>ENA-UOJL01002937-UOJL01002937.1-human-gut-metagenome-genome-assembly--contig:-P47-NODE-2937-length-12849-cov-4.549007_pt1 | contig 12849 bp, 9 predicted proteins | sample MGYA00242347_ERZ723894 | MGnify/ENA metagenome assembly ERZ723894
TGTTATGATCGTAATTCAGGATGATATGCTTCGCGATGTCATTGCCCGTACGCTTCACATCAGCGAAGAAGAGATCACGGAAGAAAAGCTGCTCGAGCTGAAAGGGCTTTCGGCCCGCTATGCCGGCATCACATCGCTGGAGGGCCTGCAGCATGCCGAGAACCTGGAGTATCTGGATCTGTGCGGCAACAGCATCGAGATCCTCGATCCGATCCGGGATCTGCGCAACATCGAGCGGCTGAACGTGTCCAAGAACCGCCTGCGCGATCTGCAGGCGCTGCATGGCTACCGCCAGCTGAAGAAGCTGGACATTTCCCGCAATAATCTGTATACGATGGACATTTCCGCGGTGGCGGGCATGATCGACCTGGAAGAGCTCAACCTGGAGCGCAGCAAGGTGGACAACATCATCTATCTCGAGCATACCAAGAAGCTGCGCGTGCTGCATATCGGGATCGAGAACGGCCCTTTCCCCATCAGCATCCTGGGCACCTTGAAGAACCTGAAGGAGCTGCACATGAACAAGATGTGGCTGTACAGCATCGATGATCTGACATATCTCAAGAGCGTCGAGGTGCTGGATCTGTCCACCAATCTGTTCTCGGATCTCTCGCCGCTCACGTCCATGAAGAACCTGCGCTCGCTGGATGTGTCCAACTGTCCGTATCTGAAGGATTACAGCGTGCTGGCGGACATGGAGCATCTGGAAGTGCTCAATCTCTCTTATAACCACCCCAGTCATTTCAGCTTTCTCCAGAAGCTGACGATACTGCGCGAGCTGCGCATGGTGCAGACGGGGCTGAAGGATGTCAGCGTGCTGGCAGAGCTGAACCAGCTGGAGAAGCTCGACCTTTCGGAAAACCACCTCGAGCATTGCAGCGCGCTGAAGCATCTGGAGAATCTGGTGTATTTCAAGGCCAGCCACTGTCAGCTGCGCAATATCGATTTCTTGAAAAATTCCCGCCGTCTGGTGGAGCTTCGTTCCTGCGAGCGCATGACGGTGCTCAATGTAGGCAACAATTCCATCAAGGACATCACCTGCCTGGAAGAGATGAAGCAGCTGGAGGTGCTCGGGCTGGAGAACAACAATGTCGCCGACATCACGCCGCTCTCGGATCTGAAGAATCTGTGCACGATCGATCTGTACAACAACATCATCACGGATCTTGCGCCGCTCTCCGGGCTGGAGTATCTCTCTTACCTGCGGCTGGATCACAATGCGATCGTCGATCTCAGCCCGCTGTCTTCGCTGAAGTATCTGCGCTCCCTGACGCTGAAGGCCAATTATATCACGGATGTCACTCCGCTGAAGGACCTCGAGCTGCTGCAGGAGCTGCGGCTGGATGACAATCCGATCGAGGATACTTCCGTGCTGGAGGAGATGGAGTTTTACGACCGTTTTTCCATGAAATGATCCAAAAGGACAGCCTTGCGCTGTCCTTGATCGTTCATATAAGTTCAATAACTAAAAAAGTTCACAAACAGCGTGAACTATGCTATACTTTGGATGGTGATGCGTATGACACAGAAAAGCGTGCCAAAGGCGACGCTGCAGAGATATCCTGTCTACCTGAAGGCGCTGCGCAAGCTGAAGCGCGGAGGAACGCAGCGGATCATGTCCAAGGAGCTGGCGAGCGTGGTGAACATCGAACCGACGACCATCCGCCGTGACTTTTCCTTCCTGGGCAATCTGGGCAAACAGGGCTATGGCTATGATGTGAACCTGCTGATCGACATCTTCAATCAGCAGCTGGGGATGGACTTCGATGAGAAGATCATCCTGGTCGGCGCCGGAAACATGGGCAGGGCGCTGATGAAATACAACCGCTGGGACTATGTGGTCGGAGAGATCACCTGTGCCTTTGATATCGACCCTTCGCGCCGCGGCGAGACGTTCGGCGTGCCGGTCTATTCCATGGATGAATTGGAGGAGAAGATCCCGGAGGGATGCCGTATCGCCATCCTGGCGATCTCCAAGGATATCCAGGCGACGGTGAACCGGCTGATCGCGTGCGGGATCACCGGTCTGGTCGATTTCACGCATGAGCACATTCAGGTGCCCAAAGGGGTTGTCTTGAAGACCGTGGATGTGGTATCATCTATTCAGGAACTCGTCTTTGAGACGAATTCATTAAATGCCAGGCGATGAAGCAGAACCCGGCAGGAAAAGCGGACGGAAAGCGATTCTGTGATGGTGGAAGACAGAAGCGTCGGCTCCTGAGGGGAACAGCTGCGGAGCTGAACCGGAGAAACCAAGTAGACGGTTCCGTGGATGAGCGTTAATCATGAAGAGATGCGCGCATATATCGCGCGAATCAGGATGGCACCGCGTAAGATCACGTTCCTGGATGACAGGGACGTTTTTTTCGTTGAGTAGGGAGGAAACAGTATGTTTGAGTTTATGACCGTCCGTGAGCTGTATGAGATCGTGTTCAGCGGCTCACATGTCGAGCTCGATTCTATCGAGTATGTGCAGCTTCAGGGGTGGATCCGCACTAACCGCTGCAGCGGAAAGCTGGGCTTCATCGAGCTCAATGATGGGACCTATTTCCGCAATGTGCAGCTGGTCTATGATGTCGATCTCAAGAACTTTGAGGAAGTGGCCAAGTATACGACCGGCAGCGCGCTGAGCGTGACCGGCAAGTTCGTCTATACGCCGGATGGCCGTCAGCCTTTTGAGATCCAGGTCAAGGAGATCGAGCTGGAGGGCGCCTGCGACCATGACTATCCGCTGCAGAAGAAGCGGCACAGCTTTGAGTTCATGCGGGAGATCCCGCATCTGCGCCCGCGGGCAAATACGTTCTATGCGATCTACCGCCTGCGTTCGGTGCTGTCCATGGCGATCCATGAATTCTTCCAGGATCAAGGCTTCGTTTATGTGCATACGCCGATCATCACGGGCAACGACGCAGAGGGCGCCGGAGAGACGTTTACCGTAACGACGCGGGACGATGCCAAATACGATGAGGATTTCTTTGGCAAGCACGCTTCCCTGACGGTGTCCGGCCAGCTTCATGTCGAGGCGTTCGCACTGGCTTTCCGCGATGTGTATACGTTCGGACCGACGTTCCGCGCGGAAAACTCTAATACGACGCGTCATGCTTCTGAGTTCTGGATGATCGAACCGGAGATCGCTTTCGCCGATCTGGAAGATGACATGGACCTGATCGAGGATATGGTGAAATACTGCATCAATTACTGCCTGGAAAATGCGCCGGAAGAGATGAAGTTCTTCGAGAAGATGATCGACAAGGAATGCATCGCACGCATCACCAAGGTGCGGGACAGCGAATTCAAGCGCATGACGTATTCCGAGGCCATCGAGTTGCTTAAGCAGGCCGATGTGAAGTTTGAAAACGATAAGATCGAGTGGGGCATGGACCTGCAGAGCGAGCATGAGCGCTATCTGTGCGAGAAGGTGGTCAACGGCCCGGTGTTCCTGACGGATTACCCGAAGGACATCAAGGCGTTCTATATGCGGCTCAACGATGACGGGAAGACCGTGGCCGCTTGTGATCTGCTCGTGCCGGGCGTCGGCGAACTGGTCGGCGGCAGCCAGCGTGAGGAGCGTTATGACGTGCTGGCCTCCCGCATGAAGGAGATGGGCATGGAGAGCGACAGCCTGCAGTGGTATATGGACCTGCGCCGTTTCGGCGGATGCAAGCACGCTGGCTTCGGCTTGGGCTTTGACCGCATGCTCATGTATCTCAGCGGCATGCAGAACATCCGTGATGTGGAGCCGTTCCCGCGTACGCCGCGTAACCTCGTATTCTGATATCGAACAGACAGGCACGGTCCTGTCTCTTTTCTTTTGCGCGCATTGTATTTTTTATGGTTTCTGTTATACTTATTATGCGTTATGAGCAATTCTGAGAAGGAGGATGTGCATGCGTTATGAGCCTAGACAGCGCCAGCGCAAATGGATATGGCGCATCGTCATCGCAGCGGCGGCTTTGCTGATCCTGGTCTCCTTTCTTCTTTACCATTTTGTCGTAGAACCCCAGGAGGTGCGCGGTCATTTTCAGGCGTGCGGATGGGGCCCTGACGAGATCAGGGAACAGCTGGAAAAACAGCAGGAGGAAATCATCGAGCTGGAGGATTATCTGTTTTACGGAGAGAGCCTGGCTTTATATATGGACCCTTATGACGGGGAGGGAGATCCGATCGTCGGCAAGACGCTGGAGCTGGTCAATATCTGCAGCGGCACACAGTACAGCTTTACGGTCGGTGATGCCGCGGATCGGCAGATCTATCTGCCGGATCTGGAAGAAGGCACTTATGAGATCTACATCATGGACAGCTTTACGCTGAAACGCGCCGTGTTCGCTTCATCGGTGCAAAGCGAGACGTTCGATACGGTGCGCCGTGGCGGAAAGGTCAAGCGGGTGCAGCTGATCGCCGACAGCAGCATCCTGGATGATTACGGCGGATCGCTGGATCAGCACTATGCGTTCCTCAACGTGACCTCAGCGACGGCGGATGCCCGCACCGCGGATGTGATGATCGATCCCTTCGGCATCTACACAACCATCTGGGGCGGAGTGGATTACGGCCTGCAGGGCAACGGCATCCGCGAATCGCAGGAGGCCTATGACATCGCGGTGCAGATGAAGGACCTGCTGGAGGGCTATGGCCTGAATGTCATCATCACGCGCGGCGAGGATGAGCTGGTGGAGTATTATGGAGAGAACAGCCGCGTGGCCAAGGGGTACGAGGCGAACGCGAAATATGTGATCAGCATCGGCTTCACTTACGGCGAGGGCAGAAGCGGCCTGGAAAGCTATCACGGCATCCAGTCGTCGAATCATCTGACCAACAGCATCATGTATTATCTGCGCGAGCAGTATGGCATCGAGGGCTCTTCGTCCTATACCTCGGAGACGAGCGTGCCGGGCGTGTTCTCCACGTTCAGCAGCGAAGGGGACGACGGCCGTCTCGTCTATGACAGCAATTTCCTGTTCCGGGAAGCCGGAGGAAAGGCGACGTTTGCGGGACAGATGGATACGCGCAGCCAGCAGAATGAAGCGTACAGCGAAGCGAACGGCATGCAGGGGATGGAGTTTGACTTCGCCTGCCTGAGCGACAGCGACGATGTGCGCAGCTATCAGGAAAATAAGGAGACGATGATCCGGGGCATCGTGGAAGGCTTTGCCGATGCGCTGGATCTGAGCCAGCAATGAGACGAAAGGGGAGAGACACATGAAGTATCAGATCAGCAAAGGATCAAAGGCGTTCGGTGCCAGTGTCATCTTCCGCAACATTCAGTTTGAGATCAGGAACAATGAAAAGATCGCGGTGGTCGGGCGCAACGGCTGTGGCAAGACGACGCTGTTGAAGATCATCGCAGGCGAGGAAAGCCTGGACAGCGGCGACATCCATATCGAGAACGGCGTGCGCATCGGCTATCTCGCACAGACGACGTTCATGGATGAAGGGCAGAGCGTACAGCAGGAGCTGGAGCATGCCTTCGATCATCTGAAGGCACTGGAGCAGCGGCTCAATGAAGCGGCCATCGCCATGGCGGACGATCCCAGCGAGAAGAACCTGAACCTGTATGCCGCGTTGCAGGAACAGTATGAGGCCGGGGGCGGCTACAGCTGGGAGAGCGAGCTGCGCAGCGTCTTTACGCGCTTCGGCTTCCATGAGAGCGATCTGCAGCGCAGGGTGAACGAGTTCAGCGGCGGGCAGAAGACCCGCCTCGCCTTTGTGAAGCTGCTGCTCTCTCAGCCGGACATCCTGCTTCTGGATGAGCCGACAAACCATTTGGATATCGCGACGATCGAGTGGCTGGAAAACTACATCAGCCGTTACCGCAAGGCCGTGGTCGTCGTCTCGCATGACCGCACCTTCCTCGATCACATCACCGATGTGGTCTATGAGATCGAGTTCGACGTCATGCGCCGCTATCCCGGCAATTACACGCATTATGTCAATACGAAGAAGCAGGATCTGGAGCTGCAGAAGAGCGCGTATGCGCGCCAGCAGAAGGAGATCGCCCGCATGGAGGAGCTGATCGAAAAGTTCCGGTATAAGAAGAACAAGGCGGCGTTCGCGCAGTCCAAGATCAAGTATCTGGAGCGCATGGAGAAGATCGAGGATCCGACCAGCGATGACCATACGTTCCATGCGCGCTTTCACACGGCGCGCAAGGGCGGCCGGCGCGTGCTGGAGGTCGAGCATCTGCAGATCGGCTATGATCATCCATTGTGCGAGGTCAGCCTGAGCGTGACACAAGGACAGCGCGTCGCCGTGATCGGCCCTAACGGGCATGGCAAATCGACGCTGATGAAGACGCTGATGCATCAGGTGCCGGCGCTTTCCGGCACATTTCTGCTCGGACATCAGATCGATGTGGGCTATTTCGACCAGGAGCTGGCGCAGTTCGATTCCAGCAAGACCGTGCTGGAAGAGGTGTGGGACAGCTTCCCGGACCTTGACCGCACGAGCATCCGCACCGCGCTGGGCAGCTTTCTGTTCACCCAGGATGAGGTGTTCAAGACCGTGGACTGCCTGTCCGGGGGAGAAAAGGTCCGCCTCAGCCTGGTGAAGCTCATGTTGTCCAAGCCGAACTTTCTGATGCTCGATGAACCGACCAACCATCTGGATCTGCTGGGCAAGGAGGCGCTGGAGGAATCGCTGGGCGAATACGAAGGAACGATGCTGTTCGTTTCGCATGACCGCTATTTTATCTCCAAGCTGGCCACCGCCATCCTGGAGATCAAGGATGGACAGGCGGTGTATTACCCGCTGACTTACGAAGAGTATCTGGAAAAGGACAGACAGGCGCCAAAGGAGCAGGCGCATGAGGCCAAAGAGAGCGGAAAGAAGCCGTATGTGCGCAATTTCAATTATGCTAAGGCGATCCGTCAGCTGGAGGAGCAGATCGAGAAAAAAGAAACGGAGCTGGAGGCGCTGCGGGAGCTGCGCTTCGAACCGGAATATTATCATGATTTCAAGAAGATGAATGAGCTGGATCAGCAGATCGATGATGTGCATGTCGAGATCGACCGGCTGATGCAGAAATGGGAAGAATACAGCGAACAACTGGAACAGAACGCATAGGCGGCCATCGGCCGTCTTTTGTTTATCCTTGTCGATCTTGTCCATACTGCAGAGGGTGATATGCATGAGAGAGCTGAACACAGCGCTGGAAGAACGGCTCTGTCTCTCAGAGAGCTTCGATCTGGTGCGCCGCGTGCTGCAGGCCGCATCCGGATCGTATTACTTTTATTTTGTGGATGGGTTCGTCAAAGATGAGATCATGGAGAAGATGATGGAATTCTTGATCGACAGCGATGCGCAGGGCGAAGCGATGCCGCAGCTGCAGCAGGAGCTGTTTCCATATGTCGAGGTGACGCTTTGCGGCGATGTGGAGCAGACTGCCCTGCAGGTCCTCAGCGGCGTGATGGTGGTGTATCGCCAGCATGATGACACCTTCGTGCTGATCGATGCGCGCACATACCCGACGCGCTCCATGAGCGAGCCGGAGGATGACCGTGTGCTGCGCGGGTCCCGCGATGGCTTCGTGGAGACGCTGGTCTTCAACACGGCGCTGATCCGCCGCCGGGTCAGGGATGTCCGTCTGCGGATGGAGCATGTGCAGGTCGGAGAGACGAAGGATGACGTCGTCCTCTGCTCGCTGGCCGGCTGCCGCGATGAACAGCTGTACGCCGCGCTGAAAAAGCGGCTGTGCGCCCTGCAGGTGCATTCGCTGACGATGGTGCAGGAAAGCCTGGCCGAGGTGCTGTTTGACAAGCACTGGTGGAACCCGTTCCCGCTCGTGCGCTATACCGAGCGCCCGGATGTGGCAAGCGCGCATGTGCAGGAAGGGGGCATCGTGGTGATCACGGATAATTCTCCCTCGGTCATGCTGCTGCCGGTGACGCTCATGGATTTTGTCCAGGAGGCGCAGGACTATTACTTCCCGCCGCTGATCGGCACATATCTGCGGATCATCCGCATCCTGATCTTCCTGCTGGCGCAGTTTCTGACGCCGGTGTGGTTCTGGCTCAACAGCAATCCGGACCTGATGCCGGAGGTGTTCAGGTTCACGCTGATCGATGGCGGTGCAAACATCAGCATATTCTGGCAGCTGATCATCCTGGAGATCGGCATCGACGCCATGAAGATGGCCAGTCTCAACACGCCCAGTTCGCTGAGCAGCTCCTTCAGCATCATCGGCGCGCTCATCCTCGGCGACTTCGCGGTGAAGGCAGGCTGGTTCGACGCGGAGATCATCCTCTATATGGCGTTTGCGGCGCTGGCCAATTTCACGCAGCCCAGCTTTGAGCTGGGGTATGCGATCAAGCTGGTGCGCATGCTCATGCTGGCGGTGATCGCGCTGTTTCCTGCCTATGGACTGTGGATCGCCCTTGCCCTGCTCGTGCTGCTGCTGATCAGCAGCCGTGCACCGGGAACCAGAGGATATCTGTATCCGCTGATCCCCTTTGATGCCCATGCCTGCGGCAAGATGCTGCTGCGCCGTCCTCTGCATAACAAACGGAAGGATGAAAACGAGCAAAAACATGCGGAGGAATAGGGGCGTTTGGATCAGCGGCGTATGAGGGGAGCAGGGAGTGATCAAGATGGATGGAGAACTGGATGAGATGGAAATGAGGATCGAAGAGCTCAGCGCGCAGTATGTCACGGCCAGATCGCGCAAGTGCAGGACGATGGAGGAACAGCAGCATCTGAGCGATGTGGCGGACCGCATCGATGAGGCGCTGGCGCGCTGCCCGGTCATGACCGAGGCCTTCATCCGCAAGGTGTATCTGGAGAAAAGAAGTCTTTCTCCGCTTACGCAGAGACAGCAGAAACGGCTGAAAAAAGAGGGGCTGAAACGATTCTTTGATTGCTTCTGTGAATGAAAAATGATATCATAATAGATGTAAGAGATTTAACTGCTTTCATCATGATTAACATATATGCCAAAGTCAATAAAAGAGGAGGATTATGTATGTTAAAAGGTATTGCGGCATCTGCCGGTATTTCCATCGCCAGAGTTTATAAGCTGGAAGCACCAAAGGTGGAGATTGTAAAGAAGGAAGGCGATCCGGCTGCGGAAGTGGAGAAATTCAACGCGGCGCTTGAAAAGACGAAGAAGGATATCGAAGGGGTGAAAGAGCGCGCGGCAAAACGTCTGTCCGAAGAGGAACTAGCGGTATTCGATGCGCACCTGATGATGGCAGGAGACCCTGAGTTTGCCAGCCAGATCGTGAACATGATCGAAACGGACAAGGTCAATGCGGAGTATGCGGCTGACGCGGTCGCTACCCAGATGGTGACGATGTTCGAATCCATGGATAATGATTACTTCAGAGAAAGAGCGGCAGACATCAAGGATGTGACGTTCCGCCTGAAGTGCAACCTGCTCGGTCTGACCATTCCGGACCTGACGGCGATCGATGAAGATTCCATCATCGTGGCATACGATCTGACGCCTTCCGATACGGCGCAGCTCAATGAATATGTCAAGGGCTTCGCGACGGCCATCGGCGGCAAGACGAGCCATTCCGCCATCATGGCGAACTCTCTGGAGATCCCGGCAGTCGTCGGCTGCGGAGAAGAGATCCTGAACGCGGCTGCGCAGGGCGATCTGATGATCCTCGACGCGGTCGATGGCAATGTGATCATCAACCCGGATGAAGCAGCGGTAAAAGAATATGAGGCCAAGGCAGAGGCGTTCAAGGCAGAAAAGGAAGCACTGAAGGTGCTCGTGGATGCCAAGACGATCACGACCGACGGACATCAGGTCGAGCTGGCCGGAAACATCGGCGGCATCAAGGATGTCGAGGGCGTCCTGAAGAACGGCGGCGAAGGCGTCGGTCTGTTCCGTACCGAGTTCCTGTACATGGATTCTGATCACTTCCCGACAGAGGAAGAGCAGTTTGAAGCATATAAGGCCGTGCTGGAAGGCATGGGCGGCAAGAAGGTCGTCGTTCGTACGCTGGACATCGGCGGCGACAAGAAGCTGAAGTATTTCACGTTCCCGGAAGAGATGAACCCGTTCCTGGGCTATCGCGCCATCCGTCTGTGCCTGGACCGCACAGATATCTTCCGTACGCAGCTGCGTGCGCTGATCCGCGCTTCCGTATATGGCAAGCTGTGCATCATGTTCCCGATGATCGCTACGGTCAAGGAATTCTGCGACGCGAAGGCGATCTACGAAGAGGAAAAGGCCAAGCTGATCGCTGAAGGCGTACAGGTTGCGGATAACATCGAAGTCGGCATGATGGTCGAGATCCCGGCTGCGGCCGTGCTCGCCGATCAGTTTGCGAAATATGCGGACTTCTTCTCGATCGGCACCAACGACCTGATCCAGTACTCAATGGCCGCTGACCGCATGAGCGAGCATGTGTCTTATCTGTACCAGCCATACAACCCGTCCGTGCTGCGCCTGGTCAAGATGACCATCGAAGGCGCGCACAAGGAAGGCAAATGGGCCGGCATGTGCGGTGCGATGGCCGGTGAGGAATATGCGGCGCCGATCCTGCTGGGCCTGGGCCTGGATGAGTTCTCCATGTCAGCTACGCAGATCCTGAAGGCGCGCAAGATCATCAATGGTCTGAGCAAGAAGGAAATGGAAGAGCTCGCTGCAGAAGCGGTAAACAAGCAGACTGCAGATGAGGTCCTCGAATTTGTCAAAGCAAAACTGGCGAAATAATGACGAGAGCAGCGAACGCTGCTCTTTTGTTTTTCTGATGCCGAATTTGCCGGAAAACCGGCCGAAAAGGACCAAGGGGATGACTTCTTCCTGAAGTGTGCTAAGATATAGACGAACAAAGAAAGAGCTTATAACACAGAACCTCACGGGCTGTTTCGGAAGTGTAGAGAAAATAAGCCAGATCATAAGATCGAAAACAGCGAAGCAGCAGAGGATCTGTCAATGGTCGGCGCGGATGCCTGTGATCAGGGGGAGCAGCAATTCATCTGGGATCATAAGACAGGATGATGAAGGATGGCTCAGCTGATCTAAGGAGGATAAGAGATCCAGAAAAGGCCGCGGCGATGTCCGAAATCAGGGGAAATGGACGAAACGGATGCGTTGGTGAGAGATACAGGACATCCGGAAGTCTGAAAAGACTGTAACCTGATTCGGAGTTATAGAGGAAAAGGGATACGGAAGCGTATCTCTTTTTCTTTGGTCTGGCGGACTTTGTCCCTCTTCCCGATTCTATAGTAAAATGGATACAAAAGAGAAATGAGGGATTATCGATGAATCAGAAAGATGATCATGGAAAGACGATCGATGCGCTGAACGAGATGGTCGGCAGCGGGATGAAGCAGCTGGCGATCTCTCAGCCCTTCGCCAGCGTTCAGGAGAGAAAGGCGCTGCTGCCTGTCGTGGAGGAGAGCTGTGCGAAGCATCACACGAACTATTATCTGGAAGACAGGCTGCTGGTCAGCGACCTGTTTCCCATCTCGTTCAGCGAAGGGCGCTGCGTGATCTTGTTTTATCGGGATGAGCAGGTCATCCGCAGCTATTTGAACCTGAAGCGGGTCAAGGCAGAGGCGCTGCGGCGCAAGGAGTATTTCACGGTGCGCGCGGCCATCGCCTATCAGTTTGGCGCGCTGCTTTCCTATCCGCAGCAGCGGATCGAGGAGATGATCGCCGAGAATCAGGAGTGGGAGCGCTATGATGAGGGATGAGCATATCCTGGTCGATCCGGTCAATGAGCGCACGCTGAGCCTGGTGATCGCCGCGGCGCTGCACACGCTGCATCCGAAAGCCGGCGTGCGCGTGGAGCACAGCCTGGATGATGGATTATATTGTGAGTTTGACAACATTCGCTGCGATGATGCGCTGCGGGCAGAGATGGAAGCGAAGGTCACAGAGATCATCGATCAGAAACAGCGGATCGAGCGGCGGTATATGGACAGGGAAGCGGCGGCGCAGCTGTTCGCGCGCGCAGGCATGGAAGACAAGGCTGCCAATATCCGTCACAGCCGGGATGCGCGCTGTCCGATCGACCGCCTATGCGGGCTCGATGATCACATGTACGGCGATCTGCCGCCGCATGCCGGGATATTGCCGCGAGTCTATGTCCGGCAGATGATGCACGGGCTGTGGTTTGGCTTTCATGGCTCTCCTAAGCCCCAGGATAAGCTGCTTGCCGTCTATGCCGCCTTCGAACGATGGGGACGCCGCCTCGGCATCAACAATGTTCCGCAGCTGAATGCCGCCGCGAAGCAAGAGGGCATCGATACGCTCATCGCGATGAGCGAGGCGCAGATCGAACGGCAGCTGGTGAAGCTGGCAGACACCATCGTCTCGATGCAGCCGCTGCGCCGCTTCGTGCTGATCAGCGGCCCGAGCTCGGCCGGCAAGACGACGTTCTCCCGGCGGCTGAAGATCCATCTGCGCATTCTCGGCTTCCAGCCGCAGGCGCTGTCGATGGACGATTTTTTCCGTGACCGCTGCGAGTATCCGCGTCTGGCAGATGGCTCATATGATCTGGAGAGCCCGAAGACGCTGGATCTGCCGCTGCTCAGCGAGACCGTAAAGGGACTGCTGGCCGGCAAAGAGATGCCGATCCCTTCTTTTCACTTTGCCAAAGGCTGCCGTGAATGGAAGGACAGGACGATGCGGCTGAGGGAAAATGACATCCTGATCATGGAAGGGATCCATGGGCTCAATCCGCTGGTGGCGCAGGATCTTGCGCAGGATGAGCTCTTCCGCATCTATGTCAATGCTCTGACGCATCTCAACCTCGATGCGCATACGCGCATCCCCACCAAAGATTACCGGCTCATCCGCCGGTTGGTCAGAGACCGGCACAGTCGCGGATGCAGTGCTGCAGAGACGCTCAGACGCTTTCCCCGGGTGCGGGAAGGCGAGGAACGCTACAT
>ENA-UOJL01002955-UOJL01002955.1-human-gut-metagenome-genome-assembly--contig:-P47-NODE-2955-length-12773-cov-4.261126_pt1 | contig 12773 bp, 17 predicted proteins | sample MGYA00242347_ERZ723894 | MGnify/ENA metagenome assembly ERZ723894
TATGAACATAGCTTGAATGAACATTTTTTAGAAACTGTGAAGAATGCTGAAAACGCAGTGAATTCCCAAATTTTAGCGATTTAAAGCGTCTTTTCTTGTTGAAACGCTGTAATTTTTGTGGTAAGATTAAAGATACCACTCAAGAGACGGCCCCAAATTGCAAGATTGCGGAGCGCCTCTTGCATGGGAAAGAATTTGACGGAGAATGGAGGATACTATGGATAAGCAAGCCCGTATCACAGTGATCTGCGGTCATTATGGCTGCGGCAAAACCAATCTGACCCTAAATCTGGCCCTGGAAGCGGCGGAAAAAGGGGAAAAGGTCACCGTGGCGGACCTGGATATCGTCAACCCCTATTTCCGTTCGTCGGAATACGGCGGCCTGTTGGAGGAGCATGGGGTGAAGCTGATTGCCCCCGTGTTTGCAGGGACGACCCTGGATACTCCCACTTTGCCCCCGGAGCTCTATTCCATTTTCGAGCCGGAAAGCTGCCGGGTATTTATTGATGCCGGCGGCGACGACGCGGGAGTGACTGCTCTGGGTGGGCTGCATACCCTGCTGAATGAAGCGGGCTATGAAATGCTGTATGTGATCAACCGGTACCGGGTGCTGTCCCAGACGCCGGAAGAAGCCGCGGAGCTGCTGCAAGAGATCCAAACGGCCAGCCGGCTGAAAGCCACGGCTCTGGTGAACAATTCCCACTTGGGGGTGGAGACCAAGCTGGATACGTTGACTTCCGCCCTGGATTTTGCGGAAAAGACTTCCCAGGTTACCGGACTGCCCCTGTTGTATTCCACCGCTCCGGATTTTGCTTTGGAGCCGGGGGAGACGCTTCCCGAAGGATTCCGCACCGTCAAACGGTATGTGAAATTCATGTGGCAGTGACCAAACGCTAAAAATCACAGTGACCTATAGATTTTTAATTATCCTTAAGGAGGGAACGATTATGGCAAGAATCATTGTGGATGAAAAAGTCTGCAAAGGCTGTTCCATGTGCGTCAATGCATGTCCGCTGAAGATCATCGCCCTGGACAAGACCCGCCTAAATGCCAAAGGCTATCATCCTGCCAAGTTGATGGAGCCTGAAAAGTGCGTAGGCTGCGCTTCTTGCGCTACCATGTGCCCTGATACGGCGATCACCGTAGAACGGTAAAAATTTATCCGCGGAGTCTTTCCGGTCCCCGCGAGAAAGGAATGGATTTACTTATGAAGGTTTTGATGAAGGGCAATGAGGCGCTGGCCGAAGCCGCGATCCGCGCCGGCTGCCATCATTTCTTCGGCTACCCCATCACGCCCCAGACGGAGCTGGCGGCGTATATGTCCAAGCGTATGCCCCAGGTAGGCGGCACCTACCTTCAGGCGGAATCGGAAATTGCAGCCATCAACATGGTGTTGGGTGCAGCTTCTGCCGGTGTGCGCGCCATGACTTCTTCCTCCTCTCCCGGCGTCAGCCTGAAGGGCGAGGGCATTTCCTACATGGCCGGTTCCGACCTGCCCGCCGTGATCATCAACGTGCAGCGTGGCGGCCCTGGTCTGGGCGGCATCCAGCCTTCCCAGGCAGACTATTGGCAGGCAACCAAGGCTACCGGCCACGGCGATTTCCAGATCCTGGTGTTTGCTCCTTCCACTGTGCAGGAAATGGTGGACTTGATCTCCCACGCGTTTGACACTGCCGACAAGTACCGCATGCCCGCCATGATCCTGGCGGACGGCATGTTGGGCCAGATGATGGAGCCTGTAGAGCTGCCGGAAGAAGGTTCCGTGAAGCTGCCTGAAAAGGAATGGGCAGCCAAGGGCCATGGCGGCAAGCGCGCTCACAATATTATCAACTCCCTGTATCTGACTCCCGAAAAGCTGGAGCAGCTGGTCAAAGAGCGCTTTGAGCGGTATGAGACTGTAAAGAAGAACGAGCAGATGGCGGAAGAGTACCTGACAGAAGACGCCGATGTTGTGTTGGTAGCTTATGGTGCTTCTTCCCGTGTAGCCCGCAGCGCTGTGAATAAAGCTCGGGAAAAAGGCTTGAAAGTTGGCCTGGTACGGCCCATCACTTTGTGGCCCTTCCCCACGGATGCCCTTCAACGCGCCGCTTCTCACGCCAAGAACTTCCTGGTGGTGGAAATGAGCATGGGCCAGATGGTAGACGATGTGAAGCTGGCCATCGATTGCAAGGTGCCCGTTCACTTCTATGGCCGCACCGGCGGTATGATCCCCACCCCGGCTGAGGTTTTGGCGCAGATCGAAGCGCTGCTGTAACGACAGAGACTATAAGGCCCGGGGAGGGGAATATCCCCAGGCCGGAAAGGCGAATTGACTATGGCTATTGTATTTCAAAAACCGTCTACCCTGACTGACGCGCCAATGCACTATTGCCCCGGCTGCACTCACGGCATCGTTCACCGCCTGGTGGCTCAGGCCATTGAAGAGCTGGGAGTGGAAGGCAAGACCGTAGGCGTGGCCTCTGTGGGCTGCTCGGTTATGTGCTATGATTATTTCTCTTGCGATATGGTGCAGGCTCCCCATGGCCGTGCCCAGGCTGTGGCAACGGGCTTGAAGCGTGCCCGTCCCGAAAATGTGATCTTTACATACCAAGGCGACGGCGACCTGGCAGCTATCGGTACGGCGGAAACAGTCCATGCCGCTACCCGTGGCGAAAACATCACCGTTATCTTTATCAACAACGCCATTTACGGCATGACCGGCGGCCAGATGGCTCCCACGTCTCTGCCGGGGCAGATCACTCAGACCACCCCTTATGGCCGTGATACCAACACAGCTGGGTATCCTGTGCGGGTGTGCGAGATGCTCTCCACTCTGGACGGAGTGGCCTTTGCCCAGCGTGTTACCGTGGACAACGTGAAGAACGTGAACATTGCCCGGAAGGCCATCAAAAAGGCGTTCCAGAACCAGATCGACGGCAAGGGATATTCCATCGTGGAAGTGCTTTCCACCTGTCCCACCAACTGGGGCCTGTCTCCTGTGGAGGCTGTCAAGTGGTTGGAGGAAAACATGATCCCCTACTATCCTCTGGGTGTGTATAAGGACGTAGAGGAGGGCGTGAAGAAATGAAAAACCTGAATATCCTCTTTGCTGGATTCGGCGGCCAGGGCGTTCTGTTCGCCGGAAAGGTTGTGGCGTATGCCGCTTTGATCGCCAATAAGCAGCTTTCCTGGCTGCCCTCTTATGGCCCGGAGATGCGTGGCGGTACCGCTAACTGCAGTGTGTGCGTGTCCGATGAAGCCATTGGCTCTCCCCTGGTGACCAACCCCAACGTGCTCATTGCCATGAACCTGCCTTCTTTTGACAAGTTCATCGACGCAGTGGAACCCGGCGGCGTGGTCATCGTGGATTCCAGCCTGATCGACAAAAAGGTGGAGCGGGACGACGTGACCGTTTATTATGTGCCTTCTTCCTCTCTGGCTGAGGAGAACGGCCTCTCCGGTCTGTCCAACATGATCTTGGTGGGCAAGCTGTTCAAAGAGGTTTGCATGGCCGACGGCGATTACAAGTTCTGTGACGGGGACGTTCTGGACCAGGCAGTGCAGAAGTGCATTCCTGCCCGGAAGGCCCAGATGCTGGACTTCAACCGCAAAGCCATTCAGATCGGCGAAGCGCAGTAATCAAATCCATGGATAAAGTAAACCCCAGAGAGTTTCTCTGGGGTTTTTCTTGCTTTCCGGGGACAGGGGGAGTATCATGGGGAAAAGGAGATGAGCGTTGTGGAGTATATTCCCGAAGGAAAAGAAGCGGATATCATTCTTCCCACTTGGAAGGTGACCTTTGGAGGACAGTTTTTCATTCACCGTAAAACGCGGGAACCCAGTGGAAAAACCTTGCCTTTTTCCGGGGAGTTTGACTGGGCGGGCCGCCATTGGCTGGTGCCGGGGGTGTATTGCTGCCGGGAAGGCCTGGTGGTGGATCTGTGCATGGAAGTGGACCCGGAGCAACTGCAAGCGGTTCGGGATAAGTGGAACCTGACCCCGGAAAACGACGACGAAAGCCGGTTTAGCCGGGAGAAGCTTATGGCTATCCAGGCAGAAAATCCCTTCCATTTTTCCTATTCTCCTCAACTGGTGGTCAATGGGGAGACCTTGCAGCGCAGCCGGGGATGCGGTGTTTGTTACGCTCCTTTTGAAGGTGCCGTGGGAACGGACCTGGAGGCTCAGTGGGTGGTAGAGCATTACCAGCTGGACAAAACGAAAGGCTGGTACTTGTGGCGGTGGTCTTTCCCTTGGGTGAAACAGGGAAAAAGCGTAAAGGGGTTTCTGGCTTGGTTGGGCCTTCGAAAGTTGTTCACCCTGTCTCTGCGGCTTCATGGGGACCCGGTTTGTGTGCCCGGAAAGTGTTTCCAAGTAGAAGGACCAGGGGACACAGCGCAGCTGGACGATCCCACTTCGGGGAAGTGCTACACCCTCACTGTGGTGGAAAATGAAGCCCGCACACTGAACAGTGTGGTTCCAAAGGAAATGCTGCCTGAAAGCTGGGAATATCCCAACTGTTACCGGGAGCTTTCCTACACTTTGGAGCCGGAACCCCCGGAGGGCTACCTTACCCTTCAGGACTGTGCAAAGGGGGATCAGCCCCGCATGGGAGCGCCCTTACAGTTACAGAAGGTATCCAGGGGAGCAGGAGCCGCCTCTATCGGGATCATTGGCGGGGCGGACGGTCCCACTGCCATTTTTGTGGCCGGAAAGGAAAAGCTTCAAAACCACACGGCTTGTTCGTCCTTTCATTTTCAGCCGGTGGAAGAAGTAAACTGGCTGCCGGTGTTCCATAAGCAGACGGCGGAGGACACCATGGTGGTTCTGAAAAAAACAGTGTGAGCCCTTTCCTGAAAACGGCAGGGGAAGAGAGGAGCGAAAAATGCCAAGACCCAAAATCAAAATCACAGTAGTGGGAAAGCTGGGACCCTGTGGGTGCCACCATGGACATAAAATCGGGGATACCTTCGACTTTGACCAGGACCGGGGAAAACTTTGTCCCATGGCCCTTCATGCTGGGTTCCCGTATATAGACATTCTCCGATACGGCGGGGAACTGCCATTGTCAAAAGCGGGGGATGTTCGGTTTTGCTGTCCGGACGCGGATGTGGCCAACGTGTTTCGGCTAGAAGTGGACAAGGGCTGACTTTTTTCGTTCTTTTGGCACGTTTGCTTTTTTCCCTTCATAGACATGGTAACAGCAACGAAGAAGGGAAGTGGCACAGGTGCTAACTCAGATTTTGGATTTGTTATCCCATGTTCTTTACCTGTTTTTGCATGTTACAGGGGGCGGAACATTTCCCAGGGCACTTTCGGCAGCACAGGAAAAACAGTGCTTGGAGGAGATGGCCCAGGGAAATCAGGCGGCACGGCAAAAGCTCATCGAACACAATCTGCGTTTGGTAGCCCATATCATCAAAAAATACTATGCCAGCCAGAACGATCAGGAAGATTTGATCTCCATCGGCACCATTGGGTTGATCAAAGCGGTGGATACGTTCGACCCGGAAAAGGGCATTCGGCTTTCCAGCTATGCTTCCCGTTGTATTGAAAATGCAATCCTCACGCAAAGGCTTTTTTTAAGCGCCCCAATAGGGTGTTGAAAGGGGAAAAGAATGATCGGAGAAATCGTAAAGGTCAAAGTGGACCGGCCAATGGGGACGTTTCATCCTGAACATCCGGATTTGTACTATCCAATCAACTATGGCTACATTGAAGGGATCATGGCGCCCGATGGAGAAGAGCAGGACGCGTATATCCTGGGCGTGGATGGGCCTGTAAAAGAATTTGTAGGCCAGGTGGTTGCCGTGATTCATCGTGAAAACGATGTGGAGGATAAATGGGTGGTTGGGCCAAAGGGCCGCCGCTTTACCGAGGAAGAGATCAAGGAACAGACGTGGTTCCAGGAAAAGTATTTTCATTCCACCATTCTGCTTTGAAAAAATTTGCTGCAAAAAAAGTCCCGCGTACCCGGCTTTTGGCCAGGAGCGCGGGATTTTTGCAGGTGTTTTTTAAAAACGTTGTGATGCAGTGCCCGATTTGCTTTTGGTGGACTCCATAACGGACTGCAAAGTGTACCGTCCTCGATTCTCCGTATCCTTTCCATACTGGATGGCTTTCTGAGGACATTGGTTGATACAGCGCAGGCATTGGAAACATTGCTTTCCCCAGGTAGGCTTGCCGTTTACCAGGGTGATTGTAGAGGCCGGGCAGTTTTTGGCACAGAGTCCGCAGCTATTGCATGCGCTGGTAGCGTTGAATGGCTTTGTAGTCCGGGCAAACCTATTAAAGCCATAATTGACCATGTTGGATTTCAGCCACGGATGGGAGCCTTCGTTCACTTGATAGTTTTTTTGACGGCGCAGGATCTCCTGGGATATTTGTTGAAGCTGCTTCTCTGCCTGGCGGATCTTCTGTATAGCAGTTTGCGTGTCGTCCACGTCCGAACCGATAATATAGTTGTTGGGCATGACCAGACTGTAGCTGCTTCCCAAAGGGTAAAGAGCGGGAAGTTTTTTCATGGCCAGACCGGCTTCTTCACCGCAGGTGCACACGCCAAAGGAAAAACCGTTTGTTTTAGACAAAGACTTTACAAAATCCAGCATGGGTTGGGGCACTCCCCAGGCATACACGGGAAATACGAATCCCACTTGGGTTTCCCCGCTGAGGGAGGGCGCCTTGTCCAGTTTGAGAATATCCTGCACCTGATCCCCAGTGAGTGTGCCCAGTTGTTCTGCCACCCATTGGGAATTTCCCGTTCCGGAAAAATAAAAGATCATATGTGAAACCTTCCTTTCCAAAAATCAAAGCAAAGACACAGCTTAAGTTTTCCCTGCCTGTGCCACCACTTTTTGATAAGGCCCGATGATGGCTTGGCTCGTTTACTCATAGGAGAGAATAAGCAGCTCCAAAAGGAATTTTATAAAATATATCTAACAGAGATAGTATAGGATACCCGGGCGTTCACGTCAAGTTATACGGGAACGAAGAAGGCGTCCGCTCAGGGAGTGCCGCCTCGCACCGCGTCGATCACCGCTTGGAGCAAAGCAGCTTTTTGCTCTGGCGGACAGTCCAGGGCGCCGAGGGCGCTGAGTACAAATTGGGCATGGCTTTCCGATACCAGGCGGGCAAGCTCCCGGTTGCCTTCCTCCGTTTTGGGAGTATGTAGAATGAGAGAAATTGGATGATCTTTTTTCACGGTTCCACCTCCATGTCTTTCATTGTATGGAGAAATGGTTGTCCCCTATGTTGTGCGCAGGCGGAGTCGCTTTGGAATGGTATAAAATTTCCTCACAACGGCTACCCATATAGGGGAGGGATCATCTACTATGGGGAAACAGAAGGAAGCCATCGCCATTTATTCCCGAAAATCCCGGTTTACCGGCAAAGGGGAGAGTATTGGCAATCAGGTGGAACTGTGCCGGGAATATATCCGCACTGCCTTTGGACAGGAGTACGCTGAAAAGGCGATCGTGTTTGAGGACGAAGGATTTTCCGGTGGGAATCTGAACCGCCCAGGGTTCAAGCGAATGATGGAGGCTGCCAGAGACCGCAGATTCCAGGCAGTGGTGGTCTACCGCCTGGACCGGATCAGCCGTAATATCAGCGATTTTTCCACCCTGATCCAAGAGCTGGGACGCTTGGGGATCGACTTCGTCTCCATCCGTGAAAACTTCGATACGTCCAGTCCCATGGGGCGGGCCATGATGTACATTGCGTCGGTGTTTAGCCAGTTGGAGCGGGAAACCATCGCCGAGCGTATCCGGGATAACATGCACGAACTGGCCAAAACTGGGAGGTGGCTGGGAGGCACCACCCCCACAGGTTACACCTCCCAGGCGGTGAAAAGCGTCACCGTGGACGGCAAAAGCAGAAAATCCTGTAAGCTCAAGCTCATTCCCCAAGAAGCGGAGGTTGTCCGCAAAATTTACAGCTTGTACAGTGAGACCGGTTCCTTGACCATGACGGAAGAAGAACTGCTGCGCCAGCACGTCAAAACAAAGACCGGACGGGATTTCACCCGGTTTTCCGTGAGAAATATCCTGCAAAATCCCGTGTATCTCATGGCGGACCAAGACGCCTACCAGTATTTTGTGGAGAAACAGGCGGACCTTTTTTCAGATCGGAAGGAATTTGACGGTGTGCGGGGCATCCTGGCCTATAACCGGACCAACCAAGAAAAAGGCCGGGCGACTGTCTACCTGCCCATCAGCGAATGGATCGTTTCTGTGGGACAGCATCCAGGGATCATTCCAGCAAAAACCTGGATCTGTGTGCAGGAATCTCTGGAACGGAATAAATCCAAGGCTTACCGCAAACCACGCAGTAATCAGGCGCTGCTGACCGGGCTGCTTCGGTGCCGCTGCGGCAGCCGTATGTATCCCAAGCTTGCCAATCGGTTCACCCCAGAGGGAGCACGTGTCTACACCTATGTTTGCAAAATGAAGGAACGGAGCAAAGGAAGCCTGTGTGACAGCCAAAACGTGGACGGCAACCGATTGGATGGAGCAGTTTTGGACCAGATCCAATGCCTGAAAGGGGACGTGGGCTTTTTTCTGGCACAACTGGAAAAGGGGAAGGGGGCATTTTCCGGCAGTGAGGAACGCACATTGGAAGAGCTGCGCCGGCAGCAAATCCAGATCCAGCGCAAGATTTCCGCCCTGGTGGATTCCCTGGCTGAATTCGGCCACAGTGAAGCCCAAATCCACGTAACAGAGCGGATTGAGGAATTGCATGCCCGAAACGCCCAGCTTCAAGTTCAAATCGCGGAACAGGAAAGCAAGGGTAAGCGGAACAGCCTGAGGGAAGAGGAGTTCCAACGTGTGCTCCATACCCTGGCAGGGTTTGGAACCAGTGTGGGAATTATGACGGTGGAGCAGAAGCGGGAAATTATCCGCAAAATCGTCCGCAAAGTGGAGTGGGATGGCCAGCGAGTCCAAGTGGTGTTGTATGGTGCGGAGGAGGACTGTTTCACCAGCGGCACAGGAACGGGACACAAGGAGCCGCTTCAACCATCCCTGGAAAAAGAGCCTTGATGTGAGGATAGCAAATGAGATCCTAATGTTTTTCCGCAGCGGGAAAAAATCTGCTCAGGACGTGTCCCTCAACGAGCCCATCGATACCGACAAAGACGGCAACGCGTTGACTATTTTGGATACCATGGCAGTGGACGACACCATTGTGGAGAGCATAGATATCAAATTGAAAAGCGAGAAGCTGTACGGATATTTGCAGTCTGCCTTGACCCAGCGGGAGCGGGAAGTGGTATGCAGGCGTTACGGACTGTACGGATTCCGCCCCCAGCCCCAGCGTGTGGTGGCAAAGCGGCTGGGCATTTCCCGCAGCTATATTTCCCGAATTGAAAAGAAGGCGCTGGAAAAACTAAGGCGGGAATTTGAAACTGGGGAGGCAAGCAAATAGTTGCGTTTGAGGCTAATGGGGTGTATAATCCCATTTATAACCTTATGAAAACAAAGGGGAACGGTCATAGTAATGGAAGAAAAAAAGCAGTATCTTGTATGTGAACGGCGCAGTGTGTTCGCATTTTTGACGTTGAGCGCTGGAATGATGGGGGCATATACCTTTAATCTGCGGGGCGGCGTGTTCTGCAACGCACAAACTGCCAACGTAGTGTTGATGGCGGTAGCCTTTGGCAGTCGAAATTGGATGGAAGGGTGTTATTACCTCATCCCCATCGGAGCTTATTTTGCCGGAGCGTTTTTGTCGGAGATTTTGCCTTCCCCAGTGCGGCGGTTTGGGTTCCTCAGATGGGATACATATCTGGTGGCGTTTGAGTGCGCCGTGCTTTTTGGTATAGGGTTTATTCCGTTGACATGGCCCCATCATCTTGTCCAGGTGCTTGTAAACTTCATTGCTTCCATGCAGTACAACACGTTCCGGCAGGCAGAGGGGATTCCCATGGCCACCACTTTCTGTACCAACCAGTTGCGGCAGGTGGGAATAGGCTTTGCCAAGGCAGTGCGAAAAAGGGACCGGGCAGCACTTTCCAAAGGGTTGTTTTTCCTGGGAATGTTGGGATGTTTCTTTTCCGGCGGCGTGCTTTCCACAGTGGCTTGTCACTTCCTGTTTGCAAAGGCTATTTGGCTGAACCTGATCCCTCTGGGCATTGTTTTGGTCAGGTTGGTCCATGCGGATCTGACGGACGAAAAGGAACTGCTTTTCCGCAAGCCTTCCGGCCACTAAACCGAATTTATGGTATAAAAAAGCCTTCCCTTTTGTGGGAAGGCCTTTTTTATGCTTTATCCCTGGGTTTTGCGATCAAAGCCGCCACATAGCCAAAGAAAATTGCCGCGGTGGTCCCTGCGGCACCGGCTGTAAAGCCTCCGGTGAAAATCCCCAGGAAACCGTCCTCAGTCACAGCTTTTCGTACCCCTTCGGACAAAGCCCAGCCAAAACCTGCCAAAGGCACGGTAGCGCCGCACCCGGCAAATTCCACCAGCGGGGCATACACCCCCAAAGCGCCCAGCGCCACTCCGGCAGTGACGTACAATACCATAATCCGGGCAGGGGTCAGCTTTGTCAAATCGATGAGAAGCTGGCCTATGACACAAATCAGTCCGCCCACCCAGAACGCATTGAGATATTCCATCTCTCCAACCACCCTTTCTTGTGGCTATTGTAAGCGGAAGAACGAAAAATATGCAAAAAAAGAGACAGGTTTCCCTGCCTCCTGTTCAATATCGTATTTCAGAGATTTACAGCAAGTCCCCCAACTCTTCCAGATCCCGTACCACCAGGTCGGGCTTGGTATCGCTGGCAGCCAGCAGTTCCGGCGTGGTCTCTCCGCTCATCACAAGAATGGAAGTGACTTCCGTTCCTGCCGCCACAGCAATGTCCGTGTATAGCCGGTCGCCCACCACTGCCATCTCTTCCGGGCGGCATCCGGTCTGCCGCAGCATGTACTCCAAGGTGTGGGGGGAAGGTTTCCCGAAGAATTGGCATTGCACTCCTGTGGAAGCTTTTACCAGCGCCGCAATGGAACCGCAGTCAGGAATAAAGCCCCCTTCTACCGGACAGTTCCAGTCCGGGTTCACGCCATACACCGGCTTCCCGGCACGGATCAAGTCGCAGGCAATCACCAATTTTTCGTAAGTCAAGGTGGTGTCAAACCCCAGAATGACCACATCGGCGTCTTTGGCGTCGGGCACAAGTCCCGCTTGACGAAAATCTTCCAGCAGGGGAGGCGTACCTACCACATAATAGGTGGCTCCTGGGTGATGAGCTTTCAGCCACTCCAAAATCACCCCGTTTGAAATGAGCATTTTTTCCGGAGGAATCTGGATGCCCATCCGGTCCAGCTTTTGCAGGTAGGCTTCCCTGTTTTTAGAGCTGTTATTGGTGAAAAAACAGAAATCCCGTCCGGATTCTTTTACCCGGCGCAGAAACCCTTTGGTAAAGGGGAAAAGCGAGTCTCCCAAATAAATGGTGCCGTCCATGTCCAGCACAAATACCCGGACTTTTTTCAGCCGTTCCAACTGTTCGTTTGTCAGCGCCATGCCGCCACTTCCTTTCTCTGGGCTGATTATACCAGTTTTTCCCCTTTGCCGCAATGTTCAGTTTCCCCAGATCATCTGTTGGAAAAGAGGTTTCCCATCCCGGCATAATCGGCGGCCTTTTTTAAGGAACGCCTGGCTTTTTGCATATGCCTGCACACAGTGGCTTTGTTGACCCCTAGAATCCTTCCCGCTTCCACTTGGCTCATCCCCCGGAGAATGCAAAGTTCCACGCATTGCTTTTGCCGGGGAGTCAATTCTTGATCCATGGCGGACCAAAGCACTTTGGCGGCCGTTTGACGCTGGGATTCGTTGGCGGCTTCTTCTCCCAAGGGGGATACGATCTCCCCGCGGATCAGGTCAAAACTTAGAACTTGGGTGCGCATTCTAAAGCCTCCTTTTGACGCTGGGCACGGCGTTCCAAATCCTTGGCTGTGTGAACACAGTCAAGATACATGGCGTATAAAATGGCAAGACGCCGTTTGCGCAGCATTTCTTCCCGTTGGTTTGCCATTTTCTGCCGGATCAGGTCCATCCTCTTTTGAACCCGGTCTGCTTCTTCCCAATATTCCATGCTCCATGCAGTGTAATCCATGTGAGCCACTCCTTTCAGAAATCGAACATGCGTTCTTTTTTGTGGCCCATACTGTATCAAACCGCTTGGGAAAATGCAAGTGTTTTTTCAAAAAAATCGAACGAATTTTCGACAAAATGTTTTTCTGGAAAAGGGGGTATTATTTTTCTTCATCTTGCGGTATAATAACCACAAAGAAGGAGCCGCTGGCGCAGCATGTCAAGCGGTAAGAGCATTCGGGAGAACGCGGGAGAATGTTGCCGGATGCGTGACCCCCGTTTACGCGGGGAGGACAAGGAACCCGTGGAAAATTTCCAAAACCAAAAAGGGAAAGGAAGGTATCGGTATGGAATTTCTGAAAAACATTGGCAAGGCCGTAGGCGAAGCGGCCAATTATTTGGGAGAAAAGAACCGCCGGGCCGCCCAGCTCAATCGAATTCGTTCCGTGATCCGCTGCCAGGAAAAAGCGGCGGAAAAGGAATATTTGGCCCTTGGCCGGTATTATTATCACAATCTGCGGGACAAAGCCAACGATGTTACCGAGCCCCATTGCGCTGCTTTGGACCAGATCGAAGAGAGCCTGGACAACGCGCTGGACCAGTTGGAGAAGTTCTACAGCGGGAGCGATCAGGAAGAGATCACCTTGGAAGACGTGGAATCCTATGATGAGGACCCCTCTTTGAAGGAAGAGCCTGAGGAAGAGCCCG
>ENA-UOJL01002976-UOJL01002976.1-human-gut-metagenome-genome-assembly--contig:-P47-NODE-2976-length-12685-cov-4.476405_pt1 | contig 12685 bp, 12 predicted proteins | sample MGYA00242347_ERZ723894 | MGnify/ENA metagenome assembly ERZ723894
CATTCATCAACGAGGTCTGCAAACGCCACAATATCAATTTTGAATATAATTGGATAGATACACTGGTTCTTTGTCAGGCGATGCTTCCTGAAATGGGACGGCATAAGCTTAATCTTGTTGCAAAACAGCTTAAATTGGGTAAATTCGATCATCATCGTGCCTCTGATGACGCTCTTATGCTTGCAAAAATTTATATCGAGCTTATCGGACGACTTGTAAGCGATAAGGGAATTAAAATTCTTGATGAGCTTAATTCAAAATCCGGTGAAATAAACGTCAAAAAGCTTAAATCGTATCATCAGATAATTCTTGTAAGAAATCAGGCGGGACTTAAAAATCTTTATAAACTCGTTTCGCTGAGCAATCTTGAATATTTCTACAAAAAACCGCTTATTCCAAAATCAGTGTTACAGACTCACCGTGAGGGGCTTATTTTCGGAAGCGCCTGCGAAGCAGGAGAACTTTTTCAGGCGATGATAAATAAAGCCTCTGAAAAAGAGCTTGAGCATCTTGCAGAGTTTTATGATTATCTTGAGATCCAGCCCATAGCCAACAACGAATTTATGGTTCGTGAGGGAACAGCTGAAAACGACGATGAACTTCGTGACTATAATAAACGCATCATTGCACTTGGGGATAAGCTTGGAATCCCGGTCTGTGCAACCTGTGATGTTCATTTTATCGACCCGAAAGACGGAATTTACCGTAAAATAATTTTAACCAGCATGGGCTTTAAGGATACGGAAAATCAGGCTCCGCTTTATCTCAGAACAACTGAAGAAATGCTTGCGGAATTTGAATATCTCGGTATTGATAAAGCAAAAGAAGTCGTTATAACAAATACGAATAAAATTGCTGATATGATTGAAATAGTTCGTCCTATTCCAAAGGGAACTTTTACTCCGACTATTGACGGAGCAGAAGAAGAACTGACGAAAATCACCAATGAAAAGGCAAGAGAAATTTACGGCGATCCGCTTCCGGAGCTGGTTGAAAAACGCCTTAACAGAGAACTTTCTTCCATTATCAAGCATGGATTCTCGGTTCTTTATATCATTGCTCAAAAGCTTGTATGGAACTCTGTTGAAAACGGATATCTGGTTGGTTCAAGAGGCTCGGTCGGTTCGTCATTTGTAGCGTCTATGGCAGGAATTTCGGAAGTTAATCCGCTGCCGCCGCACTATGTATGTCCGAAGTGCAAACACAGTGAATTTTTGCTGGACGGAAAGTACGGCTCGGGATATGATCTTCCGCCGAAAAAATGTCCTGACTGCGGCGAGGAAATGCATCGTGACGGACACGACATCCCGTTTGAAACTTTCCTTGGATTCGACGGAGATAAAGCTCCTGATATAGACCTTAATTTCTCCGGCGAGTATCAATTCTGGGCTCATCGCTATACTGAACAGCTTTTCGGAAAAACAAATGTATTCAAGGCAGGAACTATTTCTGCTGTCGCTGATAAAACGGCATACGGATATGTAAAAAAATACTGTGAGGAAAACGGTATAACGCTCAATAATGCAGAAATGACACGTCTTTCAATAGGATGTACCGGAATAAAAAGAACTACCGGTCAGCATCCGGGAGGAATGGTCGTAGTCCCGTCAGATTATGATGTTTACGACTTTACACCGGTTCAGCATCCTGCCGATTCAGCGGACTCAGAGGTTATTACTACTCACTTTGACTTCAATTCTCTCCACGATACTATACTTAAACTTGATGAACTTGGACACGTTGTCCCGACTCTTTATAAGCATCTTGAAGATCTTACCGGAATCAAGATAAAAGATGTTCCGACCACTGATCCGGACGTTATAAGAATGTGCACCAACTGCGATGTACTTGGGGTTACTCCCGAGGAGATATACTGTCAGACCGGAAGTCTTGGAATACCTGAAATGGGTACAGGATTTACGATTCAGATGCTTCTTGACGCTAAACCTACGAAATTCAGTGATTTTCTCCAGATTTCGGGACTTTCTCACGGAACTGACGTTTGGCTTGGAAATGCAAAAGATCTCATTGATCAGGGTATCTGCACTATTTCTGATGTTATCGGAACTCGTGACAGTATCATGACTTATCTGCTGTATAAAGGCGTTGAACCGAAGCAGGCATTCCAGATCATGGAGTTCACTCGTAAGGGAAAAGCTCCGAAAATGTTTACTCCGGAGCTTATGCAAATGCTCCGTGATCATGATGTTCCGGAATGGTATATTGAAAGTTGCCTTAAAATCAAATATATGTTCCCGAAGGCTCATGCTGCCGCTTATGTTATTGCAGCAATAAAGCTTGGCTGGTTCAAGCTCAGAAGGCCTCTTGAATATTACGCAACTTATTTTTCTGTTCGTGGTGAAGATTTCGACGCCGAGCTTGCCGTTAAGGGAAAAGCAGCCGTCAGAGCCAGAATTGACGAGCTTAAAGCCCTTGGAAACGATCGTTCTAAAAAAGAAAGCGATTTATATGATATTCTTCTCATAACTAACGAAATGCTTTCAAGAGGCTATGAGTTTCTGCCGATAGATTTATTTAAATCCCATGCTGTCGATTATCTGGTTGAGGATGGAAAACTCAGGATACCGTTTTCCGCAATGAGCGGTGTCGGAGAAAATGCTGCGAGAGGACTTTATGAAGCCGTTCAAAAAGGCGGATTCATCTCGGTCGAAGAACTTCAGGAAATGAGCGGTGCATCAAAAACAACAATTGATATGTTGAAAAGTATAGGAGCATTCGGCGAATTGCCTGATTCTGCTCAGCTTTCACTATTTTAGCTTGACTTTTACTTAGTAATATGCTATCATATTATCATGTTAGCAGACTAAAGTGACGTAATATATAAAGGAGGATATTTATGCGAAATTATGACCTCATTACTCCGGAGGGTACAAAAGACCTGCTCTTCGGTGAATGTATTATAAGAAGAAATATAGAAAATTCTCTGCTTGAACTCTTCAAAAGCAGAGGATACAGCGAGATGATTACTCCCGGTCTTGAATTTTTTGATGTTTTCAATCTCAATTCAAGATATTTCCCACAGGAGAATCTCTATAAGCTTACCGACAGCAAGGGCAGGCTACTTGTTATGCGGCCGGATTCCACTATGCCGATTGCAAGAGTTGTGGCAACAAGACTCCGTGATGCAATGCTTCCGCTGAAGCTTTGCTACAATCAGACCGTTTACCGCACAGAACCGGCCTTAAAAGGAAGAAGTGACGAGATAGCTCAGGCAGGAATCGAGCTTATCGGTTCTGAGTTAAAAACAGCAGATCTTGAAGTTATCTCAACTGCGGTAGAATCGCTTAAATCATTCGGAACTGAATTTTCTCTTGAGATCGGACATATCGGCATTTTTAAAGAACTTGTAGATAAGCTTGATGTTTCAGAACATACAAAGGAAAAAATCAGAAAGCATATTGAAACAAAAAATTTTCCTGCTCTTAACGATCTGCTTGATGCTCTTGGAAACAGTCCTGTGACCGTTGCTCTTAAAAAACTCCCGGCACTTTTTGGCGGAGAAGATGTTTTTGAAAAAGCAGAAGAGCTTATGCCCGATGAAAAAATTAAACGCAAACTCAACGAACTGCGTGAAATTTATCGTGACGCTTGCGAAATATGCGGAAACGACGGTAAAATTACAGTGGATTTAGGAATTGTAAATAAAACTGATTATTATACCGGCCTTATCATAAAGGGATATCTTCAGGGACATGGAGCAGAAATTATTTCCGGAGGAAGATACGATAAGCTTATTTCTGAATTTGGTTATGATGTTCCGGCAGTCGGATTTGCTATAAATATTAACGGTGTAGCAAAAGTTATTGAAAAGAGCGGAGTTCTTCCTGCTGCTCCAAAAGCTGATATCCTCGTTTTTGCCGAACAAGGCTGCGAGGTTGCCGCTATAAAGAAAGCTCAGGAATACCGTGAAAAGGGATTTATCGTTGAAAATGCTCTCTTTGAGGATATTGATTCTGCAAGAGCATATGCAATGGAAAAGAAAATTGCCAAAGTCGTTGTAATAGACGGCTCAGATAAGGAGGAACAGGAATGAGCAAACCTATCAGAATGGCTCTTACAAAAGGCAGACTTGAAAAGGATACGGTCGGATTACTTGAAAAGCTCGGATTTGACTGCACTGCTGTCCGTGAAAAGGGAAGAAAACTCATTCTTCCTGTTCCGGATGCCAATCTTGAAGTAGTTCTTGCAAAAGCGAACGATGTTATAACCTACGTTGAACATGGCGTATGCGATATGGGCGTAGTCGGAAAAGATACCATTATGGAAATGGACGGCAAATTCTATGAGTTGGTAGATCTTGGTTTCGGAAGATGCAAGTTTGCTCTTGCGGCTAAAAAGGGCTGCGATTTTTACAGCGGTTATGGAATCAAGACTATAGCTACAAAATACCCGAATGTTTCCCGTCGTTTCTTTGAAAAGAAAGGCATGGATACAGAAATAATCAAAATTGAAGGTTCAGTTGAACTTGCTCCGCTTCTGGAGCTTGCAGACGGTATCGTTGATATCGTTGAGACCGGAACAACTCTTAAAGAAAACGGACTTGAAGTTATAGAGGATGTTGCTCCGATCTCTGCAAGACTTATTGCTAATACAGTAAGTCTTAAACTGAGACACGCTGAAATTGAAAGACTTATTAATCTTATAGAGGAGAATCTGTAATGAAAAGGATATATGCAAACGGTACCGATGAGGTTTTATTCCTTGACGAATTGAAAAAAAGAAGCGGAGAGACCAATAAAAAGGTCAGCGAAGTAGTTACTGGAATAATTGATGATGTAAAAGAAAACGGTGATGAAGCCGTTAAAAGATATACTCTTAAATTCGACGGCAGTCTGCCGCAGTATTATGAAGTTCCGAGAGAAGTCATCAACGACGCTCTCACAGAAGCGGACGAAGCTTTTGTGAATGCGCTGTTAAATGCTCAGGCAAATATTGCCGAGTTCCACCAGCGTCAGGTTCAGCAGAGTTTTATTGCTCCGAAAGAAAACGGCGTTATTCTCGGACAGAGAGTAAGAGGTCTTGAAAGAGTCGGACTTTACGTTCCCGGCGGTACGGCAGCATATCCGTCAAGCGTACTTATGAACGCTGTTCCTGCTAAAATTGCAGGTGTTAAGGAAATAATAATGGTTACTCCGCCGCTTAAAGACGGAACACCAAATAAGGATATCCTTGTAGCAGCAGCTATCTGCGGAGTAGACAGAATATTCCTTTCAGGCGGAGCACAGGCAATCGCAGCCCTTGCTTACGGAACAGAAGAAATTCCGAAATGTGATAAGATCGTAGGTCCTGGAAACATTTATGTTGCAACTGCAAAGAAACTTCTTTACGGAGTTGTTGATATTGACATGATAGCTGGTCCAAGCGAGATCCTTGTTCTTGCAGACGAAACGGCTGATCCGAAATTTGCTGCCGCTGATTTAATGTCTCAGGCAGAACACGATGTTCTTGCTTCTGCAATTATGATAACGACCTGCGAAGAGCTTGCCGATAAAACCATTGCAGAAATTGATCGCCAGAAAGAATATCTTTCAAGAAAAGCAATTATTGATAAGTCTTTGGAAGATTACGGCGCAGTTATTATTGCTGAAAGCCGTGAGCAGGCAGTAAGACTTGCAAACGAAATTGCTCCTGAACATCTTGAGGTTCTTATGGAAAATCCTATGGAGCTTATCGGAAGCCTTGATAATGCTGGTTCCGTATTCCTCGGACACTATGCATCGGAGCCTCTCGGCGACTATTTTGCAGGTCCGAACCACGTTCTTCCTACAAGCGGAACAGCTCGTTTCTTCTCACCTCTCGGAGTTGCAAGCTTTATAAAGCGTTCAAGCTACATTTATTATACCGAAGAAGCGCTCAGAGAAGCTAAAGACGATATTGTTCTTATCGCCGAAAGAGAAGGTCTTACAGCTCACGCCAACGCCATTAAAGTAAGATTTGAAAATGATTAAGGAGCGATAACAATGAGTATTTCATGGGAGTCTAACGTTCGTAAGGTTATTCCGTATACTCCGGGCGAACAGCCTAAAAATGCAGACGTAATAAAGCTTAACACAAATGAAAATCCTTATCCGCCGTCTCCGGGAGTTAAAAGCATTCTTAATGAATTTGACTGCGGAAGAATGAGACTTTATCCTGATCCGGATTCAACTGTTCTTGTTGAAGCAATTGCCGATAGATACGGACTTGAAACGTCACAGGTTTTTGTCGGAGTTGGCTCGGATGATGTTCTTTCTGTTGCTTTCCTTACATTTTTTAATTCTGCAAAGCCGGTATTTTTTCCTGATATAACTTACTCTTTCTATGATGTTTGGGCGGATGTTTATAAAATTCCATATAAACAGATTCCGCTTACCGATGATTTCAGAATTGATCCCCAGGATTATAAATCGGAAAACGGAGGAATTATCTTTCCGAATCCGAATGCACCTACAGGATGTGAAGAAAGCCTTGATATGATCGAGGAGATAGTAAAAGCAAATCCGGATTCAGTCGTTATCATAGATGAAGCATACATTGATTTCGGAGCAAAAAGCGCTTTATCGCTTATTGATAAATATGAAAATCTGCTTGTGATACAAACCTTTTCTAAATCACGTTCAATGGCTGGAATGCGTATAGGCTTTGCTATGGGAAATAAAAAGCTTATCAAGTACATGAACGATGTGAAATTCTCTATCAACTCTTATACGATGACTCCTCTTACTCAGCTTTGCGGAGCGGAGGCTGTGCGTGATGAGAAATATTTCCATGAGACGGTAAACAAAATCGTCACAACTCGTGAAAATTGCAAAAAGAAGCTTGCGGAACTTGGATTTACATTTACAGATTCAAAAAGCAACTTCATTTTTGCAAGCCACGCAAGTGTTCCCGCAGAGAAAATCTTTAATGAACTGAAAAAACGAGGGATTTACGTTCGCTACTGGAATAAGCCAAGAATCAACAATCATCTGCGAATAAGCATTGGAACTGATAAGGAAATGGACGCTCTTGTATCTGCCTTAAAGGAGATAATTTATGGATAAAATCATCAGAAAAGCTGAGATAAGACGTGAAACAAAAGAAACGGATATTTACGTTTCAATTCAGCTTGACGGCAAAGGTACAGCCGAAATAGATACCGGAATAGGATTTTTCGACCATATGCTAACTGCTCTTTCTGTTCACAGCGGAATCAGTATGAATATCCAGGTAAAGGGTGATATTCATGTTGACTGTCATCATACTATAGAAGATACCGGAATTGTTCTCGGACAGGCTCTTGGACAAGCTCTTGGGGCAAAATCCGGAATCGTCCGCTACGGAACAGCTTATATACCTATGGATGAAGCTCTTGCAATGGCAAGTCTTGATCTGAGCAACAGACCTTTTCTGGTGTTCAATTGTGAGTTCACAAATCAAAGCTGCGGCGGATACGATCTTTGTATGACAGAAGAATTTTTCCGTGCGTTTGCATTTAATTCCGGAATGACTCTTCATATAAATCTTCTCTATGGAAGCAACGATCATCATAAGGCTGAAGCAATTTATAAGGCTGTAGCTCATGCATTAAAGACGGCTGCTGCTTATAATTCTGACGGTTCAACGCTTTCTACGAAAGGAGTTTTGTAATGATTGCTATAATTGATTACGGCGCAGGGAATATTTTCAGCGTTAAAAATGCTCTTGATTATCTCGGACTTGAAAATCGTCTTGTTTCGGATAAGGAATCGGTCATTTCTGCTGATGCAGTTATTCTTCCCGGAGTAGGAGCATTTCCGGCTGCCATGAAAAAACTTGAGGCAACAGGTCTTGTCGAGACGATAAAAAATGAAGCCTCAAAGAAACCTTTTCTCGGAATTTGCCTTGGAATGCAGCTTATTTTTGAAAAAGGATACGAATTCGGAGAGTGTGACGGTCTTGGTCTTATAAAAGGCGATGTCAGGAAAATGGAAGCTCCGGAACTTATCATTCCTCATATGGGCTGGAACAAGCTTGAAAAATTGAATGACTGCCGTCTTATGAACGGTATCGGAGATAATGAATACGTTTATTTCGTTCATTCTTATAAGGCTGATTGTGCAGATGAAAATATTTCGGCATACTGCGAATACGGCGGACGTGTTCCGGCTTTAGTTCATGACGGTAAATTTGTCTACGGAGCGCAGTTTCACCCTGAAAAGAGCGGTGATACCGGATTAAAAATTCTTAAAAATTTTGGAGGTCTGATATGATAATTTTACCTGCAATTGATATAAAGGACGGTAGCTGCGTCCGTTTGTTCAAAGGTGATTTCTCTACGGTGGAAAAGGTTGCCGATAATTATCTTGAAACTGCACAGAGCTTTGAAAAAGCCGGAGCAGAATGGATACACATGGTCGATCTTGACGGCGCAAAGGAAGGCAGACCTGTTAATACAAAAATCTACACTGATGTTGCGGCTAAAACTAATCTTAAAGTTGAAATAGGCGGAGGAATCCGCAATCTTGAAACTATTGAAGAGTATCTGAATATGGGAATTTCAAGAGTAATTATTGGTTCGGCTGCATTAAAGAATCCGGCTCTTGTAAAAGAAGCGGTAGAAAAGTTCGGAAGCGAGAAAATTGCCGTTGGCATTGACGCTGTAAAGGGTATGGTAGCAGCCGAGGGCTGGCTTGAAGACTCTGATGTAAACTACATCGACCTTGCCAACAAGATGATAGAAGCCGGAGTGAGATATTTTATCTTCACCGATATAAGTAAGGACGGTACTCTTTCAGGCGTAAATAAAGAGCAGTTAAAAGCTCTTGCCGACGCAACCGACGGTAAATGCAATATTATCGCAAGCGGCGGAGTTCATACTATGGACGATATTATAGCCTGCAAGGAAATGGGACTTTATGGAACTATCTGCGGAAAGTCGATTTATAAGGGTACACTGAATCTTAAAGAAGCTGTTGAATATGCCCATATTTGTTAATTATATAATCAGAGTAAATTGGGATTTGTTAGGAGAAAACAATATGGAAAAAGTCATAACTATCAACAACTGGTGGGACGGTCCTCTACTTGGTCTTGCCAATTACAACGGACTTGTGTGTATCTATGAAAAAATATTTGATGAAACAATTGATGAATATATTGACGAATATTATTTAACGCCTATTGATGACTATGAAAAAGATGAAATAATGTTAGAATGGAAAAAATGGTGTAATGCTTTTTTAAGCGGAAATTCAGACTCTTTTTACCAAGAGTGCCTGAATAATGATTCAATAAGTAAAGCACTTATTAATTCTAACTCAAAAAGAAAATACAGAAAAAAAGCAAGATTTCACGGACAATTTGATAATGGCTTTATTCCTGTCGATTATCATGTAGAATGGTACATTTAAATTCTGATTTATAATACTAAAATAAAGGAGGCTGAATAATGCTTGCAAAAAGAATAATTCCATGCCTTGATGTCCGCAACGGCAAGGTAGTTAAGGGAGTAAATTTTGAGGGAATACGGGATGTTGGCGACCCTGTTGAGTGCGCAGAGGAATACAATAAGCAGGGTGCAGATGAGATCGTATTTTATGATATAACTGCGTCTTTTGAGGGCAGGGGAGTTTTTCTCGATGTTGTGAGGGAAACTGCCAAAAAGGTATTCGTTCCGCTTACAGTAGGCGGAGGAATCAAAACAGTTGACGATATCCGTGAAACGCTTCGTGCCGGAGCAGATAAAGTTTCCGTTAATTCTCAGGCAGTGAAAAATCCGCAGCTTATTAAAGACGGAGCGGATATTTTCGGAAGCCAGTGCATATGTGTGGGAATAGACGCCAAAAAAATCGCCGATCATAAATGGACGGTTTACATAAACGGCGGACGTGTTGACATGGGAATCGACCTAATTGACTGGGTTCACCAGATTGAGAAACTTGGGGCAGGGGAGATATGTCTGAATTCCATAGATGCAGACGGCACTAAAGAGGGCTTTGATATTGAAATGCTTCAAGCAGTATGTGATAACTGTAACATCCCTGTGATCGCAAGCGGCGGAGCAGGTAAAATAAACGACTTTGCTGAAGTTTTTGAGAAAACCGGAGCTACTGCGGCTCTTGCAGCATCCCTGTTTCATTTTAAAGAACTTACTGTTCAGGAAGTAAAGACATACTGTCGTGCTAAGAATATTATAGTAAGATAATGAAATTTTTGAATAAGAAAAATATATATCCGCTGGGACTTTTATGTTATGTAAAAGTTTTTTGTATGTTTAATTACAAACCTTTTTTATGTATTTATTCATGAGGAGAAAAAATCCGCAGATTGTTTACTGAGTTTGTTGCAACTGTGATTTCATTTTTAGTTTTTATATTGGTATGGAAATTATTATGGATTTCCGTAAGTAATTTTATAGCGTGGTGGTAATAAAATGATTAAAATTGACTTAAACGATCTTGACAAATTTTTTGAAAAGGGAGAGCTTATCCCTGCGATTTGTTATGAGGTCAACACAAAAACAGTTCTTATGCTTGCATATATGAACAAAGAGAGTCTGAAAAAAACTCTTGAAACAGGCTATACATGGTTCTGGAGCAGATCAAGACAGGAATACTGGAATAAGGGAGCAACTTCGGGGCATTTACAGAAAGTCGTTTCCATTTACGGCGACTGCGACAATGATACGCTTCTTGTAAACGTTGAACAAATGGGCGTTGCCTGTCATACCGGAAGCTACACCTGCTTTTTTAATGAAATTTATAATAATGAGGAGAATTGAAAATGACTGTATATGAAGAAATTTTTGAAGTTATAAAGGAAAGAAAAAAACAGTACGAAAGCGGTACTGCCGCAGAAAATTCTTACACCTGTTATCTTTTTGACAAGGGTGTAGATAAAATCTGCAAAAAAGTCGGCGAAGAGGCAACTGAAACGGTTATCGCTGCCAAAAACGGTGACAATGATGAACTTATGAACGAGATAAATGACCTTCTTTATCACGTTATGGTTCTTTGCGCAAATCAGGGACTTGAATGGTCAGATGTAGAAAAGGTTCTTGATGAAAGAAATGAAAAAATCGGAAACCTTAAAAAGTTTCATACAGTTGATAAGAATTCATAATATTGATACCGCACAGGGACTTTAGGCAAACTCTGTGCGGATTTAAACTAATAAGGAGTTTACTATGATTTATAAAAATCCTGTTGTACGTGGTTTTTATCCCGACCCGAGCGTGTGTTTTGCAAATAATAAATATTATATGGTTTGCAGTTCGTTTCAATTTTTTCCGGGAGTTCCGATTTTTGAAAGTGAAGACCTTGTGAATTGGAAACAAATCGGTCATTGCCTTACAAGAAAAAGTCAGGTAATGCTGGAAAATTCTGTTTCTTCAGGCGGAGTTTTTGCTCCGACAATTCGCTTTAATAACGGTACATTTTATATGGTTACGACGAATACTTCTGTTGCTCAAAATTTCTATGTGACTACAAATAATATATACAGTGAATGGTCCGATCCTATTTTTGTTGAACAGGACGGCATTGATCCGTCACTTCTTTTTGACGGAGATCATACTTATTTCATAAGCAATGGTACAGACGATAACGGAAATAATGGTATAACACAGTGTGAAATTGATATTAAAACAGGCAAAAAGCTTACTCCAAGCAAAACTATCTGGTCAGGTTCGGGCGGACGTTACCTTGAATCTCCGCATATGTATAAAATTAATGGAGAGTATTACTTAATGGCAGCAGAAGGCGGAACAGAGTATGGACATATGATCACATACGCAAGAAGCGCTTCAGTTTGGGGTAAGTTTGAACCATATGAAAAAAACCCCGTTTTGACCAACAGAAATCTCGGAGGTTACATGATTCAGGGAGTTGGTCACGGAGATCTTATTCAGAATCAGAATGGAGACTGGTTTGTGATTCATCTTGGATTTCGACAGATAGATCAGTGGCTGCCTTATCATCATCTTGGACGTGAAGTTTTTATGACACCCATTCATTTTGGCGAAAACGGTTGGTTCACCGCAGGAAATGACGGAACAACAGCACAAGAGTATGAGATAAACGGTAATTTTACGCAGGAACTCAAGAAGGTTTATACATTTGAAAACACATCTCCGGATCTTGAATGGTGTTATATGCGTCATCCTGATTCTTCAAAATATGAACTTTCTTCAGAAAAATATATTCTTCATGGCACAGACAAAACTATTGATGATATTGCATCTCCAACTTTTATCGGATTAAGGCAAATGGATTTCAATGGTGAGATCTCTTGCGATCTTTCGGTAATTAACGGTGAAGCAGGTATAACGCTTTTCATGGATGAACAGCAGCATTACGATCTTGCTGTACGCAATTCTGAAATCGGAACAGAGGCAGTTTTAAAGCTTAATATAGGTGATATAAAGCATATTCAGAATTCTGTAAAGCTTAGCGGGAATTCAGCAAAGCTTATTATTGAAATGAATAATTTTATTTATACATTTAAAATACTCAATGGGGATGCACTTTATGAGTTAGGTTCAGCTCAGACAAAGTATCTTTCCTCGGAGGTTGCAGCCGGTTTTACGGGAGTAATTATCGGTTTATATGCTCAACAAGAGGGATGTAAAGCAGAATTTACAGGTTTTAGAACAGAATATAAATAAGATCCTGGCATCCCAAAATAATTTGTGTAAAAGTAAAAACATCCTATCAAACAAATGCTT
>ENA-UOJL01002979-UOJL01002979.1-human-gut-metagenome-genome-assembly--contig:-P47-NODE-2979-length-12671-cov-4.406389_pt1 | contig 12671 bp, 8 predicted proteins | sample MGYA00242347_ERZ723894 | MGnify/ENA metagenome assembly ERZ723894
CGCCGCGGTATGATTTATTTAGGACAGTTTTAGCCCCACACTTCGTGGGCAAGTTCTTGGACCAGAACCAGTTGGGCCCACTGCTCTTCCTCGGTAAGCTTATTGCCGATTTCGCAAGACGCAAAGCCACACTGGGGGCTGAGGTACAGGCGATCCAGAGGAATGTACCGAGCTGCCTCATGGATGCGGGCAATCACAGTCTCCTTATCCTCCAGCTTGGGCGACTTTGTGGTAACCAGTCCCAAGACCACTTTTTTCTCGCCAGTAATTTCTTTGAGAGATTCAAAGTTTCCCGAGCGCTCGTCGTCAAATTCCAGGTAATACGCATTGACATTCTCTTGTCCAAAAACCAGGGGCGCAATCTTGTCATAAGCTCCGGTGCAAGCCCATGTGGAATGGAAGTTGCCGCGGCAAATGTGGGTGTTGATGACCAGGTCCTGGGGTTTGCCTTCTATGGCCAGATTGTTGATGTCCAAAAACTCTTTTTGAAGGACTTCCAACCGGGCGTCATCCGCTCCAAAGAACAGATTGGCTTTTGGGTCTACAAAGCATCCCCAGGTGCAGTCGTCAAATTGGATATTCCGGCAGCCTGCGGCATAGAGATCCCCAATGATCTTTTTATATCCAGCCACAATATCGGCAATGAGCTCTTCATCATTGGGATAGAACTTCCGAGTGGTTTCCAGATTCATGGGCATGATCAGCTGTTCCAGAAATTGGGCAGGAGCGGGAATGGTCTGCTTGGCAACCGTGTCCTCATCTTCCAACGCTTTTACAAATTTAAAATGCTCTACAAAAGGATGGCAGCTTACGGAAAGCTTGCCGGTGAGGTAGGTGTCATCGATTTTCGCGGCCTCATCATGGAAGGGCAGACCGGTGTCTGTTTCCTTGTGGCCGATGCCTTCAAATCCCCACATGAAATCCAGGTGCCAAGTAGCGCGGCGGAATTCGCCGTCTGTGATGACATGGTAGCCGGCTGCCTTTTGTTTTGCCACCAGCTCTGTAATGCACTTGTCCTCCACAGTCTTTAACTGTTCGGCAGAGATGTTTCCAGATTCAAAGTCGGCACGAGCCTGTTTCAGTTCAGAGGGGCGCAGAAAACTTCCCACATAATCATAGCGGAAGGGTGTTTGTAAATTGCTCATGTAAAATTCTCCTTGCAGTTCGTGGTTTCACCATGTGTGTATTTTTCTTTGTTAAGTATACAGAGCGAATACTTACTTGTAAAATACAGAAAACAGGCGGTTTGCCATAGGTTCAATCTATAGCAAGCCGCCTGTTTCGCTTTGATTACTCCTGTGCGGAGGCGTATTTTTTCAGAATCTCAATGTACAAATTGCCGAATCGCCCTGTGCCTACTTTCCTGTGGGTGATGTAGCCGATTTCCATATAGTCGTCCACTTCAAGAGGAATGGCCACAATATTTTTTCCATTTAGTTCTTCATTGATGACTCCGCTGCAAATGGTATAACCGTTCAGCCCAATCAGCAGGTTGAACAGCGTGGCGCGGTCCGAGACCATAATGTCTTTTTTGCTCTCCAAGGTGCTCAGTATCTCCTCGGAATAATAGAAAGAGTTGTGCTCTCCCTGCTCATAGGAAAGACGTGGATAGGGTGCGATATCCTCCAGGGTGACACTGGATTTTTTGGCCAGCGGATTGCCCGCGCCCACAAAGATATGGGGCTTTGCCAGAAACAGCCGGTGGAACTTCAGGTTGTTTTCCCGCAGGACCTTGCGCAGGATTGTCTCGTTGAACTGGTTTAGGTAAAGCACGCCCACCTCGCTGCGCAACTTTGCCACATCGTCAATCAGTTCGTAGGTCTGGGTCTCACGGATACGAAAATCGTATTCTTCGCCTCCGTATTGCTTCAACAGTTCTACAAAGGCCTCTACCGCAAAGGAGTAGTGCTGTGTGGATACACAGAATTGATGTTTGAACTGTCCCGTTCCCAGATAGCGTTCCTCGATCAAGTTTGTCTGTTCCATAACCTGCCGGGCATAGCCCAGAAATTCCTGCCCTTCCGGGGACAGCAGAACACCCTTATTCGTGCGTTTGAAAATGGTGATCCCCAGTTCATTTTCCAGTTCTTTGACGGCTGAGGTCAAACTGGGCTGTGCAATGTATAGCTGCCTTGCTGCGGCGCTGATGGTTCCGGTTTCCGCAATGGTGACAACATATTTAAGCTGTAAAAGTGTCAATGGATTTCCTCCTCGATTTGGATATGGAGTGGCAACAAACACGTTGTGCCTTCCAGTATTCCCAATCTCTTGCATTTCTCTGCCGTATTATTTCTAAGGAAAATTATACTTAAAAAAAGACAGATTGTCACCATTAGGGTGCTTTCGGCTCAAAAGCTGTAAAAAGACAATCGGATGGATGTCTAAATTTGATTACCAAAACATTCTCTGGGGGAAGATGGCAGGGATTTTTCAGTTAGCAGGCATTTTAGAGAGAAACGTACTGGAGAAAGTACTCCCGCAGGAACGCCATGGCAGCCTAGTAATCTTCCAGGGAGTTCAGGTGCTACAAGAGCACAGGCATATCCGCTGGAAGCTGGGACAGGTGGTTGAGATAACATTCCAGCTTTCCCTCGCCGGTGCCAAGGAGCGTCTCCTGTATCACCACTGTAGTGCCCTCGCTCATGGTGATGTCCTTGATGTGGCTGCTGGCGATGGACCCGCCCAGCAGGGAGAAAGCTTCCTCCATCAGCTCTTCCTGGTGGGTATAGGTGTAGGGGTCCCGCACAAAGTTGAAAACATCCATATGTACCCCGCATCCCTTCCGGTCCACATCCCGGAGAAACTGTAGGTACTGCTGGGGACTCCAGGGGACCATCCATTGCATGGGCTCCAGAGCGTAAACTGTGTGTTGAGGGTTCACGGTGTCGCACAGGCGCTGAACAAAGTCCACATTCTTCTCGTAGAGTGCCTGGTCGAAATTTTCCCGGTAGCAGTAAAACCACATTTCTCCCGCTGCCCCGGAAACGTTGACGCAGCAGTCAGCATGGACATATTCCGCCAGCCGGAACTGCTCCAGACAGCGTGTTTGAGCGGCTTTGGCCCGGTCTGGGTCGGGAAAGTGGGGCGAGTCCCACACACCCACTTCGGCGATGCGGATGTCATGCTCCTGGGCGGCCTTCACATAGGCGTCAATCAGGTTGACGGGTGCCCGGTAGTCCACCGGGAAAGCGGTGGCCCGAAATCCACAGTCCACCAGGATTTCTGCCCACTGGTCCGGAGAGTCGTGGGGCGGGGTGAAATTAGTTCCAATTCTCATTTGCATACTCCTCCTTTAAACGATAAGGGAAATTCCAGAACACCGCAAGTTTCGGCTGGTTTTCATCAACCTTTCCAAGGGTTTCGGATTTCCCTGGAAGCCAATCTTCCTACTATACAATACCACAAATTTACGGAATTTTCCCTTTACTTTTCAAAATAAGTGTAGTACACTGACAAAAAATCACGATATTAGGAGAGAGTTGTTATGAAAATCAATCCCATTACCCGTCTGGACTACCCTGATCCGGATCTGATCCGCGTGGGGGAGTTCTACTACATGGTCTCCACCACCATGTACTTTTTCCCAGGAGGCGAGATCCTGCGTTCAAAGGACCTGGTCCACTGGGAACACCTGAGCTATATCTATGACACTCTGGACGGTACCCCCGGCCAGCGGTTGGAGGGCAGCCAGAACATCTATGCCAAGGGCATGTGGGCAGCCTGCATACGGTATCACCAGGGGCTGTTCTATGTGTGCTTCGTCGCTAACGATACTGGCAAAACCTACCTGTACACGGCCTCCGACCTTACCGGCCCTTGGCAGCGCCGGCCGATTGAGGGATTTTATCACGATTGTTCCCTCCTGTTCGATCAGGATGGCCGGGTCTACATTTCCTATGGCCATCGTGATATCCACATTACAGAGCTGAAAGAGGACCTGAGTGGACCCAAACCGGGCGGTCTGGACCGGATAGTGGTTTCCGACAAGGACAACCCACGCCTGGGGTATGAGGGCTCCCATTTTTACCGCATTAACGGAAAGTATTACCTGTTTCTCATCCACTCCCGCCGGGACCGGTGGCGCAGGACCGAGGCCTGTTTCACAGCGGATTCCCTGGAGGATGAGTTCACCGGCGGCGATGTGCTGGACGACGATATAGGTTATTTGGACCAGGGAGTGGCTCAGGGCGGCATTGTGGACACACCGGATGGCCGTTGGTATTCCGTGCTCTTCCAAGATAGGGGAGCGGTGGGGCGTATTCCCGTTCTGGTGCCTGTGCGCTGGGAGAACGGCCTTCCCATATTCGGGGAGAATGGCCGTATTCCCGAAAGCTTCCCTGTGCCGGAGACTGCCCCGGCCATGCCCCTTGTGGCAAGCGATGACTTCACCACCACCGGCGGCCCCCAGACCCACGGAACCTTTGGACTGAAAAGCTGCTGGCAGTTTAACCATGAGCCGGAGCTTTCTCTCACCCAGCTCAACCGGGAACAGGGTACCTGGTCGGTGACCACAGACAAGCTCTGTGATGACGTGACTCAGGCCCGGAATACCCTGACCCAGCGGATGCTGTTTCCCCGGTGCGCCGCAGAGGTCACCGTCTCCGCAGAATCCCTGAAAGAGGGAGATGTGGCTGGGCTGTGCGCTCTCCAGAGTTGCTATGGGTTGATCGGTATCACCCGCAGTGGGGATGGCTATCGCCTTACCATGCGTACCCGTGAGAACGACCAGACCACACAGCCACCTGAGGTATCTCCGGAGCAGGAGTGGGAAAGTATCCCCTGGGAGAGCTCGCAAGTGCAGCTGCGGATTGAGGCCGACTTTGACCAGATGAAGGACCAGGCCGCTTTCTTCTATAGGGCTTGCGGCTCGGAGAACTGGACGCAACTGGGCCCGGTCCATAAGCTGTACTTTAGGCTGGACCATTTCACCGGCTGCCGGTTTGGCCTCTCCGTCTATGCCACCAAAGAGACCGGCGGCACGGCCACCTTTTCCAACTTCGTCTACGATTTCCAGGGGGAAGAGTGAGCTTTCCCACCCACCAGTTGCTAGGCCGGGCGGCGCTGCCGGCTGGCCCAGGAATTTTGTGGAGAATCCTTGAAATTTCCACCTCTCATCACTTGACTTATAGCGAACTTTAGGTGGTAAGATGGGAATAACGAGTGTGAAGAGCCCCATGGGAGCTCGGACTCGTTGCCCAGTAAAATTGATTTTGTGCGAGGAGGAAACGGTATGAAAACCATAAATGTTGTAAACGGGCCGCAGAATGTGCCGGCGATTGTCCAAGGCTGTATGCGGATGCCCGCTTTGTCAGTGGATGAGGCCGCGAAGGTCATTCGCACTTCCTATGATTTGGGTGTCAATTACTTTGACCACGCAACCTGCTACGGAGAAAACGGGGCTGCTGAAACGCGTTTCGGAGAGGCCTTTGCCAAAACGGGACTTCGCAGGGAGGATGTTGTGCTGCAAAGCAAATGTGGCCTGTGCTTCGAGAGAAACGAGTTCGATTGGACAAAGGAAAATATCCTTTCCAGTGTGGAAGGCAGTCTGAAACGTCTTAAAACAGATTATCTGGATGTCCTGCTTCTGCACCGGCCGGACGTTTTGTTTGAGCCGGAAGAGGTGGCCGCCGCCTTTGACCAGTTGGAGGCAGAGGGAAAAGTCCGGTATTTTGGGGTGAGCAATCTGGTGCCCATGCAAATCGAGTTGCTGAAAAAATATGTAAAGCAGCCCCTTGTTTTCAATCAGGTGCAGCTTTCTTTGGACCAGTCCCAGCTCATCGACCAGGCGCTGTACATGAACAATAAGAGCACGGATTTTTCCATCAATCGGGACGGAAATCTGCTAGATTACTGCCGTCTGCATGATATCACCATCCAAGCGTGGTCGCCCTTGCAGTTTGGCATGTTCAAGGGAACCTTTATCGACCATCCGGATTTCCCTGAATTGAATAAAGTCCTTGCAAAAATCGGCGAACGGGAAGGGGTATCTAAAACAGCGGTGGCGTTGGCGTGGATTCTGCGGCATCCCGCCAAAATGCAGGTGATTATCGGCACCATGAACCCCGAACACATTGTAAGCGCTTGCGATGCCAGCAAAGTGCAGCTTTCCCACCACGATTGGTACGAGCTGTATTTGGCGGCGGGAAAGTATTTGCCGTGATGGTTTTCAAAGCGGCCAACAGGTATTTTAGCTTCATCAAAGGAGAGATCGATAATGGATAATTTTACGTTTTATGCGCCCACTTATTTTTCCTTCGGAAAGGACACGGAATCTCAGGCGGGAAGCCTTGTAAAGCGGTTTGGAGGCACCCAGGTCCTGCTCCATGACGGCGGGGGAAGTGTGGTTCGTTCCGGGCTTCTGGGCAGGGTCAAGGAATCTTTGGATAAAGAGTCCATTCCCTACATCGAGCTGGGCGGCGTCAAGCCCAATCCCAGAAGCGGCCTGGTCTATGAGGGTATCGACCTGTGCCGAAAGGAAGGCGTGGACTTTGTCCTGGCCGTGGGCGGCGGAAGTACCATCGATTCCGCGAAGGCCATTGCCGCGGGTACGGTTTATGACGGCGACTTCTGGGATTTTTATGAGGGAAAACCCGTGACCGAAGCATTGCCCATCGGGACCATTTTGACCATTGCGGCTGCCGGTTCGGAAGGGTCTCCGGACTCTGTCATCACCAAAGAAGAGGGCATGATCAAACGTGGCGCCAGCGGGGAAGCATACCGGCCCAAGTTCTCCATTTTGAACCCCGCGCTGACCCAGACCTTGTCCCCGTACCAGACAGCCTGTGGAATCACGGATATCCTGGCGCATCTGTATGAAAGATATTTGACCAATACCCAAAACGTGGAAACCACGGACCGGATGATCGAGGCCCTCATGCTTGCCATGATCCACGAGGCGCCCAAAGTGATTGAGAATCCCAACGATTACGAGGCCCGGGCCAATATTATGTGGGCGGGCATGATGGCCCACAACAATTCCTGCGGTGTTGGAAGAAGCCAGGACTGGACAAGCCATAATATCGAGCACGAGTTGTCCGCCCTTTATGACTGTGCCCATGGGGCTGGCCTGGCCGTTACCATGCCGGCTGTGTTCCAATATACCATGAAGCACGATGTTACCCGGTTCGTGAAAGTGGCCACCAGAGTTTGGGGCTGCCAGATGGATTTTGAGAACCCGGAAGCGCCGGCTAAGGCAGGCATCGAAGCTCTTCGCAATTTCCTGATTTCCATTGGAATGCCCAAAAACTTCTCCGAGCTGGGAGCAAAGGAAGAGGACATTGAAAAGCTGGCTCATACTTGCTGCTATGGCAGCGAAAACGCCAATGGGACCATTAGCGGCTTCACGACTTTGACTCAGAAAGACGTGGAAGAAATCTACCGCCTGATGCTGTAATCCATGCACCGTTATTTGGTTAATCCGGATTTTGCCGCTCAAGACCGGACTACAGTTTGCGATGGCACAATGATATAGAAGAGAGTCCATCTGTTCTGGTACAACTGACAGAATGAATTCTGGAACGCTACAGACAGGGTACAAACGGCGAAACCTACCACGGAGTGGACTGAGAAGTGTGGTGCTGCAAACGAAGTGAAATATCTTGAGGGCACCGGTCAGCTCAAGCCAGATTGCTATATGAAAGTACTTATACAAAGGAATGGCCTTTGTAACGGCTAGGGGTCGGCCGTGAGCCGGCTCCTTTGCTATTAGATCGGTTCTACGGGGAAAATTCTAATGGTAAGTCATTTTTTAGAATGGAGTGTGTAAAGAAAATGGGATTGAAAAAAACGTATCAACCATATTTCCCAATCGGAGCGGCTGTGCCCGCATCCGCTTTTGACAACGCCAGCGCCCAGAAGGCAATGGTAGAACAGTATGCTTCTATAACCTGCGAGAATGATATGAAACCGGAAGCTCTGCTGGACAAAGAAGCGAATCAGAAGAATTCGAGTTTGTTCCATACGAATCCTGCTGTGTGCTTTGATGGTATCAGAAAATATCTGGATTTCGCACAAGCGCATGGAATCAAGATGCGCGGTCATACGCTCGTCTGGCATAACCAAACACCCCGCTGGTTTTTTACGGAAAATTACAGCGAAGAGCCGGACGCCCCTCTCGCAGATCGGGAAACAATGCTTGCGCGTCTCGAGGGATATATCAAGAAGGTCATGGGGTTTGTCCAGGAGGAATATCCGGGAATCGTCTACGCTTGGGACGTGGTTAACGAAGCGATAGACGGTAATGAGCTGCGTTCCTCTCTTTGGACCCAAACAGTGGGCGAAGATTTCGTTCTGCAGGCGTTCCGTATTGCGGCCCGGTATAAAGCTCCTGGAGTAAGCTTGTTCTACAATGATTACGATGAATTCCTTCCTGCAAAACGGGAGGCAATTTGCCAAAAGATTCTGGAGCCTCTCATTGCCGAAGGACTTGTGGATGGTATGGGAATGCAGTCCCATCTACAGCTTGAATCGCCGTCTGCGGACGATTACCGCGCTGCTGTGCGCCGGTATGGGGCGTTGGGGTTGCAGATACAAGTTACGGAGTTGGATGTATTTTCTCCCGCAATCTCCGAGAAAGCGATGCTCCGGCTCGCAGAGCGTTACCGTATGATCTTTTCGATTTTACTGGAAGAGAAAAAAACGGGCAGAGCGAACGTGACAGGTGTAACCTTCTGGGGGCTTCAGGACGAAGAAAGCTGGTTGACCGGATTTCGCCGTCAGGAGTGCCGTCCACTCCTTTTTGAACATGGATACCGTCCAAAGGCAGCGTTTTATGCGGTTTGCAGTGTGCCGGGTCTTGTGGAAGGTGACTTGGAGGACCGCCTCCCTAGCGGTGAAAAATTCGATTTCTGGGAGCGGGATCAGAGATACACAAAAGAATACCATGTTAATCCCTCTCACCCCAATGCATCGGATACGAATGACGGAGATGCGGAGCATCCTTTGCGTACGATTCAGGCAGCTGCGGATCGGGTCGGTCCGGGCGAGCGTGTTTGGATTCATGGCGGTGTTTACCGGGAGTGTGTCCATCCGCGCCGTGGCGGAGATGGCCCAGAGCGCATGGTTTGTTATGAAGCTTTCGGCGACGGCGACGTGGTAATTAAGGCATCCGTGGTAGCTACAGCGTTTGCTCCAAGTACAGGCTGGGAGCTGGCTCCACGGGGAGGTGACGTTGTCCCCGAACATGTTCAAATCTGGGAGACGAAGCTGAACCCTGACGAATTTCGTGGATATAACCCGTTTTGCGCTGTCAATATCCTGCATGACCGTTTGTTTATCGAATACGATAAGACGGACATGACCACCTATCTTAACCGCCGTGGCATGGTGTTCTGTGACGGCAAACCGCTGCGCCAGGTTCCCCTGTATGGCCAGATGTCACAAACACCGGGTTCCTACTGGGTGGAAGCGAATGGGCAAACGGTCCATTTTCGCCTTGTGGGCGATGACGATCCCCGGAACCACGTGATAGAACTGACTTGCCGTGAGCAGTGTTTTGCCCCAGAGACACCTTTTCTCTCCTATATCAAAGTCAAGGGCCTTATCTGCGCCCATGCGGCTACCGGTGCACCTGTTCCCCAACGGGGCGCAATTTCCTGTTTCCGCGGCCATCACTGGGTCATTGAAGACTGTGTGATTGATTGGTCAAACGGTGTGGGGATCGACGTGGGCAACGAGTGCTGGCATCACACGGTTGAGAAAAACCAGATTATCGGCTACACTGTGGTGCGAGGCTGTGAGATTCGTGATGTTGGTGTTTGTGGTATTGCAGGTCTGTATGCCACGCACCTGCTTCTTGAGGACAATCTTATCTCCGGGACAGGATGGCAAGCCATGGAGCTTTCTTGGGAAGCTGGTGGTGTCAAGGTCCATAACAGTGTGGATAGCTTGATTCGCCGCAATATTTTTACGGAAACTTTCCGTGCCGACCATTTGTGGATGGATGTAGGAAATGAGAATAACCGTATCACCCGGAATCTCTTCCTGGATGGGCGTGAGCAGCGTGAAGCCATCTTTATCGAATGCTCCCGCGATGGGGTAAACCTTATTGACAACAATATTTTCTGGAATGTTGAGGGGCGGTTTAAAGCTGCGGATGTTCCGGTAGAGCCAGGATCTTCCGGTTGGTACAAAATGGAGGAACACGGCGTTGTGAATGGCTATGCTGTTTACGGAGAGGGAACCGATCGCCTTCATGTAGAACATAATTTGATTGGTTTGTGCCGCAGTGCAGGTTACTTTGTCAAGCCTGTTGCTTTTCGCATTTCCGGACCTGGAAGCCGGGGTGGAACCGGGCGGGAGGCGCGTATTCGCAACAACATTTTCTATAAGTGCGGCGAAGCTGCGATCAAGTTCCCCACCCGTGACAATGATGCGCAGGGAAATGCGTATGTCCAAATGCCAGGAGGATATCTGCGTGTGCTGTATCCAGCACCGGAAAACTGTTTGAATCTTGACGCATGGCAGGAATTTTTCGGATTTGACCGTGAGGGGCAAGAGGGTTGGTTTGACATCCAAGTCGATACAAAATCCCTTACCCTTGAGGTATCCAATTCGGAGAAGCTGCCAAAGACCAATCGCCTCCGCCCGGATCAGGAATTGTATGTGACAGATCCCGAGAGACTGGCCCCAGTGCATGCTTCGTTCGAGACCTCTGAAGATTTCTTTGGAACAGTGGCAGGAAATCTCCGTTTGCCTGGTCCGTTTGCAAAGCTGGAAGCTGGACACGTTTACTCTATCGACCCTCGACGTAAAAAAACAAGTGAATAATGGGGAAACGAAAATGGAAGGAATCTATGAAAAAAACGCTTGTTACTTGACAGCTTATACTCGTGAACCAGAACCGGGGCTTTACCCGTCAGGTCTTGCTCGTTCTGTTCACTTTGCCATTAGTTACGACGGGAAATCATTTGAAGCTCTTAACCATAATTACGGAATTTTGTTTGCTCAGGCTGATGTGACATCGGCGAACACGCTGAATACGAAGGCCCTGAAAAACCCGTATATTTTTGCGTTAGCCCAAGGAGGTTGGGGGATAGCAGCTGTTCGCCTTAAAGAGAGTGGGGAAGCCGATCCTGATAGCCGGGGAAAGATCCTTTTGTGGCGCACTGAGAATTTTACAGAGTTCACGTTTCTAGGTCTTTTGCCGCTTTACGGTAACGGTCAAATGGAATGTGTTCGTATTCATTATGTGCCGGAGAGAAACGAATATGTTGCCACGTGGACGGACGAGAACGGCTGCTGGAAGATACATGGTACGGATTTATACCACTGGATTTCAGATTCTGTGAGTCCGGCCGTGTGGAAAGAGGAGGAATCGCCTTGTTTTCTCCCATATGGGGCGATTCCTGGAAATACAGTGGCCGTTGACGCAAACGCGTACGACCGTATCCGTGTTTATTGGGGACGTTTGACCCATGTGGATACCATCGTTCCCAGCGAAATCGAAGTGTCCTCTTCACAGGATATAGCTGCTGTAAAGGCGCAGGCCGTTTATTCGGATGGTTCCACTGCTCTGAAAAAAGTGGACTGGGATATTTCCCAGGTGGATTTTTCAAAGCCGGGAATCTACAACGTGGAGGGAACACTTCGTGGTAATCCATTCCATTTTCCGTTGACACATGGTACGGGTGATCCGGTGATTGTCCCGTGGAAGGGAAAATATTATTATCTTTCTACAAACGATACATCCGGAGATATCGGACTATATGTTCGTGAGGCAGATTGTCCAGAAGACCTGTTTGCTCCCGATGTGGAGCGGCATCTGATTCTTGACGTTGACGAAGAGAAACAGTTTATCCAGACATTTTGGGCGCCTGAATTTCACATCGTGGGGGGTGAGCCGTATATATTCTTTGCTGTGGGTGGAAAAGTCTGGGGTCCCCAGTGTCACGTGATGCATCTCAAGCCTGGTGGACGATTTACCGATCCGGATGCCTGGGAGACACCGCGCCGTGTTCTGCGCCAGGATGGCTCTCCTTTGACAGAGGATGGGATCACGCTGGATATGACTTGTATTAAAGCTGGCGGCCGTGTGTATGCGGCGTGGTCGTATCGTTTCGGTATAGGCACACCGCAAGATACAGGTTCTATGTTGTGCATAGCCCCTCTCAATGAAAAAGAACCCTGGAAACTTGCAGGGGAGCCGATGGTGCTTTCCAGACCGCTTCTGAGCTGGGAGAATGTTGAGGGTACAATTAACAATGAGGGTCCGTATGCTTTCGTCACAAAGGAAAAGGTGTATCTTTCCTATTCCGGCGGGGCGGCAAATAGCTATACATACGCTTTGGGTCTACTTACTGCGGACCCGAATTCCGACCTAGCCGATCCTGCTAATTGGGAAAAGAGTTTGACCCCAGTTTTAACATATTATTCGGTGGATGGGGAATATGGACCGGGCCATAACTCATTTTTCCGGGACGATTTTGGTGACCTATGGATTGCTTATCATGGAGAGACGGACATGGTCAGCCGTCTGCGCTGTGCTGGTATCCGCCGTGTCCATTTCGATTTACAAGGACGTCCGCGATTTGACCTGTCCGCCGAACGGGACGTTTCCCCCAGACTGAGTCGCGTTGTAACGCAAGTGAAGGTGACCAAGAACTAATCAGATTTTGCACAAGTAAAGTAGTCTTTTGTGTGCCTGTCCCAGTACGGAATGCAACTGCGGTTTC
>ENA-UOJL01002984-UOJL01002984.1-human-gut-metagenome-genome-assembly--contig:-P47-NODE-2984-length-12646-cov-5.440473_pt1 | contig 12646 bp, 18 predicted proteins | sample MGYA00242347_ERZ723894 | MGnify/ENA metagenome assembly ERZ723894
CCTTGTAGTTGTTGTATGTAGGATCGTCAAAGGGGATGGCAATGATCTTTTCGTCCTTGCTGCCGCCGTCGTCCATGACGATGACCCCGATGGGATAGCACCGCACCAAAGACATGGGGATGATATTTTCCGAACAGAGCACCAGCACGTCCAGAGGGTCATTGTCGTTCGCATATGTGCGGGGAATAAACCCATAGTTTGCCGGGTAGTGAGTGGAGGTGTATAGAACACGGTCCAACCGGAGCAGGCCGGTTTCTTTGTCCATTTCATATTTCGCTTTTCCGCCTTTTGTGATCTCTATCACAGCGAAAAAGTCGTCCGATTTAATGCGTTTTGGGGAAATGTCGTGCCAGATGTTCATGACGTTCATCCTTTCCAAATGTAACATGCGCAGACGTAAACTCCGACTTGCCCTTTGCAAGAAAGCGTCGCCCTCTCCATGAGAAGGAAGAGTGCTGCGGTACCTTCTCTGGGGTTGTACCCATTATACTATAAAAGATGGAAAAAGAGAAGGGATGAACCTGCTTTCCGGCGCATAAACTGGAAAGAGGAGGTGGCGCCGTGACGTGCAGAATGGACGCCCTGCGGGATAAAGAAGTGATCAACGTAAAGGACGGAGGCCGCATTGGGTTTGTCAGCGATGTGGAAGTGGATACTAAGGAAGCAAAGCTCACAGCCGTGGTGGTGTATGGGCGGCTGCGGCTTTTCGGGCTTTTGGGCCGGGAAGCGGATTTTGTCATCCCGTGGAGTGACATTGTCCTCATCGGGGAGGATACGGTGTTGGTGCGGTACGAACCCCCTGCCCAGTGCCAACGTCCGGGACTGTTTAGCAGGATGCTGGAAAAAATCGGGTTTTAAGGCGGGAAATTCGCCAGGATTTTTCCGGTTCCCGGGCTAAAAGTCAAGAGAAATTTGCATAAGTCAAGAAAAAACGGCAATCAGTACAAATAAAAAGCGCCCTTATTGGGCGATTTCACAACAAAACAACATGGCAAGCCAGCCGGATGGGGTCAAGCCCATTCGGCTGGCTTGCTTTATGCGCCGTCAAGCGGACAGGAGCTCTTTCTCAAAGAGCATGGCCGCCGATTTCCACCCCAGCAGCTTGCGGGGGTAGTTGTTCACCCACCTCTCTGCCGCCCTCACCTCCTCCGGCTTTACGGTGTCAAAGCTGGTGCCCTTGGGGAAAAACCGTCTAATCAGTCTGTTCATGTTCTCATTGGACCCCCGCTCAAAGGCGCTGTATGGGTGGCAGAAAAACACAATGGTCCGCTTGCCCTTGCGCCGGTGGGCGGCCTCGATGCCCTCGAAGTCTTGAAACTCACAGCCGTTGTCCACCGTGATGCTCTTGAACAGCTTATAGAACAGCTTGCCAAAACGGCGCTCCAGGCTGTTGATGGCCTTGACCACGCTGGCCGCCGTGTGGTCCTCCAGGAGCATCACAATGCCCATGCGGGTCCGGCGCTCGGTGAGGACCAGGAGGGCTTTTTGGGAGCCCTTGCATCCCATGATACTGTCCATCTCCCAATGACCAAAACTGCCCCGGCCCTTGACCTCCTGGGGGCGGTTTTCAATGCTCTTGCCGTAGGAGCTCCGGGCGGCCTGCCGCTTGCTCTTGGCGGCGTAGTGGCGGCGGCCCTTGTTGTGCAGGTGCTCCGGGGTGAGGTGGAGGAACACATCCCCACGGTAGATGTAATTATAGAGCGTATTCTCACATATCACGGTGTCATAGACTTCCCCGTTGTTTCGGATTTCCGCAAGGGCGGCTCCGGGGGCAAAGCCCTGGACCATGACCAGCTCCTCCAGCCGCCGGGCCAGGGCGTGGTCCTTGCCAATCTTGAGGTCCCGGCCCTTGTCCTTGAGAAAGTCCCTATATTTCCGCTCCGCCACCTCCGGGCAGTAAACCTCAATAAACTCATATTCGGAGGTCTGCTGGACACAGAGGCCCCGGTTGATTTCATAGTAGATGGACCGCTCACACTTGCCCAGAGCGCTGGCAATGGCGGCCTTGGTAAATCCTTTTTTGAGCATCCGCTCCAGGGTCAAGCGTTGGTCCCAGGTGAAATGCTTGGTGTCCTTGTGGTTCATGCTGCACCTCCAGAAACAAGAAAAGCGGGGCGTTTCCGCCCCGCTCCGATCTGCCGTTTATGCCGCCGTGTACTGCTCCAGCAGCTTGACCGTTTCCTCATCCGTCAAGATGTCCCCCAGCTTGCAGTCAAGGGCAAGACAGAGTTTCAAGAGCGTGGCCAGCTTGGCTCCGTTGAGGTCCTTGGCCCCCTGCTCATAGCATTGGAGCGTCCGCACATTTAGGCCGGTAGCGCTGGCCAGTTGGGATTGAGAGAGCCCGGCATCCAGGCGGGCATTTTGCAGTTTGCTGTTTTTCTTGGTGTCCATCACGCTCACCTCCGTTGTGCCCTCATTATACTACTTTAGTTGTATAGTGTCAAGAAAAAAATTTGAGGCCCGGATTGTTCCGGGCCCCTGTTTATTCATCGGCTTTGTGCTGCCTCAGCCGGTCCGCCAGCTCCGCAAGGATGGCCACATCCCGCTCATCCAGGCCGGTCACATTCACGGTGTTCAAGGGCTCCACGCCCAGCAGGTAGTCCGTGGACACAGAGAACAGCCGGGCCAGGTCCACCAGGGATGCCGGGGACGGTGTAGAAAGTCCCTGCTCCCAGGAGTTGACGCCGTTCCTGGTTATACTCATCCGCCGGGCAAGGTCTGCTTGGGTCCAGCCCCGTGCCTGCCGGAGTTCTTTTATTCGTTCTGCTATCACCAGCATCACCTCCACAATGTAAATTATAGTGTGCCCATTTGACTTGTCATTGTCACTTTAGGCTCCAATACTTGACACAGTGGCGGTGAAACCGTACAATGGAGGTGCAAAGGAGGCGGTGCCATTGTTCACGGAGGATGAAAAGCGTTTCCTTGATGCGCTTGAGGCCGCCCTGGTGGCGGCCAGAAAGAGCCCGGCGGTGAATATCACCCGCATGGCAGACAAGGCGCTTTCCGTGCGTTCTCGACACGGCTATTTAGGTAAAATCAAGTTGCAGGGCCGGAAAACATGGATGCAGTACATGACCAGCCTTTACAACGCAGAGGTGGCGGAAAACCGCCCACTTGAGGAATACATCCAGCTCCTCAAGTATTGGGTGCGGGCCGCTTGAACAGGAGGGCATTGAGATGTTTGGCAGAAAGAAAAAGGACCTCCCGGCGGGGGCCCGCATGATGCACTATGAGGGCTTGCGGGGCTTTTCCCAGGACGGCCCCTGTTTCATGGAGCGGACGGAGGCGGGGCTGGTGTTCCGGCAGACAAACGGCCCGGCGGCCACCCTCCCGCTGGAAAAGGTGACAGGCCTGGAGATGATGCCGGAGCGCAATTTCATGGCCCGGTATCACGGCACGGCGGCCACCACGGCCTATGGCAAGGCGGTCAAGTGGTTTGCCGTGTTCCACTATACCACCCAGGAGGGGGAGCGGATGCTGGCGCTCTGGTACACAGAGCCCAAAACCGGCAGCGTCCTCCGGGAGCTGGCCGCCCAGATCGGAGCGGCCACCCAGGACTACACTCTGTAAAAGAGCATAAAAAAAAAGAGCCGGAGAGGTGTGACCCTCTCCGGCTCTCTTGCGTTATTCGGTCTTTTTCTGGTCAAGCTGGGCAATGGCCTCTTTCAGTTTATCAAAGCCAAACATGGCGGCGTATGCCACGAAAAAGCCCAGGACCACAGCGCCCACCACCGTGTACCAGACGATGGCCACGCCCTTGATTTCACAGTAGGCGAAAAAGGCCGCCAGGGTGAGGGCCATGGCGATGAGCACCGCCAGGATGTTGGTGGGCAGCTTGTCCCAGGTGAGCTTTTTGAGCACCTGCACCACAATGTTGGTGACAATCACCAGGACACCCACGATGCTGAGAATGACGGACCAGTCAAAAATGCTTTCCATGATTTTATCCTCCCTTTTCTATGTTACCCCACAAGGGTGAGGTCCTTGCTGTTGACGGCGGCGGTCACCACGCCATTCTGGCCGATGACCACCCGGTCACCGTCCATCTGGATGACGGTGTAAGTGTTGGCGTAGACGAAAGAGGCCAGGCCGCCGCCGGTGTAGGTCTTGGCCCCCTTGTTGACCTTGACCTTGGAGCCCACGGTGATGCCACCCTCCACCTGGATGTCAGCGGCGTCCACCCAGCCGTAGACGGTGGAGCCGCCGCCGGGCACCTTGATGAGGTGGTAGGGGTGCTTGGCGTTCCCGGCCATGGCGGTGACCTTGGCCTTGCCAGGCTTGCAGGCGGAGCCGTTGAGGGCGTTGGAGCTCACATAATGCTTGTTGCCGGTAAAGGTCACGGTGTCGCCTACACAGGCCCCCACGGTGCCCTCAGAGGGCTTGCTGGGCTGGGTGGTGCCCTGGGACCCGCCGCCGGTAGAGGCCCCGGTGTAGTCCACATAGGGCAGCTTGCCGTGCTTGGTCCACCGGCGGGTGTTGTAGCCCGCCTTGGAGCCGATGTTGCCCACGGCGGTGATTTGCACCTTGTTCTCCCACTTGGGGCTGCACTCCACCGCCAGGCCGTCCCCGATGTAGATGCCGATGTGCCCGGACATCCAGACGGCCTCACCGATGACCATATCATCCCAGCCGGTGGTGCTCACCCCGGTGCATTTGGTAATCATGGTATCAGCGCCGATGTCCGGCACTCCGTTGATGGCGTAGCCCGCCCCGCCGTAGGTCCGGGAGGCGTCCCCGTCCCAGCCCCAGAGGATGCCCTTGATGAGGCACACGCAGTCAAAGCCGAAAACGGGCGGGCTCTGGTTGGCCGCCGCCTTAATCATGGCGGTGCGGGTGGCGTTCTTGTTGTAGGAGTGGTTGTTGCAGTAGCGGCTCACATTGGAGCCGGTGAGGGGGGCCCCAAAGCACCCCATCACATACAAGGTCTTATAGTTCTTGGCGATGTCCACAGCCTTGTCTACAAAGGCCTTGGCGGTCATTTTACTCATTGAAAACGCTCCTTTACTCAGTCTTTCAGCACGATTTCCGCCACACGGACAGCGACATCCGCCCCGTACTTGTCCGCAAACTGCTTGAGAAACCGCTGGGCATATTTGGCCCGGTTTTCATTTTTTGCTTTCCAGAAATAGAAACCGCCCCAGGCCCCGTTGGTTAAAAGGGAGGCCCCGGCCAGGCCTGCCAGGGCCGTGACATCAAAGCCCAGGTAATTGGTGACGATGGTGGCCACGCACAGCAGGACGGAAATGGTCACATGGGCCCAGAGCAGCTTTTTTGAGGTGTCTATTTTTCATGCCCTCCTCTCCAGTCCCGCCAGAGGATTTCTACCATGCCCAGCAGGGCAAGGAAAAACAGCCGCATGGCGGGCCTCAATAAATGGCCTTGACGCCCTGCTCGGTCAAAAAATCCTTTTGGGCATGTTTGACTTTGCGGGCGTATTCAAGGGCGGCGTGCATGTCCCCGTTGCAATGGGCATCCGGGATGCGTTGGACGGCCACGGCGGTGGCCTCAGCCAGCGCCAGGGCCGCCCTGGTGTTCTGTATCAGCAGGACCTCATTTTGTTCACGGGCGGCCTCCCGCTTGTCCTGGACGGCCTCCCGCTTGCTGATACGCCGCTGGAGAAGCCAAAGCCCCAGGGAGGTGATGGCCGTGGGGATGCCCAGCAGAGTGAGCAGGCCCCCCACGGAAAGCTCAATAATCATTGGCTCCACCCTCCCCTTACTCGCTGGCCTCGGTCCAGCCATAGGTGCCGGGCTCCCAGACATTGCCGTCCAGGTCAGAGGTCCAATGTTTGCCGTTGTGGCTCACCTTGGCCCCGGCGGCATAGGCGTCATGGGCTCCCAAAGGCTGGGACCATTCCGGCCATTCCTCCGCCGGGTTGCTGGTGATGGACCAGAGGGAGGCGGCGTTGGGCGGCTCCCAGCCAGTCTGGGAGGTGTGGGCCTGCACGCAGCGGTAGAGTTTGCCGCCGTACTGCCGGAGCTGGCCCACCGTGTAGTTGACATTGGCCGCCCATTCCGCAAAGAGCAGGGATTGCTCGGAGGCGGTCACGGCGTCAATGGTCCCGGCCTCTGCCAGCACCACAAAGGCGATGGCGGCGGCGTCCCGCTGCTGCTGTTCGTAGAGCTGGGCCTCATGCAGCGCTTTGAGGCTGGTGGTCTTTTTCTTAACTGCCATTACTGAAAAGCACCTCCAATGCTGGTGATGTAGCCGCCGGTGTTGCTGGTCCCCCGGCCCACATTGACCTTGAAGTTAAAAGCAAAGCCGTTGGCGGCGGTCTGGTTGGTGAAAACATGGTTGTTGCCGTTCTTCACATCCTGGGTGGCGTCCTCCCAGACGGGCTCCGTGTCGTTGGCGTTGTTGGTCACCAGGACCTCCAGGTCAGCATCCGCCGGGATGGAGCCCAGCACATTGAGCACCATGACCGTGATGGTGTCATCGGCGTCCATGGGCTCCGCCAGAGTGATGGAGGCCTCATAGACGGCCTTGGTAAAGGTCACGGTGTAGGGGGTGCTGTCCGCCTTGGTGTCATTGGCCACCACCTTGATGGTGTGGGCCCCGTTGAGGACTTTCTGCCAGTTGGCGGCGGTGACACACTGGACCGTGTTGCTCTGCCCCAGGGTGGCGGTGTAGGTCCGCTTGAGTACATCGTCCAGGTACTCTTTCACCGTCACTGTGTCATTGTCGGCATCGGTCACGGTGTAGGTCAGGTCAAAGCCGTCCTCCTTGGTCCCCAGATCGGTGCCGGAGGTCGTGGAGCTGGTGATGACCGGGATGGCGTTGTTGTCCACCGTCCGGGTTTCGCTGGTCACATAAGTGCTGGTGGCGTTGTAGCTGTCATAGGAGCGCACACGGTAGGCCACGGTGTTCCACCCGGCGGTGATGGTGTCGGTGTAGGCCAGGGCGGAGCCCTTATAGATTTGTGTCCAGGAGCCCCCGTCCACCTGCCGCTCCAGCTCATAGCCGCTGATGTTGCCGTCACTGTCAGAGGCGGCGGTCCAGGAGATGGCCAGGTTACTGCCGCCACGGACAACGGCGGGGACGGTCAGACTGCCGGGAGCGCCGGGGGCCCGGTTGTTGGTCACCGTCACCGTGCTGCTGGTTTTCCAGCCGCTCTCAAGTCCGGCGGCGTCATAGGCCTTGACCCGGTAGGCCACGGTGTTGGTGCCAAAGGCCACGGTGTTGGTGGTGCTGGTGGCGGTGCCCTGATAGATTTGGGACCAGGAGCCGCCGTCCGTCTGGCGCTCGACAATGTAGCCCTCAAGGTTGCCCTCTGCATCCGTGGAGGTGCCCCAGCTCACGGTGATGGTGCTGCCGCCGTCAATACTGCTGGGGACGGAGATGCTGGCGGGCGTAGAGGGGGCGGTGTTCTGAAACACAGAGCCGTCATCGCTCACATAGAGGGAGGAGGGGAGAGTGAAAGCGGGGCGGGACCCGTCGGAGCTGACGCAGAGGCTGACGTGGATACCGCCATCGGAGAGCAGCCTCCAGGCGTTGCCGGTGAGGTTCGTGCGCGGGGAGCGTGTCCATTGGGTGGTGGGGCTACCGTTGCGGTAGGCAATCCGCAGGGTGGACGCAATGGGCAGGGCGGAGCCCTCCGTGTTGGCATAGGTGTGGGACTGCCCCAGCTCGGTGAGAGACAGGGCAAAGATGGCCCGCTCCAGGGTGCCCACCGTGTTGTTGCCGTTGCCGGGGGTGTAGCGGATTTTGGTGGTGCCGATGAGGGAGCGGATGTCGGCGTCCAGCATGTTTTTGTAGGTGCTGTTAAACCAGCTATCCAGGTCGCTGCTGGCGTAGGCGTTCACATTGCCGCTGTCCCACACTCGGTCATCATAGGTGTCCTTGCGGACCACCAGCGTCCTCCCGGCCCCGTTGAGGCCGCTTTCATAGTCGTGCTTGGCAACATAGAAGTCCACCAGCGTGCCGTTTTCTTTCAGCTTGATAATGCTGCCGGTGGACTTGTTGCCCAGGGTAGTTGTGGCCATTAGATTTCCTCCTTTAGAATGTTTTGCACACGGTCCCGCACCTGCTGGCGCAGGGACCAGGTGTTGCCGTGAGCGGCGTGGGCGTCCCAGGCCTGCCAGCTTTGCAGGATTTTCTCACGGGTCACAAGGCCCGCCGGATAGTCCTGCTCCCACCGGCGGAGCTTGGAGCGCATACGCTTGATGCTGCTGTGCCGCAGCTTGCGGATGACCTTGCCCTCCTCGGTCAGATAGGTGTGAAAGCCCAGAAAATCAATCCCGTTGCGGATGGGGAAAATCTGGGTTTTCTCATTGAGCTCCAGCCCCAGGCTGGCCATAAAGGCCCGGATTTCCTTGAGGCAGAATTGCAAATAGTCCTTGTCCGGGTGGATGAGGAAAAAGTCATCCATGTACCTGCCATACCAGCGGATGTGGAGCCGCTCCTTGACGAAGTGGTCAAACTCATCCAGGAACAGCAGGGCAAAAAGCTGGCTGGTCTGATAGCCCAGCGGCAGGCCGTCCGTGCTGTCTATGTAGGTACACAGCAGGTCAAAAACGATGGGCTCAAGGTCCAGCTTTTTGAGCTTTTCCTTGAGCTTGTCGTGGTCAATGGACGCAAAGAAATGCCGCACATCTGCCTTGAGGACCCAGCCCTCCGCCGTGCGGTATTTGTTCCAGTATTCCGTGAAAAATCCACGCAGCCGGTCCAGGCCAAAGTGGAGCCCTTTGCCTTTCTGGGATGCGTAGTTATCCAGAATGAAACCGTTGGTGATGCGCTCATAGATGAGGTTGTCCACCAATGCGTGCTGGACCACTTTGTCAACAAAGGCCGGGGCCTGCACCAATCTCTTTTTGGGCTCGTAGACATAGAACACACGGAACAGTCCGGGCCGGTAGATTTTGGTTTGCAGGATGTAGACAAGGTTGACGATGTTGGCCAGCAGGTGGACCTCATAATTGGCGGTGGCGGCCCTGGAGCGCTTGCCCCGTCTGGCCGCAAGGTAGGCTTTGTAGAGCACCGAAAAGGTGCATATCTCAGAGAATTTCAGCACGGGTCTTTGCACCCCTGTAAACATGCGGGCGGCCCCCTGTCATCCCGGCGGCGGGCCTCCCTCTCCTTGTGCGCCGTGTAGGTGCCGCAGGGACAGGACCAGCAGCACCCCGCCGCCTCGGTGTGCGGTGGGGTGCATCGGCGCAATGTATTTGCCTTGGTGTCAAGGCTGGATGTGACCTCCTTTGATGTGATGGATGGCGCTGCTTTCGGCTTTGGGCCTACTCGGTCGGACCTTACCATCAGAGCGGGGCGGGACCCGTTGGAGTTGTTGCAGTTGTTGTTGTTGATATTGCCATTGGAGTTCAGCCTCCAGGCGTTGTTGGTGTTGTTCGTGTTCGGGGAGGTAGAGGTAAATAAACAGGTCACACCCAAATACACGGCCTTGGTGGCCGTTGTATCCGTTTACTGAGGCCGCAGGGCCTCCGCAATTTGCAGGGCCATTTGCCCCATCTTGGCAAGCTCCTGGGCCGCCTTGGCCTCCCGGAGGGCGGCGGCACGGTTGCCGTCTGATTTTCTCCAGTTGAAAGCCTTTTGACGGACCGGGCGCACCAGCTCCGCCCAATAGTGGCATTGGTCGCCGGTGATGTACTTGCGGCCATAGCTGAGGTTGATGAGCTGCTCCATGGTCTGGCACTCGATGAGCACGCCGTCCAGGTCCTTGAGCCGCTCCTCATACTCGGTTTCAAAGTAGCGGCCATTGGCGGCCTCACAGCCCTTGAGGATGCGGACGGCGCAGTCCTGGAGCTCGGCGCACAGGTGGAAAGTCTGGCTTTTGGGAAAGTGAGGCTTTCCGTCATCTTTCACCTTGTCATAGAGGAGCTTTTCCACAAGTTGGTCACCCACCATGATGTAGGCCTTGACCGGCTTGTATTCTGCCTCTTTCTGCTTGACCCGCTGGATGGTGTAGTCCAGCAGATCGGAGGCAAGAGGGATGACGTCATAGCTTGGCATTAAAACTCAATCCTCGCATAGGTTTCATTCCAGACGCCGGTGACCACCACACCGGTGAGGGTCCCAAAGGTCACCTCAAAGCTGTTGCCGGTGACATTGGTGCCATATTTCAGCTCCAGCACGGAGAGGCGGCTGTCCAGGCCGCTGAGGTCCACACGGATGTCCGGGTGGGAGGTTTCGTCAGTGTTGTGGTCATCCACGGTGTCCGTGATGTCCTGCCGGATGTCCGGGTGGCTGGCCGGGTCTGTGTTGTGTTCGGCAATGGCCTCCTCCAGGTCCTCCGGGCTCACCGTGTCCAGGGACGGGGTGATGGTAAACTCCAGCACGGAGCTGTCCACCACAACAATGTGCATGAGCATGGTGAGCCGCCCGTCCACGCCGGTGGAGATGGCCACCTTTTCCGTGTCCGGGGTGTTGCAGATGGCAATGAGGGTGCCGTCCTCATCAAAGAGGCCCATTTCACGGACAATGAAGTTGCCCACACTGTCATCAATGATGATTTTCACATCCATCATGTTGGGGACAGAGGCGTTTTGCTCGGCGGACACGATGGGCCCCCGCCACAGCTCCCTCACAAGCTCCGTCTGCTCCGTGCTGGGCAGGTAGTAGCTGCCCCCGCCGTCACCGGCGGCGGCCTGGGTGATTTTCAGCTTGGTCCCCGCCAAAATGCAGTTGGTGATGAGGGTGGACCCCGCCGTGGTTATCCTGGTGCCGTACTTTCTTTCCTGGTCAGGCATTTCCGCTTTCCTCCTGTTCGTATGGATAAATTTCAAGGGTTGCACGATATTCCAGAGGCCCGGCTCCGATGACGCCGCCGGTGCTCTCCAGCTCATTGGTCAGCAGGGGCCACAAGTCCATGTGCAGGGAGCGCTCCGTGTAGGCCCCCAGCCGGACGCCGCCGGTGGATTGCAAAAGGGCGGTCATCAAAATGTGGATGTTCTCCGGGCGGACCGTCAGCAGCATGTCAAGGATTTCCCCCGCCAGCCGGTCCGCCTCCGGCAGGACCGTGTAGTCAAGCTGGATGTCCAGGGTGTAGTCCTGGAGAGAAACAGAGTGGCCGTCCGGGCCGCACAAGCCCGCCAGCCAGTTTTTCAGCCAGCGCAGGGTGTAGGGCAGTTCCAAATTCCACTTGGCCTTGATGCGGGCCTTGCGGGCCTCCAGGGTGTCCGTGTCCTTGGGAAAGAGCCGCAGCTCTTGCTCCCACACGGCCACGCCGTCCTCATCGGCGTCCTCAAGGAATTGGTTGGCCAGCACTCTGGTGATGGCGTCCCACGCAAGGGAGATTTCCGGCTCATTGGCCCCGTTGATGATTTGAAACTCCAGCACCTCCCGGAGCACCGGGGGCAGGTAGTTCAAAAGGTGTCTATCCATCGGTGACCTCCCCTCTGGCGGGGATGCTGTCCGGGCCCAGGGCCAGGTTGTTCTCCTGCCCGTTGATTTTGGTGCCGCCAATGTCCGTTATCATGTTGGAGCACTCGGAGAGGATGCGGCTTTCAATCTGGGAAATGCGGACGGTCAAAAAATCAGAGCTGGCCCAATCCTGGGACAGCTCCACAAAGTAGGCGTCAATGACGGCCTCCACATAGCTCTTGACGGCATCCCAATCCCACCCGGAGGCATAGGTGAGGTGGAGGGCAATGTCCACCTCCTCCGGCGTCACGCCGGTCACATGGACCACATGGCCGATGGGGGCCAGGCCCAGGCCCTCCCCGGCGTTCTGCTCCGGGTCAATGGCCGTCTGGATTTCCTCCAGCAGGGTGGGCGTGGGGGCCTTGTAGTCAGAGGCCATGATGACCAGCTTGACCGTGCCGCCCACCGTGAGCTTTTTCTCCTTGGCCGCCGTGTAGACTGCCGTGAGCCAGGTGGCCACAGAGCCGCTCACCGTGGAGATGGTGCTGGTGTACCAGCTTTCCACGGCCTCATCCGGGATGAGGCTGGCCGGGGAAATGTCGCCATTCCAGACGGGGTGGATTTTGAGGTCCCCCACGCCGGGCATGGCCAGCACTTTCTCCCGGTAGTCGGCCTGGTTGCCGCCAAAGGCCTGGGATTGGAAACTGTCCAGCACCCGCTGGCGGAAAGCCTCCGTTTCCTCCTCATCATCGCCAGGGATGAGCAGCTCCACCAGCTCCGCATGGGTGAGCCCCTGCACATACTCCACCGGGATGAGGGTGCCGCCGTAGTTGTTGGCCGCCGCTCCGGGGGTTTCACAGGTAACCTGGTAGCTGAGGCCGGTTTCCGTGTCCTCCTCCGGGTCCATGCGGGCAGTGACCACAAAGTTGAGGTCCTCGCAGGAGAAACGGGTCCCCTCCGGGACCTCAATGTTAAACTCCGCCCGATAGACGGCGGAGCTGGCCGGGTAGGGGTCCATGTTGCGGTCATGGGCTCGCTTGATGAGGTACTCACGGGGGGCCGTGATGATGTAGGTGGCCTGGAGCACAAAGTCCGCCGCAATGTAGAGCTGGGCCAGCTCTGCCATGGACGGGGCCACGCCGTTCATCACCATGGAGCCCTCCCGCTTGTCCACCGGGGAGGCCACCCTGGACAGGGCGCTGGCCAGCAGCGCCTCATAGGTCCTGCTTTCAAACATTCAGATGTCAACCTCCTTTTGGGCGCTCACATCGCCATAAATGGTGTGGACGGTAATCCGGGCCGTGACCCAATTTCTGCCCGTTTCAAATTC
>ENA-UOJL01002988-UOJL01002988.1-human-gut-metagenome-genome-assembly--contig:-P47-NODE-2988-length-12624-cov-5.331132_pt1 | contig 12624 bp, 19 predicted proteins | sample MGYA00242347_ERZ723894 | MGnify/ENA metagenome assembly ERZ723894
GCCAATAGTTGAGGTTTTTATCTTGTAGCAGCAGTTTTGCGTCAGGTCTATTTCCTCCTTTTCCTCCGCTTTTGGATAAATATTCGTCCAGTGCCTTGTCGATTTCTGTGTTTAACGGCTCTTGTTCAAGTTTGTAGTCTAAGTTATAAGATTTCATCCACCCGTTAGCCAGATCGGCAATAAGCGGTTCTACAGATCGAACTTTATTTTTGGTAACTGTTTTAGTCATGCGAAAAGAAAGATTTCATTTTTTAGTCAATGGTCCTAAGAAAAGACCGCCCCGTTACCATTCTAAAGAATTGTGTATTTGCTTTTCACTGCTATAGGAGCTGGGTACAAAACTTTCCCCATTCCTCCATTATGTTCCTGCGTTCTTGCTCCATTTTGCTTCTGTCGTAGGCTCCTTTATAAGGATCATTCCGTTCGTGAAGCATATTGAGATTTATGGCCTCTTTATCGAATTGTTTGTTATTCCCGAGCACGTCATCCTTTGCCCAAGTTTCAAAACAGCTGCGAGCAGTCGCGTGCTGAGTAGCGATACATTCCTTTCCGGTTCTTTTTGATTTTTCCTTGTCGATCCAGCCGATTCCGTCCAGAAGTTTCTTTCTTGCGTGGGCTTTCCGAATGAGTTGATTCATAGCCATATCGGAATAGGGCCTTCCGTAGGAATTACAAAAAACATATGGACTTTCACTGAACCGAACAACATTCTTGAGTAGCGTAACAGCTGCTTCGTTTAAGAAGATAGTCCGGGAACGTTTTGAGCCTTTAACCTTGTCATCTTCCGGCGGCACATTCCAAATTTTTTTCCCAATATCAATATCTGACCACTTGGCATTTCTAACAGGCTTAGATCTGGCAGCTAGAAAAATCGAAAATAGAAGCATCTCGGCTGTTCTGCTTCTCAGAGTGTTAATGTCTTTTACAAACTCAGGAATTTCGTGAAAATCTAACCCGGAAAAATTTTCCTCTTCCTTTCTGTTTTTATTGTATGGCTCCATTAAGACCCCAAGAGCTCCAGAAAGATCAGCCGGATTCTCGCGATTTTCTCTGATACGAAGTGCGATTGCCCATCGTAAAATAGCTCTAACGTCAGCGAGAACTTTTGAAGATGTAGAAGGACTCCTGTTCCAAACAGGGAGCAGAAGGTCCCTAATATCTTCCGGTTCGATACTCTCGATTGCCTTTTCAGCGATTTTCGGGAAAACATGGTTCTATAATCTGCTTAATGTATTAGCTTCTCCTTTGACATTGTTTTTCCAGAAATTATTGGTGGCTCTTTCTTTAACCCAATCAAGTGCACATTCTTTGAATGTCTTACGGTTAACTTCTACGGTGCATTCTTCCTTTCCAGCGGTTTTTTGTTCTTTTGGGTTTGTTCCTTTACGGACCAGCTCAGAGAGCTCGATAGCTTTTTTTCTGGCATCCGAAAGAGAAACCGAATCGGATGTGCCTATCTTGAAGAGTTGTCTTTTCCCTTTCCATGAATAGCGGAAATAAAACTCTTTGCCGTATTTGGTGACACGCAATTGAAGGCCTCGGCTTCCGGTAATTGAATAATATCCTTCCGCCGTTAGATTTTTGATTTCTAAGACCGTTGAAACTTGCATCCAAAAACTCCAAATTCAAAGTGGTCACTAAGAAGAAAAAACTCAAAATTTAGTGACCAGTTTAGTGACCATTTAGTTGCGGCTGCATGCGAACTCATGCGAACTTATACGAACAACGCTTGTTACAATTGTTTCGCAACTTTCTGAATTTTAGGGGATTTTTGAACGCATACGAACTTATGCGAACTAATGAATGGCGGAGAGGGGGTCTGCCATCTTCCGCCTGAGACACGGCGAGACAATTCGAGACAAATAGAGACATCATCTTTCAAAAGCCCCGTAAATATTGGCTTTCAGAAGATTAAATTTCCGCTCTGTAATTTCAGATTGAGACACGACGAGACACGGAGAGACATTTTCACGCCTTCGAGTGGTGGACAAATTGGTGGACAAAATAAAGCCTTAAGAGGATAATTTGCCATATGATTCGCTTGTGGCGGACCTTATTGGTGGACATGGCGGACTGGAGGCGGAACGAATTTTCCGAGAAAGTGATTGGCGGACTCCAAGACTTTCATAACCTCCCGTCCCGCTTAGGTTTTGCTTGCCCACCATGGTGGACAAAACCAAAGGGAGAAAATCTCATGCAAGTTACAGCCAAAAATATTTTTAAATTGCCGGACGGGAAGCATCCTGTCGCCCCTAACTTAAATCTTGTTGTTCGCGGTACTTCCCGCTCTTTCGTATTTAGATATATGCTCGGCGGCAAACGAAAAGAAAAAAGCCTCGGTTCTGCCAATACGATCACGATTAGCCAGGCTAAAGAAATGGCCGAGAAGTTTCGCGTCGGCCTGATCGAGGGCACTGCGCCCATGACTCCGAAAGAGGTTCTCGACAAAGAGGTTAGGGCCGACCTTACTTTCGAGGACTATGCCGAAAAAGCGATCGAGAAGATCGCGAACGTGCGCCTGTGGAAAAATGCTAAGCATAAGGCTCAATGGTTTGCCACGGTTCGCGCCTACGCCATTCCGGTACTGGGCAAGAAGAAGCTGTCTGAAATAAAGCGGGCTGACGTCCTAGCCGTGTTGCAGCCGATATGGTCGACCAAAACGGAGACCGCCTCCAGGGTTCGCGGCCGCCTGGAGAACATATTCTCTTATGCAGTAAGCGACGGCCTCATGGACTTCAATCCCGCCCTGTGGAGAGGCAATCTGGACAGGGACCTGCCGCCGGCGTCTAAAATTCAGCAGGTTCAGCACCAGGAGTCTATGCCGCTCGAAGAGTTACAAGAAAAGATCGGCTGCTTCTATCCTGCAACGACAAGAACAAAGCAGGCAATCCTCTTCACAATTCTGACAGCCAGTCGCGTAGGAGAATCTGTCCCGGCACGCTGGGATGAGATCGATTGGGAAAACCGTATTTGGTCCGTACCTCCGGAAAGACGAAAAGACCAAAAGCCGTACCCGCACCGCGTCCCCTTAAGTGACCAGGCGATTGAGCTTTTGAAGTCTATCGAGAAAAAGGGCGATCATATTTTCGGTGTCTCTGAGGAAAGTTTGGGAAGCCGCTACACCCTAACCAAACTGCTCAAACGACTGACCGGAACGACTGCCACGATGCACGGCTTTAGATCGACATTCAGAGACTGGGCAGCCGAGAACGGAGTTCCGGACATTGTTGCTGAAAAATGCCTGATGCACACAACAGGAAACGCCGTTGTGCAAGCGTATCAACGTTCTGATCTGCTGGAACAACGGCGCGAGGTAATGCAGCAATGGGCTGACGCGGTCTTTAGCGAAGTTTCGTCGGCTGCTTAGCCATCCAGTTATCTACCTCTTTAATGTGCCATCTTGGACGCCCTGCAATATAGCGGGGCGTCGGAAATTTATAGAAGTCCGCATCCTTTCTCCAGCGGTCCACCGTCCGAGTCGTGATCCCCAGGTAGGTCGCGAGCTCCATTTTGCTGAGCCAGGTCGCTGTCATTCTTTACTCCCGGTTGTAAATCTATTGAGTGACTCACGGGCCTCCAGCTTCTTGATACGCTCGGCTATACAGCCTTCTAAACAGGACCAAAAGTCGCCGTCAAAGGCCGTGAGGTTATTCCATTTGTTAATGAAGTCCTTCAAGATACCGCTGGAGCGCTTAAATAAGCGAGTCATATTTAGGAAGGACGCATAGTCGCGGTCATTCATTTCCAAAGCGTCCTCTGAGCTTCTGCGATTCAAATACCACTGAGCTTTTTTAAGATCAAGGAGTTCGCTTGCTCCTTCCTTGTGGCCCGCGCGGAAACAATACTTGATGGCGTTGCCTTCACAGAACGGCAGGCGCTCGCAGAAGTCAATGGGCTCAAGCTTGATAGACTGCTCTTCGTAATGGGCGGGATGGTTTACTAAATCAGACATGTCTTAACTCCTCTTCCTTTTTCTTCCAATATCTTTCTTTACGTCTTGCGTTAAGCTCGAGCGCGTGTTTTTCTCTGTATCTTTTTTGCGCCTCTTGTATGCGCTTCCGATATTCCAGGTCATTCGCATAACGTTCCTGATGTATGCGCTTTCGCTCCTTACGGTGGTTTGCCTCATATTCGCGACTGGCTTCCCGCCGACGTTCTTTACGTTCTGCCGCCTTCTGACCGTTGTCGCTCCGGGCGTATCCTTCCATAAGTGCTTCGTGGTGCTCAATATGAATGGTGTAGTGTTTAAATCCGAGCTTCTCTTCAATCTCATACGGGCTCAGACCTTGAGAGGCGAACGTCCTAATCCTTTGATCGAGAAGGTTCATTTTTTCTCTCCCTTATTCCGCAGGTAATCCAACAGCATGTCCTGGACTTCACGCTTAGACCGCTTCTTCGCCAGCGCCACATAGTCGATCGTGTCTTTTGCCAGGATCTGATAGACCGTGACGACTCGCGGGTGGCCGGCCTGGAGCTGACGCATCGGACCGATACGCTCAATCACCTGGAGGTACTCTTCAAGGTTCCACCACTGACTAAAGAACACCAATTTGCTTGATCCGTCCTGCAGGCTCAAGCCGTGGCCCGCACTTGCCGGATGCACCAAGAGCATGGGAATCTCGCCGTTGTTGAAAGCCTCGACTGTCTCCGGACATTTATCGAAGGCGCGGGCTTTTGGGAATGCCTCCAGGATGCGGGCAAGGTCGGTCTTAAATTGATAAGCCACAAGGAGCGGTTCGCCTGCAGCTTCCTCGACAATGGAGGCGAGCGCGTCGAGTTTGGCCGTATGGACTTCCTGCCAGTTATGCGTGTCGTCGGTGTAGATCGCACCGTTTGCCAATTGCAGACATTTGACCGTTTTAGCCGCGGCATTAGCTGCTTCCACCGTGGTGGCATTAGCCAGCTCGATAAAGAGCTCCCGCTCCATGTCGTTGTACAGGGCCTTGGCTTCGTCCGGCAATTCGACTTCGACGTTCACAAAATGCGGCTTGTCTAAATCGAAATAATCCTCGGCCTTAATCGACAAGCAGACGTCCGAAATGGCATTCTGAATCTGCTCCTGGGCGTACTCCAGAGGGACCCACTGCACGGCGGCCGCGGTCGCGCCGACCCTCAGAGGTCTGAACCACCGCTCGTGAAACGCGGTGAAAGACTTCCCCAGACGATGGCCGTTGTCGATAAACCAAAGCTGGCCCCACAGGTCATTGAGACCGTTGGGAGAAGGCGTACCGGTTAGAGCGATAAACCTCCGAAAGAAGTTCGTGAACTTGGCCAGGGCCTTCGCACGCTTAGAGCCTTGTCTTGTCCGGAAACTTTTCAGCCTGGTGGACTCGTCGGCCACGACAACCGGGAAGGGCCAGGCGTAGTTATGACTCGTGAGGTAGTTATCCAACCACTGCAGGTTGTCGTAGTTAATGACATAGACATCGGCCTTAGTGTGGAGCGCCTTGACGCGCTCCTTCGTACTGCCGAGGATCGGCGACACTTTCAGATGGCTGAAGTCACTCCACTTCCGGACTTCACTCGGCCACGCGTTACGGGCTACCGCAAGCGGAGCGATTACAAGCGCCGGACCTTCACCATAAAGATCTTTTAGGATCTGGATAATCATGAGCGCGCTTGAAGTTTTGCCCATGCCCATCGGGACGAACAATCCGCAGCGCTTATTTTTTAAAGCGAATCGGATCATGAGTTCCTGGTAAGGCCAGGGCTTGAAATCTCTCGACATATTACGGCTCCACTGATCTGGACAATGCAACGAGGTGGCTCACCAGGGCTTCGGCCTGATCTTCACCGTACACGACGAAGACCTTGCATCCTGCCTTCTGCAGCCGTTCATGCTCGCGGACCTGATGAGGCTTGAGCACACCGTTGTGCGCCTTTGCTTCGATCCAGGCATGAACGCCCGGGAGCAGAACAAGGAGATCAGGAGCGCCGCGCACACCTTCCCAGGAGCACTTACGAACCTCGCCGCCGGCGTCTTTCACTCTCGCCCGGATAAGAGCAACAACTTTTCCTTCGGGTGTCATGACTGCTGCTCCTTTAAAAGTCTTTCCAAGCGTTTCATTTTTGTGGAAAGGTCAAATAAGCGAAGGCTCAGCCTGTCGATACTGTTTTGCTGGCCCAAAAGGCCAAGAAGCAGGGCGAAAAAGAGAAGAAGAAACAGCCATTCCATTTACTTTTCCTCCGGTTGCTGAACTATGCTCAGAAGTCTGGCCGCTTTTCCGCCCTTCCTTCCCTCCGGCGAAGCACCGAACATTTCGTAAAACTCCATAGCGGTAGCACGTGTGGGCAATACATTGCCGCAACGTGTTACGCGGCCGTCCTTCTCGGTTACCACTGTCTCGCTCAGATAAGCGTATGGAAAATTGGCCCACCAAATGCTGTATTGGCGACCTCTGAACGACAGGTGAAGGTTGTACGGGTCACGACCGATGACATTAACTTCGTCCTTATGGTCGAGCAGGTAGCGATAAGCCTTGTCAAGATCTCGGCTTGTGGGGTAGTTTCTTATCCACCAACTCGGGCTGATAAGCACTTTGAGTGCGTACTTATTCATTTGTCTTCCTCCCTAGACTTGAGAAAGTTGTAGACCACATAACCGGCCCATCCTCCGAGGAGCAAAACAAATACCGCGAAAAACATTCCGGCGAAGAAGTCCATTTACTTTTCCTCCTTCTCTAGGACGGCCAGGTATTCCTGAAACTGCTCGATCAGTTGTTTGGCAAAAGACTTGGTGAAGACAACCGTGTGCACTGTTTTGCCGTTCGAGTCGGCGCACATGATGTCGATATAGGGATCGCCGCCTTTCGACAGCAAGCCGCTGAAAAACGGAACGATAGGGTTGGTGCCCTTGAATCTCTCGTCGGTTTCTTTTAAGTAGGCGGCAGCGCGAACGGCTGCACGCAGAGATTCGTTGTGTTCTTTTGCACTAACTTTAAATGCCATAGTTAATCTCCTAGTCTTTTCGATAACGAAGTGAAGTAAATCCCGCCGCCGCAAGCGGCAGGTCCGGTGCCCAACTGGGCGGAGTTGACATGAGCTTTTCGAGCTCGGTGTTGTCTTTAGAGAGGTCGGCCTCAGTGATAAATTCGTCATGCACTGAGAAAACGATTTCAAATCCTGCTTTCTCGATTGAATCCATGGCGCCGATAAGGATGTCGGCGGCAGCGCCTTGGGTGGCATTTTCAACGCATTTTCCACTGTATGTCCGGATGCGCTCCCACTTTCTTGAATATTGGTTGATCCCCATGTAAGAGAAGGTGCCGGTGCCGACTCCGCCATCCTCTAGCCGCGCGCCTGGATAGCAGATAAAACGTCCGGAAGGCAGTTTCATGCGGAGCCACGAGCCGTTCTTACTGAACCAAACTTTGCCGGCTTTATCGGGCACGCCCTTGAGCGCGGAGACTGCGGCCTTGTCGACATCGGCCCAAAACTTTTGTATTGCCGGATGCGCATCACGCCAGGCGAGCTTGACCGCTTCGCAGGCAATAAAGGTTTCACGCTTTAGGCCGTGAGTGAGCTTCTTTTCCTTGTACCACTCGTATGAGCCCTCGGCTTGGCCCCAGTAGCTAAAGGAAATATTTTCCCGGACATGTTTCGCAAGCTCATCCAGGTCGATCGAGTATGCAGAGGCGAACGTGAGGAATGCTCCAACACCGCCCTGGTAACCGAGCGCAAGCTCCATGACCTTACCAATCTGTCTCTGGTGTTTAGTCACATCCTCCGGACGGATACCAAACGTGCGCCCATAGGTTGCCTTGTAGAGGTCAGGACCGTGGCCGGCATCGAAATCACGGAATGCTTTGAGCTTCCATTCTTCTCCGGCGAGCCAGGCCAACATGCGGCCTTCGATATTGGACAAGTCGGCTACAACGAGGTGCTTCCCGGGAGTAGCCATAATGCAGGAGCGCAAGCAGGAGGACATGAGTTCGCCAGGCTCAGCCAGGTACTCGGCCCATCCGCCTTTGATCGCTTCGATCCCGGCGTCAATGATGTACTGCGGAAGTGTCGGCCGCGGCAGGTTTTGCAACTGCATGAGGCGTCCCGCATAGCGGCCTGTACGGGTGGCACCTCTAAACTGGAGACATCCGCGCATGCGGCCGTCGGCACTCGTCGAGGCAATGAGCTTTTTGTACTTTGCCGTGCTCGTCTTGGTGGAGGCTAGGCGAACGCGCAGGAGCTCCTTGACGACTTCCGGCAAGTTCTCATCGTTCAAACGACGCTCGATTGTGGACTTAGTAAGATCCGGCAAGCTGACGCCATACTGCTGCAGGATATGAGCTAGGAGCGCATCACGCTGAGTTGCAGACCCGACCTCCCCGTTAGTGAGGTCCTGGGTGCGCTTGGCATTTTCGGCTTTGAGCTTATCAGCCAAAGCGATCGCGGCCCGGGCAAGATCGAGGTCCATCCGGACGCCTCTGTTATTAATGCGCTGGTCGATCACGAACTGGGCGCGGTCACGCGGACCCCAATTCCATGACGGCAATTTTTTGTAGATTTCCCGCATGGCTTCCACGTCCAGGCGGCAGTAATTTACGAATCTCGCCCAATCCTCCGGATCAGTTTGGCGGTTACGAATGTTGCCCTTAGAGTCAGGCTTGCAGAATTTAAGAACGAGGCGCCGGCCGTCCTTGTCTTTCGCCTTGTCAACGCCGAGGCCGTAAATCTCAGACAGCGCGCCGAGCGATCCGGGCAGGCCGTGGGAATACGCTTTGACCATACAGTCATCCACGCGCTCGAAAGGGATGTCTACATGGAGGTTTTTAGCTTTACGCAGGACGGGCACGTCAAAATTAGCTCCGTTGTGCCAAACGAGATTGACGTCCGGAGCATTCATTTGCGCAGCGGCAAGAACACAAGCCAACTCGAGCGGCATTCTCTCGCCGGTTGTGACATCCCAGACTTTTGCCGGATCGTCGCCAATCGCATAGCCGAACAGAAGCACCTCGCAGTCTTCTGCGTACTGGTGCGGTCCGTTCATGATGCCACGGGTGCTGAATGTTTCTAAGTCTGCCCAGAGTGTTGTCATAGTGAGTCTCCTTAATAGCCGTCCCTCGTTAGAAGGACGGTTGGTTAAAAAGGCTTTAGTTGGAGGGCACCTCTTTGCTTATGAGGGCGGCTTGTAAGAGGTCTATTACGGTGGTCAAACTTCTGAGGTACAGCATTGAGGCGAATGCTCCGAATCCGGAAGTTTCGGGGTCGAAATCCGTTTCGATTTCAAGCGTTGTTTTAATTGCGGACATGACCGCATAGGCTTCTACCTCGGATAGTCCGAGCACTACGCCTTGTCCCTCTGTTCTGTTCTTTGCCATTGCTTACTCCCAGGGCTTCTTGTCGTCGTCGCTTGGCTCATCGTCTTCGATCACCTCGAAGTCGCTGGCCTTAGCAGGGCCGGAACCGGAGCCGAATGCATCACCGTCCTTGGCGAACTGGAGACCTACGAGCTTGCAGTTAATGCGGCGTCCGCCCTTGGGATTGTCTTGAGCCCAAACTTCAATGCGGGCATTGACGTAGCAGCCGGAGTACAGAACGCCGTCCTCTTTTGTGATCGGCTCACACTTCTTATTAAAGACAGAAGGTCGGGACGGATTACGGGCGGACACAAACATCATGCCGTCGTAACCGTCGTAATCTTTTGTGCCGCCGTCACGCAGACAAACGCGGTTTTCTCTCACCAGTTTGGCCAGAACGTCCTTGCCTTTGACGCCCCACTTTTCAGTCGCGACGCGCATCATCTCGTCTTCGACTTTCTTGACTTCCGGAGAGCCTTTCGGCATGAGGATCGAGGCGGAGTAAACGGGCTCGGATCCGTTGGAGGCGGACGGAGTGAAAACGTGTTCAAAAGAGAGACGGCCGTAAATGTTGAATGCCATAGTTGTGCTCCTTATTAATTAGAGATAGGTGTGAAATCGGATGAGGCGGCAACCGGAGACCATGCCTGGCGTTTGTCTGCTGCCGGAACGACGGTCGGAGTCGGTTCGCTTCTGGTGATGATGGTTTCGGCGCGCTTCCACTGACGCTCGCCGATTCGACCCGCCTTCATGAGTTTTTCCAGGGCGGTCGGAGTAATGACTTTGTAGGTGTAGCGCTCGTCTTCTTTCAACTTGAAGGACTTGAGCATGGCCTCGGCTTCTGCATTACTTGTCCACTGGCGGTTACCCGGGCGGCCGAGCACGAGCTTGAATCCTTCGACCTGGACGCCTTGCATCATTTGGTCGTAGGCGGCCTCACGCACGGCGGCAATCCACGGTTCGAGAAGGTCGGCGAGTTGAAGATTCAAGGAGAGCTGCTCGGAGCTCAGAGCTTCTTCCGGAACAACCGGAATGTCCTGGCCCTTATCGAGCACCGGACGGAAATCACAGACTTCTGCTGCCTTCTGCTGGAGAGCAGGACAGGCGGCTTTAGCTTTACAGAATCGGCAGGCGTCGGCGGACGGCTCGAGAGCAGCCAAGGGCAGAGGATCGGCGCGCAGATAGTTGATCGCGACCGAGGCTCGGGCGCGGGCTTTGTTGACGAACTCTTCGAGCTCGGCCGGCGTGAGCTTCCAGGAGCAGATGTTATTAATGCGCGGCTGGAAGATCGTGAGCTCGATATCTTTGACCTCATCGATCACATCGAACAAGGGCAGGGCGCCGGCGGCGTAAATCATGAGCTGAGTATTGTGCTCGGCGTCGACCTTCACGCCCTTACCGAATTTAAGGTCAATGATCTTGAGCGTGCCGTTGACCAGAGCGGCGCAGTCGATTGTGCCCTTGGCATTGGCCTCACCGGTGACCTCGGAGACAGAGACCGGATACTCAATGCGGCGGATCCCGCCTGCGGTTTCGCGCTCAACGAAAAGGACATAGTCCTGGACGAAGGTCATATTGTCAGAACTCAGGGCCTCTGCCGGCTGAGGTTGATTCGTCGGATCGAGGAGGTGCGCGGCCCAAGCGTGGGCGAGTGTGCCTTCCTCGGCATATGAGGACGATTCATCCGGGAAAAGTCTGGAGAGCGATACGCTTCCCGGGCAGGACATCCAGCGGTATGCGGATGACGGGGATAAAAGAGCGTGTACCATTACAGAACTCCTTCAGCTTCGAGAGCTTTAACCAGTGCGTCGCAGAAGGAAGGAAGTTTTTCGTCCGGCAGTTCGGACTGGCGTCTGACGCCGAAAGATCGGAGAATCTCGGCGCCCTTAGTCGGTGAATGCTCGAAGAGCTTTTGCAGTTTGGCCACCATGGCCTCACGGAGTTCGACGTAGTTGATCGGTGCGGCCTGGGGAGCGGCTTTAGGTTCGGGCTGAGGTTCGGCCTTAGGCGCAGGAGCCGGAGCAGGTGCGGTAGCCGGCGGAAGGTCAGCCGCTGCTACAGGTTCGTTAGAGGCGGGCTTTGGTTCGGGCGCCGGTGCAGGAGCTGCTTCAGCTTTGGGCTCAGGTGCCGGTTCGACCGGTGCGGCCTTAGCTTCAGGCGCCGGAGCGGCCACGGGTTGAATCGGTGCGGCGGCCGCAACAGGAGCCTGCACAGGTTTCATGCTCAAGGCCTGTTTGATGATTTCAGCAAGCGACTGGAGTGCTTTGGTGTTTTCTTGGATGGCATTTTCTAAAGACATAAATATCTCCTTTAGTCTTAGATTGAAGGGCGATCGGGGAAGTAGTCCCCGGTTTCTAGGTTGGAAATGGCGTAGCCGACTGAATCGATCTGGGCGCGGATGGCGTCTAACTGGCGGCGAGATATGACGATCTGATCGTCCGGAGATTCTTCGTCGAGATAGAGGTCGTCAATAAGCGTGCCGTCCGGCAAAAGAATCTTTCCCTCTGATTCAAGAATCGCATCGGAAACCTTTTCGAGGTCGGATGCACAGCCGCAAAGCTGCTTTTCAAGATCGCCCAGACCTTCGGTTACGCCGCGGTTGTAATCTTTGACCTCGTCTTTAAGGTCTTTCGTTTCTTCCTGGGCCGCGGCCAGGTCTTCCTGCATGTTCTCCAGGCGGCAGGTCAAAGAGCGAATGATCGGCGGCATATTGACTAAACCTTCGGAATGTAGCCAGGTGAGAAGTTCTTCATCGGTCATCGTGCGAAGAGTGTGGGAGGCGAGATTAAAAACTGAGTTCATAAGAGACCTCCGAGAAATTCCGGAAGAATGAAGACAAGGTAGACAAAGGCCCAGAAACCGAGGAAGGCGACGAACGCGCCGACGGCGATTTCAAAGTCATTAAATTCGCGTCGCACGAGGAGCCCTCCAGAAAGAAAAATTCATAACGGGCCAGGATTCGACTTCGTACTGGATAACCGGTTCTTCGGAATCTTTTGTGGAGTTGCCAGAAATGAAGCGGCATACTTTTTCAACGGCTTCAGGGGACGGCAGCACACCATCGGCGATTGCATTCGCATCGGCTGCAGAGATATGGAGAAGATTGGTTAGCTTTGAGACGGATATTTCTGGATAGCCCTTCGCTATGAGATTAACCATGAGCGCAAAACTGAGTGCGCGTCCGGAGGCTTTTGAGGGACCGTCGCTTTTGGTATTCGGCATTTCGTTTGTCCTTTGAGCTTAATCAATTCACAAACGAATTTAAAACTTTAGGAATATAAAATCAATGACGATAGTTTAAATAATTCCAAAAGCAATTTAAGAGATCAAA
>ENA-UOJL01002995-UOJL01002995.1-human-gut-metagenome-genome-assembly--contig:-P47-NODE-2995-length-12598-cov-24.774217_pt1 | contig 12598 bp, 7 predicted proteins | sample MGYA00242347_ERZ723894 | MGnify/ENA metagenome assembly ERZ723894
GGTCGTATGCGCCCAGGTGCAGGGGATAGTAGTCATCGCCCAGCTTCTCCTGGAAGGTCTTGCCGGCAGCCATCAGCTCGTCCAGAGTGGTGGGGAAGGAGATGCCGGCCTTGTCGAAGGTGGTCTTGTTCCAGTAGAAGATACGGCCGGTCATGGAGACGGGTACGCACTGCTGAGCGTTTGCCACGTTGCAGGCAGCCAGCTTGGCCTCATCCCACTGAGTCAGGTCGAGGTACTCGGAGACGCTGTTCAGGTCGATGAAGGTCTGGCCGTTCTTGGAGTAGTTGTACAGCCAGTTCCAGTTGATCTGGCAGACATCCTCAGCGACACCGCCAGCGAACTTGGTGGACATGGTGTCCTCCCAGCCGGACCATGCAGCGAAGGTGGGGTTGACGGTGATGGTGCTGTGCTCAGCAGAGAAAGCCTTGATGGCCTCCTGGTAAGCGTTGTGACGGGACTCGCCGCCCCACCAGCTCATGGTCAGGGTGACGGGGTCGGAAGACAGGCCAGCCACAGAAGCTGCTGCGGAAGAAGCGGCAGTGGAAGTGGCGGTAGAACCAGCGTTGCCGGAGCCGCCGCAGGCGGCCAGCAGGCCGGCAGCACCCACAGCGCCAGAGACCTTCAGAAAGTCACGACGAGAAATTGCCTTGCTCATTTTCGTTCTCCTCCTATGTAGAAAACATCTTCTTGCACGGACGCCTCTGCAAAGCATCCGTTGTATACAAATATAATACCAAAGGCAAGAAAAAAAAGAAAGATGCAAATTGTAGTGATAGCGGCAGAAAACGTACAAATATTGCGCTTATTTTTTGCCCGCTTTTGACGTCATTGCCATAATGAATAAACTTGGACCGAAAAACTGTGCAACTTGTATACTTCAACGATTTGCATAGAAAACTGGGATGCAACAGGAGAAGATTGGCCTGAATTGCAAGAATTTTGTAGCCGAGGCAAAATTTGTTGAAAGAGCGTTGTATACATCAAAAGCGACGATAACAGAAAGTTCCGGCCCCGAGCTGATATATCAATAGCGCAAAAAACGCGCGAATCAGGCCCAGACTGATATATCACGGATGCAGAAAAGATACAAAAATGCCGCCCGGCGTGCGGACGGCATAAAATCAGGGAAAAGAGTCACCGGCGGGCGGCGTAGAAGGCGCTGCGCTCCCGGAAATAGCACTGGGGACACATGCTGACGTACTGGACGTCGTTCTCAAGGTCGATGGCTACCTGTTCGCCCTCAAAGACGAAGCGGCCGTTGACCTTGCGGCAGTTGCAGGTGGCCTTGCGGCCGCAGGTGCAGATGGTCTTCATCTCCTCGATGGTGTGAGCCAGCTCCAGAAGCCGGGTGGAGCCGGGGAAGCCCTTGAGGGAGAAGTCGGAGCGCAGGCCGTAGCAGATGACGGGGATGTTCAGCTCTACCGTCACCATAAACAGCTGCTCGGCCTGCTCGGCAGTGAGGAACTGGCTCTCGTCACAGAGCACACAGGCCAGAGGCCGGCCCTCGCTGCTGGCGGCCCGGACGGCCTCCACCAGATCCATGTCCGGCGGCACCAGCAGGTCGGCAGGGCGGCGGACACCCAGACGGCTCACGAGGTCGCCGCTGCCCTTGGTGTCCACCTTCGGCTTGAGGATGAGCACCCGCATCCCCTGCTCCTCGTAGTTGTGGGCCACCTGCATCAGCGCGGTGCTCTTGCCGCTGTTCATTGCGCCGTAACGGAAATAAAGCTTTGCCATGTCGAAAAAGTCTCCTCATGAAAGGACTCTCTCAGCCAAAGCCTGACGGAGAGGGCCTGTATTATCGATCGTATCTGCTCAGTCCTGATTGCGCAGCCGGTAGCCCAGGCTCATCAGGCTGTCGCCGAGGTGGACGTTCTCCACCACCACGTCGGGGTAGGAGACAGACAGATCGTAGTGGGAGAAGTTCCAGAAGCCCTGGATGCCCAGAGCCACCAGACGGCCGCTGATCTCCTCTGCGCCGCTGCGGGGCAGACAGAGCACAGCCACCTCGGGGTGGTGCTCGGCGCAGAAAGCTTCCAGCTCGTCGCTGTGTAAGATCTGGATGCCGTTGATCTCTTTGCCCACCTCGTCGGGGGCGTTGTCGAAGGCGGCGATGAGCTTGTAGCCGTTGGTGTCGGTGGTGATGAAGCGGCTCACAGCCTTGCCCAGACGGCCGCAGCCGATGAGGATGGTGGGCAGGAGGTCGCCGTTGCCAAAGAGCAGATGCTCAAGGATGCTCAGCAGGTTCTCCACCGAGTAGCCGATGCCCTGACGGCCATTCACGTCGCCGATGCAGTTGAAGTCCTGCCGCACCTGAGAGGCAGTGGTACCCATCTGGGCGGCCAGCTCACGGGACGAGATGCTGGTGATGCCGTCGTTCTTCAGGGTGCGCAGGTAGCGATAGTATTTGGGCAGGCGCTTGATGACGGGCAGAGAAGCTTTGCCGGGAGTGTTCATAGGGGGTCTCCTTTCTTTTTATCCGCAGCATTGCCGGGGAGAAGTGCGCAGCGGCAGGGTGCTCCGGCAAAAGATTTGTACTTTCTTGTACAATAATGATACATATTTGACAATCTTATCTCTAGTATAAAGTATACAGCGCGAAGAGAGAATGTCAAACCATTTGGCACATTTTTTTGAGAAAGAAAAGAAATCTTTACCGAAGTATAACCGGCAGGAATGCCGGACAAGCTGAAATGAAGCAAAAAGGAGGATGCGCAGAATGTCACAGGAAGAGAAGAACATCCCCGTGGAGCAGCAGCGGCTGGAAAAAGAGCAGATCGAGGATATGGGCAGCGTTTACCGCACCCGGGGAGCTCACGCCATCCACTGCCTGACGGTCATCGGGCAGGTGGAGGGCCATGTGGAAGCGCCCCAGGGCCAGAAGACCACAAAATATGAGCACGTCATCCCCCAGCTGGTGGCCGTGCAGGAAGATCCCGCCATCGAGGGCCTGCTGGTCCTGCTCAACACCGTGGGCGGGGATGTGGAGGCGGGGCTTGCGCTGGCGGAGCTCATCGCCAGCATCTCCAAGCCCAGTGCGGCGGTGGTGCTGGGCGGGGGCCACTCCATCGGCATCCCGCTGGCCGTCAGCGCCCAGCGGAGCTTCATCGTGCCTACCGCCACCATGACGGTCCACCCCGTCCGCCATTCCGGCATGATCCTGGGCGTACCCCAGACCATGCGCTGGTTCGAGCAGATGCAGGAGCGCATCACCGGCTTCGTGGCGTCCCACAGCGGCATCTCGGAGAAGCGCTATACTGAGCTGATGATGCGCACGGGCGAGCTGGTCATGGACGTCGGTACCGTGCTGGATGGCCGAAAAGCCGTGCGGGAAAAGCTCATCGACGAGCTGGGCGGGCTGTCGGATGCGCTGGCATGGCTCTACCGAGAAATCGAGGGGAAATAAATTGCCATTTGACTTTTCCCGTGGTACAATGAAAGAATCGAGTAGTATCGAAATTCTTCCATCGTCACCGACAGAGCCGCCCTGAGCGCGCCCTGCTTCATGATATAAAATAAGGAACGGGTTTTAGGAAACATGGCAAAGAGAAAACGCAAGACCTCCGGGCGCAGCACAGCCTCGCGCCGCAAGAACCGGACACAGGACCGGATGCCCGCGGGGCTCATCACCCTGTTTGCGGGGCTGGTGCTCATGGCGCTGGCTTTCGTGCCGGGCAGCTCGGCCTGGCGCACGATGCACGATGTCCTGTTCGGCGTGTTCGGCTGCGGAAGTTTCGTGCTGGGCGCAGCGCTGTGCTATCTGGCCATCCTCTACACCCGGGGCGAAGACCTGCTGCCCCACATCGCAAAGCTGGTGCTGGGGCTCATCTTCGCCAGCGGCACGGTCATCGTCTTTTCTGACATCCCCACCGACCAGACCGCTGTGCAGATGACCGCTGCCTGCTATCATAATGGTATGAGCGCATGGCTCTCGGGCGGTGCGCTGGGCGCTGTGCTGGGCGGGACGCTCCTGCTGCTCTGCGGCAGACCCGCCGCCAATCTGGTCATGGCGGCGCTGGCGGCCTGCGCCAGCCTGTACATTTTTGACGTTACGCCCGCCGAGTGCTGGCAGTGGCTCTGCAACGTGGGCGGCAGCGTCCACGAAAAGGGCCTTGCCGTCCACGAGCAGAATGCCGCCCGCCGGGCCGAGCGTCTGGCAGAACGCGCCGCCGAGGAGGCCGAGGCGGAGGAATACGAGGCCTATGACGACGACCTGCCGGAAGACGAAGTAGGCGAAGGCGGGGACTGCTGCGGCGGCGAAGAGCCCGCCGCGCCCGCCTTCCATATCCAGCCTCCCGGCTGGCTGGCTGGCGTCTTCCACTGGGGCCATCAGGTGATGCAGGGCGGCGAACAGGCAGAGCCTGCCCCTGCGCCCGCACCGGAAGCGCAGACCCCGCCTCAGCCCGAGCCTGCCCCCGTACAGGTGGAGAAATCCCGGCCTCGTGCGCCCTTTGATATTGATTTAGGCCCTGACCATACCACCGTCACCGAGGGCGGCAGTGAGCCCATCGAGCCCATCATCCTCGGCCCCGGCGGCACCTTCGGCATGGATCCGCTCCGCCGTGCGCCTATCCGCGCCACCGTGACGCCTATCGTCCCGGACGCTGTGGATACTGCCGCCGAGGACTTCTTCACGGCCCAGCCCGAGCCGACGGTGACACCCACCGTCACGCCCGCTGCCCCGGCAGAAGAGCCGGAACAGCAGCCCGCGCCTGAGCCGCCGCTCTCCTTCGGCATCCCGCTCTACAATTTGACCCCGACTCCGGAACCGGCCCCACAGCCGGTCAGCGCCGAGAATGCGGTGGCGTTCCGCTCTGAGCCGGATGAGGACGGCTGGATCAGCATCACCAGCGACCCGGTGGAGGAAAAAGACCTCAACACGCTGGTGGCAGCCGCCATGGAAAAGCCCGCTGTCTCCGAGGAGCAGGCTGCGAACGCCCCCGCCGAAGAGGCCGAGACGGAGGAGAGTTTCCAGTATCAGTACCCGTCCATCGAGCTGTTCGAGCGCGCCCCGGAGGAAAGCGACTCCGGCGCAGAAGACGAGCTGAAAGCCAATGCCCAGAAGCTGGTGGACACGCTGGAAAGCTTCGGTGTCCGCACCCGTGTGCTGGATATTTCCCGCGGCCCGTCGGTCACCCGGTATGAAGTCCAGCCCATGGCGGGCGTCAAGATAAGCCGCATCACTTCGCTGGCGGACGACATCGCCCTGAACCTGGCGGTGGCCGATGTCCGCATGGAGGCTCCCATCCCCGGCAAGCCTGCCGTGGGCATCGAGGTGCCGAACCATAAGAAAACGCCGGTCTACATCCGCAGCGTCTTCGAGAGCCAGAGCTTTTTGCGGATGACCTCGCCGATGGGCATTGCGCTGGGCAAGGACATCGCCGGCGTGGCCCAGGTGGCCGACCTGTGCAAGATGCCCCATCTGCTCATCGCGGGCAGCACCGGCAGCGGTAAATCGGTCTGTGTCAACAGCATCATCATGAGCCTGCTGTTCCGCTCCAGCCCCGAGGACGTCAAGCTCCTGCTCATCGACCCCAAGGTCGTCGAGCTGGCTGAGTACAACGGCATCCCCCACCTGCTGATGCCCGTCGTCACCGAGCCCCGCAAGGCGGCCGGCGCACTGGGCGGCGCAGTGCAGGAGATGGAGCGCCGCTACCACCTCTTTGCGGAGAACAACGTCCGCGACATCAAGTCCTTCAATAAGCTGGCGGCAGCGGACCCGGACCTCGAGAAGATGCCCTATATCGCCATCATCATCGACGAGCTGGCCGATTTGATGATGGTCGTCGGCAAGGATGTGGAGGACTCCATCTGCCGCATCGCCCAGAAGGCCCGCGCCGCCGGTATGCACCTCATCGTGGCGACCCAGCGCCCCAGCGTGGACGTCATCACCGGCCTCATCAAGGCCAACATCCCCAGCCGCATCGCCTTCGCCGTGTCCAGTCAGGTGGACAGCCGCACCATCCTCGACGGTGCCGGTGCCGAAAAGCTGCTGGGCATGGGCGATATGCTCTTCATGCCCGTGGGCGCACCCAAGCCCACCCGTATCCAGGGTACCTTTGTGCGGGATGAGGAGATCAGCCGTGTGCTGGACTTCATCAAGAAGAGCGCCACCGTCCAGTACGACGAGGCCATGATAGAGGCTATGGAAAAACACGCCATCCAGGACGGCAAAAAAGGCAGCAGCTCTGCCGACTCCGACGAGGAGAGCGGCAGTGACCCGATGCTCAAGCAGGCCGTGGAGGTGGTCATCGACGCCGGTCAGGCGTCCACCAGCCTGCTGCAGCGCCGCTGCAAGCTGGGTTATGCCCGCGCCGCCCGCATCATGGACGAGATGGAAGAAAAGGGCATCATCGGCCCCTACGAGGGCGCAAAGCCCCGCGCTGTCCTCATCAGCCGCCAGCAGTGGCTGGAAATGCAGATGAATCAGCCGGATGAATAAAATTATTGATTTCGGAAGCAATAGAGCCCTGCTGTATAGGGCAGGCATCATGAAAGAAAAAGGATAACTATGGAACATTACACCGAATTTCTCCCCATCAGCCGGGCCGACATGGAGGCCCGGGGGTGGGACCAGCTGGACTTCGTGGTGGTGGGCGGCGACGCCTATGTGGACCACCCCAGCTTTGGCACCGCCATCATCAGCCGCCTGCTGGAAGCCGAGGGCTACAAGGTGGGCGTGCTGGCCCAGCCCCGCTACACCGACTGCGAGGACTTCAAGCGGTTCGGAAAGCCGAAGTACGGCTTCTTCATCGGCGGCGGCAATGTGGACAGCATGGTGAGTCACTATTCCGTCGCAAAGATCCCCCGCGCGGAGGACGAGTATTCGCCCGGCGGCAAGGGCGGCGCACGGCCCGACCGCAGCGCTACCGTCTACACCAGACTTGCCAAGCAGGCATACCCTGACCTGCCCGTCATTCTGGGCGGTCTGGAAGCATCGCTCCGCCGCTTTGCCCACTACGACTACTGGCTGGACACCGTCCTGCCCAGCATCGCCGAGGACTCTGGCGCGGACATCATCAGCTTCGGCATGGGTGAACACCAGACCGTGGAAATTGCCCGCCGTCTGGCGGCAGGGGAGCCGGTGGAGAGCATCACCGATGTGGACGGCACCTGCTACCTGACCGACTTCGACCACCTGCCCGAGCGGTATGTGGAATGCGCGGGCTTCAGGAAGGTCGCCTCCGATAAGGTGGCTTATGCGAAAGCCTGCCGCATCCAGATGGACAATCAGGACGTCGTCAGCGGCAATATCATCGTCCAGAAGCAGAGCGAGAAGTATCTCGTACAGAACATCCCCGCAAAGCCCCTCGTCCGCTGGGAGCTGGATAAGGTCTACGCCCTGCCTTACACCCGCCGCTACCACCCCATCTACGAGGCCATGGGCGGTGTGCCTGCCATCCGCGAGGTGCAGTTCTCCATCATCCAGAACCGCGGCTGCTTCGGCGGCTGCAATTTCTGCGCCATTCAGCTGCATCAGGGCCGACGCGTCACCAGCCGCAGCGCCGACAGCATCGTGGCCGAAGCAGAGCGGATGACCCACGAGCCGGATTTCAAGGGCTACATCCACGACATCGGCGGCCCCACCGCCAACTTCCGTTTCCCATCCTGCCGCGAGCAGATGCTGCGGGGTATGTGCAACGGCGGCAAGCACTGCCTCGCCCCCACCACCTGTTCCCACATGATCGTGGACCACAGCGATTACCTGAAAATCCTCCGCCGCGTCCGGGAGCTGCCCGGCGTCAAGAAGGTGTTCATCCGCAGCGGCATCCGCTTCGATTACCTGATGGCCGACCCCGATGACACGTTCTTCAAGGAGCTGGTGGAGTACCACGTTTCCGGCCAGCTGAAAGTCGCGCCGGAGCACTGCGCCCCCAACACCCTCGCCTACATGGGCAAGCCGCCCATCGAGACCTTCAACAAGTTCAAGGATAAGTTCTACGAGCTGAGCAGGAAGGCAGGAAAAAAGCAGTACCTCGTGCCGTATCTCATGTCCAGCCATCCGGGCAGCACCCTCAAGGACGCCGTCTATCTGGCCGAATACCTCTACAAGAACCATATGCGCCCCGAGCAGGTGCAGGATTTTTATCCCACGCCCGGCACCGTGAGCACCTGTATGTTCTACACCGGCCTCGACCCCTACACCTTGAAGCCGGTGTTTGTGGAAAAGACCGCGGAGGGAAAGGCGCTTCAGCGCGCCCTGCTCCAGTATTATGAGCCCCGCAACGCCGAAAAGGTCATCAAGGCGCTGAAAATGACCCACCGCGAAGACCTCATCCCCCTGCTGGTTCCCGCTGAGGGCCGCATTGCGGTCCAGCGCTCGGCCCGCAGAGCCGAGGCCGCCGATGTGACCATCCACGGCGACGGCACCTACACCGTCCGGCCCAGAGGCAAGGGCGGCAAGCCGCAGAGCCGCTCCGCCGCCCCGGCAGGCCGCAATCCGGCGAGCCGTCAGCCCAGCCCCGGCGCACGTTTTGCGCCCCATTCGGCTCCTGCGCATAAACCGAAAAGCAATCAACAGAAAGAGAATACATCGTGGAAAACTTCAAAAAAGAAAAAGTGACCGCTCAAACGCTCATGAGCCGCCTCGCTGCGCTGGCGCTGTCCGCAGCCCTTGTGCTGGGCCTCGTGGGCTGTGATACCTCTTCCATCGTCCCGGGAGGCAGCGGCGACGTCATGCCGAACCCGGCAGCTTCTCAGACCGGAACGACGCCTTCCGACGGGCAAGACGCCGCCTTCCAGATGCACTTCATCGACGTGGGGCAGGCGCTGAGCGTGCTGGTGGAGTGTGACGGACAGTTCATGCTCTACGACGGCGGCAATGTGGATGACGGCAGTCTGGTGGTCTCCTACCTGCAGAGTCAGGGGGTCGAGCAGCTGGAGTATGTCTTCTGCTCCCATGCTCACGAAGACCATGTGGGCGGTCTGGCCGCCGTAATGGCAAAATTCCCGGCGGGGCACGCTTACAGCCCTGTGACCGAGGGCAGCACCAAATGCTTCAACGATTTTGTCAAGTACACCCAGCAGCAGGGCTTGCAGCTGGAAGTGCCCTCCGTGGGCACCGTCTGGCCGCTGGGCAGCGCCACCGTTACCCTGCTGGGCCCGGTAACGCAGTACAGCGAGACCAACAACACCTCGCTGGTGCTGCGCATCGACTACGGCGTCACCAGCTTTCTGCTGACCGGCGACATGGAAAATACCGCCGAGACTGACCTTGTAAACAGCGGTGCCAACCTGAAAGCCGATGTGCTGCAGGTAGGGCACCACGGCTCCAGCACCAGCACCAGCTACCTGTTTCTGAACGCAGTGCTGCCGGAAATGGGCGTCATCTCCTGCGGCACAGGCAACAAGTACGGCCACCCCCACGAGGAGACGTTAAGCATCCTGCGGGACGCAAAGGTGGACGTCTACCGCACCGACCTGCAAGGCACCATCACCATCGGCAGCGACGGCCAGAACTTCACCGTGGGCACCGAGCGCTTTGTGCCGGACAGCCAGCTGAACCCCACCGACCCGGCAGTGTCCAGCACGGCCCAGCAGGCCTACATCGGCAACGTGAACAGCAAAAAGTTCCATCTGCCCAGCTGCGCCAACCTCCCGGCGGAGAAGAATCAGATCCTCTTCTCCAGCTATGATGAGGCCGTGGCGGCAGGCTACAGCCCCTGCTCGAGCTGCATCAAATAAGATGACCGCTCAGTCTCACTGCCGCCCGACAAGGCCAGACGGAGAGGTCAAAGCAAAAAGCACCATGTTTCGAATCGAAGCATGGTGCTTTTTGTGCGTCGTTTCAGCAGTGATACAAAACTCCCCGCCGGGAGCACGCAGGATGCTTCCGGCGGGGAGGAGTTAGGAGGAGGCTGAAAAAATTATTTGTTGGCGAAATCGGAGATGCGCTCCACGATGCGGATCAGATCTTCCAGAGTGGTCTTTTCCTTGGGCAGGTAGCTGTTGCCGGTCTTGGCGGTGACAAAGCCGAAGTAGGCGCTGGCACCCACGTTGTCCTCGTACACGGACTCGATCTGGCTGGCGTCGTCGAACTTCGGCTGAGTGCCCAGCGTCTCGTTATAAGGCACGCCGCAGGACAGCAGAGCGATGTGGCCCATCTCGTCGCGGTCGATGGTGGCATCGGGCAGAAAAGCAGTGCGCTTGGCGCTTTCAGAGCTGGTGACACCGGCGTTGTACAGAGTGCCCTGTGCGCTGGCGCTGGTGGGGTCTTTCAGCTCGATCATGCCGGCTTCGACCACAGCGGCGATGACGCCGTAATCCGGGTCGCTTGCGGGGACGTCGGAGATCGCGACCGGTGCAGACGGAGCGGTCAGATTCCACAGCTTGCCCAGCATCTTGGCGCACTCGCGCTTGGTGATGGGACGGTTCAGATCGAGTGCGTCGTTCTCGTCAATGTAACCCTTGGAGGCGGCACGCAGCAGCTCGGCATCATTGGTGGTACCGGCGATCTCGGCGCTCCGCAGCACCTTGTAGGGGATGCTGGCGTCCTGATTGCCGCTCCGGTCGGTGGAGACGAACTTGATGTACTTTCCGGCCAGATAAGAGGGAACCGCATAGCTGCGGCGGATGCGGAAGAAATGGTAATCGCCGTCGGCGCTGTCCGAGATCAGCCACTTGCTGCTCAGGTCGGTATCTTCGCCGCCCAGCAGGGTGGAGCTGCCCTCAATGCGCTGGCCCGGGACGGGAACGCCGAGGATCTTGGTCTCCACGGGGCGGGGGTAGGTCTTGCCGTTGATGGTCACGTTCTCCATGACGGGGTCTTCCCAGTTCAGAGCGCGGATGTCGGTGCCGACGTTGGAGATGTTCACATTGCGGAACACCAGACCGGTGATGGGAACTTCCTCAAAGGCCTCCATGAAGATGCCGTATTCGCCTCCGCTACTGGTCAGGTTCTCGATGGTAATGTTCTTGAACTGAGGCAGATAATTACCATCACGGCCCACATCGTACAGCATGGTGGCATGGACGACGGCGTTGCCGACAGATTTGACCTTGGAGTTGCGCAGATAGATGTTCTCCACAGCGCCGCCGCGCTCTGCATTGGTCTTGAAGCGCAGGGCGTAGTTCAGAGTGGGGCTGTCGAAGGTGTTGTTGTCTGCGAACAGGTTCTTGATGCCGCCGCTCATCTCGCTGCCGCAGGCGATGCCGCCGTGGCCGTCTGCAAAGGTGTTGTTGCGGATGATGAGGTTTTGGGTGGGATGACCGGCCTCACCCAGCTCACGGCCATCGCGGTTGCGGCCGGCCTTGACGGCGATGCAGTCGTCGCCGGTGTTGAAGAAGCAGTTCTCGATCAGGACGTAGTTGCAGTTTTCGGGGTCACAGCCGTCGTTGTTGTAGCCGTGGGTGTCGATGGTGACGCCGCGGGCGGTGAAGTTGGTGCAGAGGACGGGATTCAGCTCCCACATGGGAGAGTTGGCGATGGTGACGCCCTCGACCAGGACATTGGTACACTCGATGGGCTGGTAGAAGTTGGGGCGCAGATAATGGCCTTCGCCGAAGATACGCTCCTCTGCGGGGGTGCCGTCGTCGGTCATCTTGCGCAGCAGCTTGGCATCGGCGCTGCTGGGCCTGGTGGTGGTGCCGTCCGGGTTGACGGTGCGGGACCAGTTCCACCAGTTGTTCTTATCGGCCTGACCATCGAGGGTGCCCTTGCCGGTCAGAGCGATGTTCTCCTGCTGATAAGCGTAGATCAGCGGGCTCCAGTTATACAGCTTGGAGCCTTCGTAGTGGGCGAACACCAGCGGGTAGTTGGCCGGGGTGATGTCCCGGGTGAAGCGCAGGACGGTGTCCTTGCTTTCCAGATGCAGGTTGACGTTGCTCTTGAGGGTGATGGCGCCGACGTCATACACGCCGGAGGGGATGACGACCGTGCCGCCGCCGTGGGCGCTGGTCTCGTCGATGGCGCGCTGGATGGCTGCGGTGTCCAGTTTACCGTCGTTGGGGACGGCGCCGTAGTCCAGAACATTGACCGTGTAGGCAGGGAATACGGGGTCAGAAATGTGGGTCAGGATCTCCTCGGCCATATCCCAGGACAGGTCGTTGGAGTTGGTGGCAGCAGGAGTGACCTTGCGCAGGCAATTCTCGTCTGCGGCTGCTGCATGAGGCAGGCTGGAAAGGAGCAGTGCGGCAGAGGTCGCACCGGCAGAGGTGAGAAACTGACGACGAGTGATTTTTTTCATGATACGATACTCCTTACACTTCGTGCGGGTTGAAGGACGCATCCCTTCGCAGGCGGTGCGCTCCGTAAGATGGCTAAAGTATAGTAAAGATTTCACAAAATTTCAACGACAAATGAAAAATGTCCTAGTTTTTTAAAGAAAGTGTTGGAATATATCAGTTATCTTGCATAAATTCCCGAAGGGCATGGTTTCGGGAGGATGGAAAGGCGGAGGAGGAAAAGGCAAAAAATAACACCAGCGCGGCAGATGTGATACGAAATCGCATCTGCCGCGCTGGTGGCTCGATCCAAAATCAAAAAATGTTCAGCGTCCGCGTCCGGCTCCGCCGCCGTGGCTGCTGCCGCCGCCCATGCCGCCGAAGCTGCCGCCGCCGCGCCCGGCTCCGCCAAAACCGGAGCCGCCGCCCATACCGC
>ENA-UOJL01003004-UOJL01003004.1-human-gut-metagenome-genome-assembly--contig:-P47-NODE-3004-length-12564-cov-6.263171_pt1 | contig 12564 bp, 6 predicted proteins | sample MGYA00242347_ERZ723894 | MGnify/ENA metagenome assembly ERZ723894
TTTTTGTGTCCTCTTTTCTGAAAATGAGGAAAGGACACATAGATGATATTTAACTGTAAATGGCTGTGTATAGCTGCAAAGTATGTCCTGACATAGCATAGGAGCAGAAATTTTTCAATGAGAAATATTGAGCATTCAGCGGCAGCCTTCAAGTCTGCATTCGGCTATGTCTTAAGTGAAATTGAAAAAAGAACCCAACTGATAAACCTATCATATACTAAATTGAAATATAATATATTTCGACATTAAGTATGAAGGGAGTTTATTAACAATGACAAGTTTATCGGATTATCCGAGCAGTACTTTTGTCAGAAATTTTGATATAGAAGCAATTTCGATTCCCATCGTTTATAATAAATATGGCGATCATGATCCAAATGGTATGATTTATGTGCTGAAAAAGGATTCTGAACGGATTCAGCAAAAAGCAAAAGAGAATTTTGCAATGGATCCTCCGCAGCCTTACAAAGAGGTACAGCCTCTTGTTATAAGAGCAAATGAAGGCGATGAGATTCGGATAAACTTCTACAACAAATTAGACAGAAATACTTCCATGCACGTGCAGGGACTGCGATATGATGTTTTGACTTCGGACGGTGCAAATGTGGGAAATAATCCGGATACCACTGCCCAAAATTTTATACAATATGTCTGGTATGCGGAAAAAGAAGGCGTTTATTTATTTTCAGATATGGGAGACCCACGAGGAAGCGAGGACGGCACAAATGTACACGGTCTTTTCGGTGCCGTTATTGTTGAAAAACCGCAATCTACATGGTTCGATCCGGTAACAGGAGAAGAAATTGAAAGCGGACTGTTTGCTGATATCTATAATCCGGCAAGTCCTGCTTTTCGTGAATATGCGGTTTTCTTTCATGACGAGCTGGAAATAAAAAATAAGGACGGTCAGCAGCCGGTCGACCCCCATACGGGACTTCCAAACGGAACAACAGGAATCAGCTATCGTTCCGAACCTATGCGTAACAGACTTCCTCTTGAGGAAATACACCATGTTGTTACAGGTGAGGATATTTCCATGAGTTCATGGCCATACGGAGATCCTGCACCGCCTATTCTCAGGGCATATGCCGGAGATCCGTCTAAGATAAGACTGATTCATGGCGGTGTAAAGGAAACTCATGTCTTTCATCTTCACAATCATCAGTGGAGGCTGGATCCTGACGATCCGAAATCTACTATTATTGATTCCATTTCGATAAGTCCTCAGGAATGCTATACGCTGGATATTCTGTATGGCGCAGGAAGTCTGACAAGAACGATCGGAGATGTGATTTTTCACTGTCATCTTTATCCGCATTTTCATGAGGGTATGTGGACGCTATGGAGGATTTTTGACAGATTGGAGGACGGCACAGGAGAATATCCGGACGGCACGCCTATTGAGCGGCTTTTGCCGTTAAAAGACAGACCATGTCCTCCGGAAAAGGATTTGCTTCATCCCGGATATCCCAATTTCATTAATGGAGAATTCGGAGAGCGTCCGCTTCAGCCTCCCTTGGGAATTCTGGACGAAAACAACAATAAAATCATTCCGACACCTATAGAAGCAGCAAATTTTGTACCGGGTTTTGCACCGGGAGCATTGTATTCACAGACGTGTCAGTGCAATTGTCCAAAGGATATCAAGGTATTTGAACTGGCGGTTGTGCAGGCGAATATTATATACAATCGCTATGGCTGGCATGATCCGCAAGGCAGATTTTTTGTTTTGAAAGAGGATATAGAACGTCATGGAACACTTGAAAATTATCTGGAAAAGGTCAACAGCGGAAAAATTAAACCTGAACCCCTTGTGATACGTGCAAATGCAGGAGACTGTATTGAAATAAGACTGACAAATTTCCTGCCTGAATTTATTGAAGAAAGTCCATTTCAGTTGAAAACACTGACCGATATTGCCGCTTTTCATATTCATCTTGTAAAGTTTGACACAATTGTATCAGACGGTGCGGCAAACGGTTGGAACAATATTGCCGGTGCTGGAAGGTATGAAACTTTGATAGAGCGGTTTTATGCAAACGAAGAATTGAATACAGTCTTTTTCCATGACCATTTGTTTGCCAATTCTCATCAGCAGCACGGTATGTTTGGAGCATTGATTATTGAACCGGCAGGTTCTGTTTTTCTGAATCCAAAAAACGGAAAACCATTAAAAAGCGGAGCCAATGCAGTTATCAAAAAAGCAAACGGAGAATCTTATCGTGAGTTTGCAATGTTTGTTCATGATTTTGCACTGTTATTTGATAAACATGGAAAGCCTCTTAATCCTCCGGAGCATCCCGGTTCTGATGATGATCCGGGCGTAATGGGAATCAGTTACCGCTGCGAGCCGATGAGAGAACGGCTGAAAAAGAAAAATGATCCGTCTCATATATTCAGTTCACGAAGATACGGAGATCCGGCAACACCGATTCTGGAAACTTATCCGGGCGACCCAATGGTAATTCGTTTGCTTGACGGCGCTCATGAGGAGCAGCATGCGTTTAATATAAACGGAATGTCCTGGCGTAAGGAGATTACCGATGCAGTTTCTCCTTTGGTTGCAGAGCAGACCATCGGCATATCAGAAGCGTTTAATATTCGTGTTGACGAGTATTACGGTGAGGGAGACTATTTGTATTATTTCGGCGGTATTGATGATATATGGCTTGGTTTGTGGGGAATCATCAGAGCGCATAGCCGGCGTCAGAAACATCTTCTTCCGCTTTGCAATCAGAATAAACCTCTGCCGTTCCCTGTTTGTCCGCCGAAAGGAGCAAGGATACGAAAGTTTGAAATTGCTGCAATTCAAACAGATATTGCATACAACCGTTACGGCGATCATGACCCCGAGGGTATGCTTTTTGTTCCTCTGGAGTATGCAGAAGATGTTAAGTGCGGAAGAAAAAAGCCGATACCTTTGATTTTACGTGCCAATGCAGGGGATTGGATTGAAATTACACTGCACAATATGTTTGACAAACCGGTGATGTATCATGATTATCCCTCGGTTCCGCTGGATATGAAGCATTGCCCGTCTGATAGAGTTTCACTAAGTCCGCAGTTCCTGAAACGCTGTCAGATATGTGCAGCAGGCGTTAATGTGGGTTACAATAAGCAGGAACAGACGGCTGCGCCAGGGGAATGCATCAAATATTTATGGTATGCCGATAAGGAATACGGAACTTGTATGCTTAATTCATTCGGAGATTTGCGCAATCACAGATATCACGGTTTGTTTGGAGCGATTATCATTGAACCTCCTGCGGCGCAGTATTACAGCAATTTTTTCAATCGAAAAGAAAGCTTCAGCGAACAGGCGGTTATTACAGCTCCGGGAGTTAAATCATTCCGGGAATTTGTATTGTTTGCTCATAATGGCATACGATTGCTGGATAAAGATGGAAATCTTATTAAAACTTCAGAGCAGGGCGAGGATACCGGACATGGAGGCGTTGATCATGAGGATACAGGCGAGAAGGGGTTCAACTATCGCTCGGAACGCTTTTTCAATAGGTTAAGACGAGTTCCGATTGTTAATAGGATTTTTAGCTCAAGGACGCATGGAGATCCGGCAACACCGCTTTTGAAAGCGTATACCGGAGAACGTGTAATAATCCGGTATCTTATGCCGGGGGATAAACCAAGAAATATCAGTTTTGTACTGCATGGGCATAATTGGCTTGCACAGCCTGATGATCCGTTTTCAAGAAGAATTTCCGTGCAGGGCGCAGTAAGCGCAGGAGGAGTTTATAATATTGAACTGGAAAACGGAGCGTCAGAATATCCCGGCGATTATCTCTATCGTTCAGGCTCACTGAAATGGGACGTAGAATCGGGAATGTGGGGGATATTCAGAGTTATGAAAAAAGGTATCGGATATTGCTGTACTTGCGTATGCCGTACATTCGGTAACTGGTGGGAAAGACAATGGTTTGAGAAATACGAGTAATAAAATGTGTGAGAATACCGGCTGCTGCAGTCGGTATTCTTTTGCCGTATAACAAAGTACGGATATCATGAATATAATAAAAGTATTATTAAGACAGCATCGCATAAAAATTGTGCGGAAGATGCGCAGTCGGATGGAGGCAGATATGCATACTGAAAATTATATTGTAGAATCCCTTGAGCTTCATTTGTTTTTTGGACGAATTATGAAAGAACATTCACTGTTTCTGAAAGCCGGATTTTCTCCGGCAAATTCAAATTTTGCTGCAAGAGCTGAATTTTATAAGAACGAATTTGAAAAATTTCTGAGTCAAGCTGTGTCTTTGAGCAATGGTGTGATAAGCGAAAAGGTGCTGAATTCCGGTGAAATTGTGACAGAGTTTACAGCAGCTGCCGAAAGGCAGACCGAAAAATTTACAGGTATTCGTATTAACAGCAATATCACTCAACGAGAACTGCGGCTAAGGGTATGCGATTTCAGTGATATAACAGGTAAATTTTGTCAGGTAAAAGCTTTGAATAGCGCAGTACTAAATCAGCTGAACGGTTTAATTGCATTGAAAGAAGCGGTTCTTGGCAAAGTGCTCAGCTGTCAGATGTTTACAATGAATTATCCGCTGTTAATTGAACACATAATAAGGGAGGCAAAACTTTATCGGAAATATTTGCAGATTCTTGAATCGGACGGAAAAATTAATATGCAGTCCATGAAAGAAATTGAATGCTTCTGGGATCAAATAATGATGGAGCACGCTGTGTTTATACGAGGACTGCTGGATCCCTCTGAGACGGAACTGATAAATTCAGCAAATGCATTTGCGGAGGATTATGCCGCATTGTTGAAAAGCTGCCATAATGCGCAAAACAAATCTGTTTCTGCAAATTCACTGATAGAAACTCAAAAATTCAAAGACTTTAAAATTGCAGGCGTAAAAGGAATAGAAGATTGCAGAATTCGTTCAGTTATACTTCCGCTGCTTGCCGATCATGTTCTTCGGGAAGCAAATCATTTTATCAGGATTTTGGAGAATTGATCCGGCAAAAGCTTAAACAGGATTTAATCAGCGCTTTCTTAAAAAAATAATCTGCTGCATCGGACAATTCCGGTGCAGCAGATCGCAGTTTTCAGAAGATTTTTATTTTATGCAATATAAAGTCCTGAATTAAAATAATATCAGTTTTATCAAATTTGCCGTCATGATTAACGTCAGCTGATGCAAATTCAACGCTGTTCAGGAACTCTTTCCGCAGTTTCTGTCTTGCAATAACAAGATCGAAAGCATCTATTGTTCCATCACCGTTAATGTCGCCTGAAATGTAATCAACATTCCTGATTTCACTGTAGCCGCAGCCGGTACATATTCTTATCTGAGTAGCGTTTCCGTTATCCTGCCATTCATTGAAAGTATGAGGGGAAACAATAGTATATCCGCAATCTTCACATATTATAGAGTGCTCCTTTTCATTGACTGATACGCAGTCTCCGAAGCTATGCGGCATTGTGACTACATGGCTGCAATCTTTGCAGATCTTGCTGTGATTGTTTTCATCGGAAGCTTCCCATTCGGAGAAATTATGTTCAAAGCTGTGAACATATCCGCATTCTTCACAAGTCTGAGAATGATTTTGATCGTCTGTGTATGTTATTTCTCCAAAATTGTGAGGTACGGTTTCTGTGTATCCGCATATTTCACAAGTTTTTGAATGGTTTTCACTGTTTACAGCAGATGCTTTTCCAAAGCTGTGATCGGAACTTTCCGTATAACCGCAGTCGACGCATTGTCTTGAATGAGTGCCGTTTTCGGAAACTGTCCATTCGCCGAAATTATGATCGCCGTAAAGCGTCATATTGCAGTCGGCACAGGTTTTGGAATGCTGCTGCTCATCGTAATATGACCATTCGCTGAAATCATGTGCAAGATCAACGATATAACCGCAGTCTTTGCATATCATAGAGTGCTTTTCATCATCAGATGACGTAAATTCAGTGAAATTGTGTTCAGCCTCAACAGTCTGACCGCAGTCGGCACATACTCTTGAGTGAACGTTTTCGTCAACAAATGTCCAGTCGCCGAAGCTGTGATCGGAACTTTCCGTATAACCGCAGTCGACGCATTGTCTTGAATGAGTGCCGTTTTCGGAAACTGTCCATTCGCCGAAATTATGATCGCCGTAAAGCGTCATATTGCAGTCGGCACAGGTTTTGGAATGCTGCTGCTCATCGTAATATGACCATTCGCTGAAATCATGTGCAAGATCAACGATATAACCGCAGTCTTTGCATATCATAGAGTGCTTTTCATCATCAGATGACGTAAATTCAGTGAAATTGTGTTCAGCCTCAACAGTCTGACCGCAGTCGGCACATACTCTTGAGTGAACGTTTTCGTCAACAAATGTCCAGTCGCCGAAGCTGTGATCGGAACTTTCCGTATAACCGCAGTCGACGCACTGTCTTGAGTGAGTGCCGCTGTCGGAAGTCGTCCATTCGCCGAAATTATGCTCATAGTTTTCGGAGTAACCGCATTCTCCGCATGACTTAGTGTGATATGTTTCGTCTAAAGGTGTAAAATCTCCGAAATTATGAGAGAATTGCTCGGCATATCCGCAGTCTTCGCATATTCCCTTATGCGTTTCACTATCTGTGGATTCAAATTTGTTGAATAAATGCTCGGCAGATTCAGAAGCCCCGCATATTCCGCATGAATGAATATGATAAGTATTGTCGTTCTTAGTCCAGCTTCCAAAAGAATGTTCTTCAGATTTGATGCTGCCGCATATCAGACATTGATGCGAGTGTTCCTTTACTCCGATATTCCAATCGCCAAAGAAATGTCCTTCCGTTGTTACCATGCCGCAGTTAGAGCAGGTTTTGACATGAGAATCACCGTTATCGCTCCAGCTTCCATAGGAGTGAGTCAGGGAATCGGCAGTGACCGTTATTGATGTATAATAATTTTTTCCGCAGTTATATGTGTATTGCATCGTACTATTTTGAGGAATAAAGGAAGAGCCTTTAATGGTCATTTCCTGTAGGTTTGATACCTTGTTGATATCCAGACCGTCTATTGTGAATCCGCTGCAATTAATATTGCCGACATTTATCGAACAGCCATAGCAGATAAATTCATTAAGCTTGCTGTTATGAGTAAGATCAAGATTGACAAGAGGATTGTAACAGCAATTAAGGTAAGTGAGTTCGGTAAAGAATTCGATTCCTTTGAAATTGGCAATGCCAAGACCCGACAGATTCATTTCAGAAACCTGAGCTATTTCGCTGTAAGAGAGCGCACCGTCTGAATCGGTATCATAGCGTGAAACATAGTCTCTGAATACGCTGTCAGGGAAATTTGTACTGTTTATGAGTATGTCGCTTCGTGTGAGCGCTTTGACGCATACTGTTGCATCAAGTGATGAAACCATATCATCCCAGTCGGTACTTGAATTCGGAGTTCCCCATGCTAAATACGAGCAGTCACTAAGATTGCTGCATTTCTGAAGAGCTATATTTGCACCGAGTTTGTCAAGTGTAACAACAACAGAAAATTTAGTTCCTTTGCTTACGGCAACAGGTTCAATCAAATCAACGACATGATATCCTGCATAAGGCATTGTACCTTTTTGCGTTGTGAGGAGAGTTCCGCTGGTGGGCTCACCGTCTTTCACATCTGCATAGATTGAGATTATATAAGGAACAGAAGCTTCACGTGTATAAAAAGCTGCAGCTGCAATAGTCTCGTTATCTGCTGCTGTGAAAACATTTGCCTCTGTGAATGAACTGGAGCGAGATCCATAATAAAAATCGGGTCTTGCGCCGTCATATTGATAAATATTATTATAAGTGGACGTGTCGGCTATTTCAAAAGAAGTAATATAATTAAGTGAGACATCATAGTAAGACATATAGAAGTAGCCATTATTATGACTCCAGGTGCCCCAGCTGTTTTTGATTATCCAGGCTCCGTCTCCGGGAGGGACTGCTGATTTGAAATTATCCTTGCTGTAATTATCGTCCCAGCCGACAATAGTTACAGCATGATTGGTACTATGAGTTTCATCGTTATAGTAAGCTTCCCTATAATATTCTCCATTTGAATATTTACTGCTATCGGTATAGTAAGAACAGGAAAGTGCGCCGGTAGTCATAAGATGCTGCTTTATGGATTCATGGTCGCTTGCATCAAGGTCGTCGCTGTTTACAAGATAACCGTAAGATGTGTAACGAAGATTTTCGTCAACAGCCGGACGATCGGTAACGGCGGGAGCGTTTTCTTCAAGCTGAACTCCGCTCCATCTTCCAAGAGCGGCTCTTGAACGCGAACTGTTTCCCCCACAGTCGTAAGCTCCATTAGTCAGGTCGGTATTGCCTAAACTTCTGCCATCGCCGTAAAGGGGATCGTTTATATCCGTGCTTGCCTGTCCCTGAGTAAACCATGTGAGATGAGATTCAGAAAGATCTATAGTATTATCGGCAAGACCGTTCATTATCATATTGGATTCAGCTGCTGCTAGGGTAGCGTGCGCCCAGCAAGTTCCGGTATCTCCTTGGCTTTTTACCGAAGACACATACCCGTAATCACGCAGATCGAATTTTTCGGGATAATAAGTTGCTTTCGGTTCGCTTTGCGGAGTAAGCTCCGGCTCTACTATATTTCCGTTTTCATCGACATAATAAATGGGAGCAAGACCGTATTCAGAGGGTTCTCCTTCAATAACTGAGATCATCTCCGGTTCGGGGATAGCTTCCTTTTTATCGGAAGAAAGGGGTACAAAAGCAGCGTAGCTTGGAATACTGGAACTGACTATAGCTCCGGAAAGAACTGCCGTAAGCAGCTTTGAAAAAACTCGGTTTATTTTTTTCATAAATTGACACGCTCCCTTTCATGTATTTGGTTTATATATATTATAACACGTTTTCCGTATATTTCAATAGTTTTCGGTAAATAAAATGGATAAAGTTGACGATTTGTAACAAACAACAAATTAGAAGTATTAAATTTATGGAAAATTGCGGTTATAATTAAATCGGATTTATAGACAAATCGTCTATAATGTGATATAATATATTTCATAGAAGATCATTAAAGCAGCACCGCATAAAGCTTGTATGGCAGCTGCGCTTTGTGCAGTACTGCCTTAAAAGAATACGATCTGAAAAGGAGAATATTTATGAATAAGATTACCATTATAGGTTCAGGAAGCGTTGGTTCAACAATTGCATATGCGCTTTCTCTTCTCGGAACAGCTTCCGAGATAGTTATGATCGACATCAACAATGAAAAGGCTCTCGGCGAGGCGTTGGATATAAGACAGGGTTCGCCTTTCTGTAATCCTTTTAACGTTTATGCCGGAAGCTACGAAGACGCCGCAGGTTCAGATATTGTTATAATCACATCCGGAATTGCCAGAAAACCCGGTCAGTCCCGTCTTGATCTTGCCCAGACCAACGTAAACGTTATGAAAAGCATTATTCCCAATGTCACAAGATATGCAGGCGAAACAACCTATCTTATTGTAAGCAATCCCGTTGACGTTATGACATATGTTTTCTGCAAATGTTCAGGTATTCCTGATAGCAGGGTTATCGGTTCGGGTACTATACTCGATACTTCCAGACTCCGCACCAGAATTTCCGAGTATTACAAAATTAATCAGAATAACGTTCATGCATACGTTCTCGGAGAGCATGGAGATTCATCATTTGTTCCGTGGTCTGTTGCAAATATTTCCAATATACCTATCGCAGATTTCCACGATTCCGTACTTAAAGCAGATAAAATGATACCGCAGTTTAACTATGACGAGGTCGAGGAATATGTAAGAAAGTCCGGAGCAAGCGTTATAGAGCGCAAGGGAGCTACTTTCTATGCCGTTGCAACATCGGTATGCTACATCTGTAAGTGCCTTCTTACCGGAATTGATACGACCATGACAGTTTCAACTATGCTTCACGGCGAATACGGTATTGACGATATCTGCCTCAGCATACTTAATGTTGTTGGAAACAACGGTGCGCACGGAAAGATCATGCTTCCGCTCACGGACGCTGAAACAGATCTTCTCAGAAAGAGCGCAGACTGCGTAAGAAATACTATAAACAGCATTGAAATATAAGAATCTCTTAAAAGGAGAATATAATGAGCAAATTCCGTAAACAGCATATGACGATCGAATGGCACGATATCATCGATCAGGAAAGTAATTCACCGGCTGTAAACGCCACTCTGAAGGAAAAAGCAACGCTTGTCGGACGTGTGGGACTTATGATGCTTTCAGTCGGAACAGGTGCATGGAGAGTAAGGGCTTCGATGAATAAGATCGCAAGAGCCTTGAATATAGTCTGCAATGCCGATATAGGACTTCTTTCAATTGCGTATACCTGCGTTGAAAACGGCGAAACTTATACAAATGCGATTTCATTAAGCACTACCGGAGTAAATACGGATAAACTTAACGCTATTGAAAGCTTTGCAGACGGTTTCAGTGAAAGAGCAGGAAAATATTCTGTCGAGCAGTTTCATATGATACTCGACAAAATACAGTCGCTTCCGGCAAATTACAAGGCATGGAATCTTGCGCTTGCGTCTGCGCTTGCCTGCTGCGGATTTACGTTTCTGCTGGGCGGAGGAATAGTCGAGATGATACTCGCATTCTTCGGAGCAGGAGTCGGACAGTTCGTCCGAAAAAAGCTTCTGGAACGCCATATAACTCTGCTTGCCAATGTTGCAGGAGGTGTTGCGGCAGCTTGCTGTACATATGTGCTCCTAATGAAGCTTGCAGAAATGGTTCTGGATGTATCTGCGGTTCATCAGGCGGGATATATCTGCTCGATGCTTTTCGTTATACCGGGATTTCCGCTTATAACGGGCGGAATCGACCTTGCTAAGCTTGATTTGCGTTCAGGAATGGAACGTATAATGTATGCTCTTTTGATAATAATCATGGCGACGCTTACCGGCTGGCTGACAGCAATGGCATTTGATTTTGCGCCGTCTGATTTTTCAGAGCTTGAACTCGATCCGGTTTTACAGCTCATCTTTCGTCTTATTGCAAGCTTCTGCGGCGTTTATGGCTTTTCGTTCCTTTTCAACAGCAGAAGAAAAATGGCGGTTACGGCAGGTCTGATAGGCATGATTGCAAATACGTTAAGACTGGAGCTTATTGATTTTACCAATATTCCGGTAAGCGCAGCGGCTTTTGTGGGAGCGCTGACAGCAGGTCTGCTTGCTTCTGCGATAAAGATCAAGGTTGGATACCCGAGAATAACTCTTACAGTTCCGTCGATAGTTATAATGGTTCCGGGAATGTTTATGTATAAGGGCATTTATTTTATCGGACTCAATGATATTGCCACTGGCGGCTTATGGCTGAGCAAAGCGTTTTTGATAGTTCTTGCGCTTCCTTTGGGACTTATTTTTGCAAGAATCCTTACAGATACAAACTTCAGAAAAAGCAGTTAATAAAAAATCTGCCGTACTTTTAAAGTACGGCAGATTTTTTATGCAGGCGAATGCTCCGAATCGGATTTTTTTATTTTAAAAAGGAGCAGAGATATTCCGGCGGCGAGAACAAGTGTTGTGAAAATGCTTCCCTCGATACCGAATTTGCCTCCGGTAAGAAAAGAGTGAGAGGATTGAGCTGTTGTACGGAATATGGATTCCGTATTTCCGGAACCGCTTACGCTGATTCCATAGACGTTGCCCTGAGTGAAGTTCCATACCGAATGAATCGCACAGGCTCCCCATATATCGTCAAAAAGTATAATGTACAGTGCGGCAAATACTCCGAACAGAATAAGATTGAGCATAGCGAGCGGATTAATTCCCGGATTTGCTGAATGAGCAAGCCCGAATGCGGCAGAGCTTATTCCGATAGCAAGGAGAGGATTATGATATCCGCCGACAGTAGTCATAAGATATCCACGGAAAATGACTTCTTCGCTCATTCCCTGAACTATGAATCCAAGAAGATAAAGACCTATAAGTCCGAAATTGATTCCCGAGCAGAGCTTTATACTGTTTGCTCCGCTTAAAACGGTGAGGAGCGTAATTGCAGTCATCATCAGCGTCCCCACGGCAAGACCGAGAAAATAATGAGGCAGAGCCTTACGTTTTCTGAAACCCATGGAACGCACAGGTCTCATCTCTACGCATCGACAGTAGAAAATGCTTGCAAGAGTTCCGAAAACTGTTGTTAAGAGCGTTGGTATCATTATTTCCGGCAGATTGGAGTAGCTTTCCGACATTTTCATTGATTCTTCAAGAGTAAGTTTTTTTGCTCCGTTGAGAAACGCCTGGTCTACGCTTAGTTCCTTCATAAGGCGTGGAACAGTGAGAATAGCCGGAATAATCGACTCAAATATGAATATTATAAAAAAGACCACTATAAAAATCGCAAGCTGTATCCATATATTCGGAGAAGCGTGTGATTTTGAGGATTCTTCAAACATTTTCGGTTTAAGAGCAAGCATATTGATATCCCCCTTTTTCAGATATGTAAGAGCCTGTTCAGTATCTTTTTGCGCACGTCTTTTCGTCAGTCTTTAGCCACTGACCGTGTTAAAAAGCCTTGCAATACGGCAGTGTTCCTGCGGCTTTTGGTTTTTTCATCGAC
>ENA-UOJL01003007-UOJL01003007.1-human-gut-metagenome-genome-assembly--contig:-P47-NODE-3007-length-12553-cov-3.656425_pt1 | contig 12553 bp, 8 predicted proteins | sample MGYA00242347_ERZ723894 | MGnify/ENA metagenome assembly ERZ723894
AATGTTTCTGTATCACGTTTTGCAGTCACCCCGATCTTTAGATATTCTGCAGGCGGATAAAAGATACAGAGAAATCGACGGACGATCACTTCGTATACTCGTTGACTTGTCACACTTAAGTTGCCGAGTGCATTTAACCCCTGTCCGGTTGGAATGATCGCATAATGGTCCGTAATCTGCTTATCGTTTACATAACGGCTTTTGGCAATCCCGGCATAGGCTTTTTGCTCCATAATCTTTGCAGCATAGGGAGCAATCAGGGAATAATTTTGTAAACCACCGATATTTTTGTATATCTCTTTGGCTACAGCAGTAGAAAGTACACGTGCATCCGTACGGGGATATGTAACAAGCTTACGTTCATATAACTCTTGTACAATTTTTAGTGTTTCATCCGGACTGATCTTAAATAATTTGGAACATGTGTTTTGTAATTCCGCTAAATTAAAGAGCAAGGGTGGATTTTTACGTTCTTTTTTGCGTTCTACTTTTTGAATGATCACCTGCAAAGGATCATAGGTTAAGGTTTTGCAAAGCTGTTCGGCATCTTCGCGGTTTTTGAACCCATTTTCCTTATAAAGTTTCGGTGATTGGTAAAACTGGCTGCCTTCAACCGCACGCCATTCACCTTCAAATTGTTTCCCTTCCAGATTACATTTCATCAAAATACGATAAAATGGTGTCTTCACAAACTCTCTAATCTCACGTTCCCTTCGAACTACCATTCCAAGAACACAAGTCATGACACGACCGACTGAAATGGCAGACCACTTACCGGTGTTAAGGTAATCCATTACGGGACGTCCATATTTCAGTGATAATACGCGCGAAAAGTTTATGCCCATCAAATAATCTTCTTTGGCTCTTAGATAGGCGGAAGCGGAAAGATTATCATATTCAGAAAGTGGTTTTGCTTCGGTAATGCCGCGCTTGATCTCCTCTTCCGTTTGGGAATCAATCCATACTCTGCGTTTGTCCTTGGTATCCGGAACATGTGCCATCTGATCTACTAAGCGGTAGATATATTCCCCTTCGCGCCCGGAATCAGTGCATACATAAATGGTAGATACATCTTCGCGATTTAAAAGACCAGCCACAATATTGAATTGTTTTTTTACATCTGGAATAAGTTCGTATAGAAATTTTTCCGGCAAAAAAGGCAGGGTTTGTAGAGTCCACTTTTTTAATGCTTTATCATAAGCATCCGGATAACTCATTGTAACCAGGTGCCCAACACACCAAGTAACAATGTAATCCTGTGACTCCATATAACCCTGTCCTGCATTGCCCGAGACGCCAAGTGTCTTAGCAAATTCCTTTGCGACACTTGGTTTCTCAGCGATAAATAATTTTTTACTCATATGCTGTTGTTACAGAAACAAAACGTTTACTGTTCCTCCCTATTTTTCGCATGAATATACTCTGCATATGTTTTTTGTCCAAATATGATCGCAACAATAACTGCTCCGGTTACGCAAACATATTTAACAATTTTTGTAACATTAATCTCAATGTTCATGGTTGATTCTCTCCAATCTTAAGCAATAAATATGTAATATATTATATTATTCATTGCTTTCTGCGTTTTCCGCATCAGAAGCAGCTTCCTCTTCCGGTTCTTCTTCTGTTGGTAATAATTCATGCATTTTAGTATTAAACTCATCTTGTGTCATAATGCCCTTTTTCACAAGTTCTTTATATTTGCGGTTAGCACGCACAATAGCAACATCGGAGTAGTTGTTTTTCTTTAGATCTTCTAAAATCTGATCTTCGATGTTTGACTTAAGAGTTGCTGCATTCTGCGCTGAGTTATCAACAGCTGGTTGAGCCGGTTGTGTTTGCACCGGATTTTGCTGCTGAACAGGTTGAGCCGGTGTCGGCTGAACAGGTTGTGCCTGCACTTGTGGCTGTGCCGGTTGAACCGGAGCCTGCTGTTGAACAGGTTGAGCCTGAACCTGAGATTGAACCGGAGTCTGTGCTGTAGCCGCAACTGGTTCTTCATCATCATAATCAATAAATGGCGACTCTGGTTTTGCTATTGGCTGAGCCTGAATTTTAGGTTGAACCGGTGTAGCTGCCTGCTGTACTTTGGCAGGCTGAACCGGTGTTGCAGAAGTAGCTTGAACCTGAGGCTGAGCCTGCTGTACTGATGCTCGCTGTTGAACAGGTTGTGCCTGCACTTGTGGCTGAACCGAAGCCTGCCCTTGAACAGGTTGAGCCTGAACTTGAGGTTGAACCGAAGCCTGTGGCTGAACAGGTTGAGCCTGAACTTGAGGTTGAACCGGAGCCTGCTGTTGAACAGGTTGAGCCTGAACTTGAGGTTGAACCGAAGCCTGCGGCTGGACTGCCTGAGCTTGTGGCTGTACCGGTCTAGCCTGCGGTTGTGCACCAGACTGAACTGGTGTAGCTGTATGTGCGGCCTGAGAAACTGTAGCCTGCGTAGGCACTGCCTGTGGAGTTACCGGCTGTGAAGCTGTAGTTTCTGTTGCTGCAACTTCATCCTCTTCCTCATAGTACTCGTCATCCTCATAATATTCGTCTTCCGGATCCACATATTTACCAAGATGCTTGAGATCACTATCGTCTTTGTTGTGACCACAGGCACATGAGGTAATATAATATGCGTTGATACGGCGGCAAAATCCACACTGCCATCCTCCATCGTCAATTAAATCCTGCTCGTATTCTCCAAGCTCTGTATCTTCATAAATATATTTATTTTTGACAGGCTTTGGAGCTTCCGGCTCAGGCTGAGCCGGCTGTGAAACAGTAGTCTCTACTGACGCAGCATCCTCTTTAGCCTCTTCTGCAGAAGCCATCTGTGCTGCCGGAGTCTCTAATTTCTGACCGGTTTTTTCTACATATTCTTCATATAAACCAAGACGATTTAAATCGCTGTCTTTTTTGTTGTGTCCACATGCGCAAGAACCAACGTAATTGGCGTTGACACGTTCACAAAATGAACACTGCCATCCTCCATCTAAAAGCAATTCTTTTTCATAATCGCTAAACTGTGGCACATTTCCTTGTTTGTCACTCATACGTACACCTCATTTCTTTCATACCTTTGTTTCCTTCTCGTTTATTCGTACAACGGATAACGGTCTGTCAAACCTTTTACGATTTCCGTTGCTTTTGCCTTATTGCCTTCCGGATCTGCAATGATCATTGCAATCGCATCAGCAACCATATCAAGATCAGCTTCGTTAAAACCTCTTGTTGTCACTGCGGCTGTTCCCAAACGGATACCACTCGTTACAAAAGGTGACTGTGGATCATTAGGAATTGTATTTTTATTACATGTGATATGTGCTGCATCCAACCATTTTTCTACGTCTTTACCTGTTAGATTTTTATCTGCAAGATCAACAAGCATCAAATGGTTATCTGTTCCGCCGGAAACAATCTTAATGCCGCGGTTTTGTAACCCCTTACAAAGTGCCTGTGCATTTTTAATAATATTTTTACCGTACTCTTTGAATTCCGGCTGTAACGCTTCTTTGAAGCAGACAGCCTTTGCTGCGATCACATGCATCAAAGGACCACCCTGAATACCCGGGAATAACGCTTTGTTAAAATTGATCTCTTTCGCAAATTCTTCGCTGGAAAGAATCATTCCACCACGAGGTCCACGTAATGTTTTGTGGGTTGTCGTCGTGGTAACATGAGCATATGGAATTGGGCTCTCGTGAACACCTGCTGCTACTAAGCCAGCGATATGAGCCATATCAACCATCAAATAAGCTCCCACAGAATCTGCGATTTCGCGAAAACGCTTGAAATCAATTTTACGAGCGTATGCACTTGCACCGGCAATGATCATTTTTGGTTTGCATTTCTTAGCAATACTTTCTACTTCATCATAATCAATGAAACCATCGTCATTTACACCATAAGGTACACAATGGAAATATTTACCGGACATATTGACCGGACTTCCATGTGTCAAGTGTCCGCCGTGATCAAGATTCATGCCCATATAGGTATCTCCCGGCTGCAGCAAAGCAAAAAATACTGTCATATTTGCCTGTGCACCGGAATGCGGCTGTACATTGGCATATGTACAATCAAATAACTTCATAGCACGATCTCTTGCAAGATCCTCAACAATATCAACGTATTCGCATCCACCATAATAGCGTTTGCCAGGGTAACCTTCCGCATATTTGTTAGTCAATGTGCTGCCCATGGCTGCCATAACCGCTTTACTTACTAAATTTTCAGAAGCGATCAATTCAATGTTATCACGCTGACGATTTGTCTCCTTGTCCATTGCTGCTGCAACTTCCGGATCAAAACGTTCTACTTCTTCAAATGAGTACATATATTATCCTCCTTTTTATATTTCATCAATTGCTTTTCCAATATCGTTACGCATATATTTATTATCAAAAGTAACCCATTCGGTTGCCTTATATGCATTTTTACGCGCTTCCTTTAATGTAGCACCTTTGGCAGTAATGCCCAATACTCTTCCACCATTGGTTACTAAACCGTCTTCCGTCAATTTTGTTCCGGCATGGAATGCATAATAACCGTCTTCCGAAGCAAAATCTTTCAGAAATGTAATCTTTTTCCCTTTTTCATAATGTTCCGGATAGCCATCAGAAGCTAATACAACACAGACAGCCGCATTATCTTCAAATTGAAGATCCACCTGGTCTAACTTCCCGTCAATACAAGCCTCCATAACATCGATAATATCGTTTTTCATGCGAGGCAGAACAACCTGTGCCTCCGGATCGCCAAATCTTGCATTGTATTCCAATACTTTTGGACCGTCCTGTGTCATCATAAGACCAACAAAAAGTATTCCTACGAAATCTCTTCCTTCTGCTTTCATAGCATCCATTGTTGGCTGATATATTTGTTCTTCACAGAACTTCTGAATCTCCGGTGTATAAAACGGACTCGGTGAAAATGTTCCCATTCCTCCGGTGTTTAATCCCTGATCTCCGTCTTTGGCACGTTTGTGATCTTGTGCACTGGTCATCGGTTTGATATGTGTACCATCACAGAAGCAAAGTACAGAAGCTTCTCTACCAACCATAAAGTCTTCTATGACGATAGTGTTGCCGGCATCTCCAAATTGTTTATCTAACATTAATGAGGTAACACCTGCCTCTGCTTCCTGCAGATTTTGACAGATCAATACACCTTTTCCAAGTGCCAGACCATCTGCTTTCAACACAACCGGAAAAGTTACATTTTCTAAATAGATCAACGCTTCCTCCGGAGAATGAAATGTTTCATAATGGCAGGTTGGAATGTTGTATTTTTTCATGAGATCCTTTGAAAAACTTTTAGAGCCTTCGATGATCGCAGCATTTTTACGTGGACCAAATACGCGAAGCCCCTGCGCTTCAAATACATCGACAATGCCACCAACCAAAGGATCATCCATGCCGATGATCGTCAGATCGATCTCATTTTCTTTGGCGAATGCAGCAAGTTTATCAAATTCCATAGCAGTAATATTTACGCATTCTGCAATTTCTGCGATTCCACCATTACCAGGTGCACAGTAAATTTTATCGACACGTTTGCTCTGGGAGACACTCCAGGCAATTGCATGCTCTCTTCCGCCGCTTCCTACAATTAATACTTTCATCTTGTTTCCTCATTTCTGCATATCCTGCGATGCGTTTATTTATTCCGTGGAAATGATACTAACGGCTTACAACAGCTATACCATTCTGTACGGAAACTTTTCCTGCGCCAATCAGATCAATTGCTTCCGGAAGAATGTTCCATTCAGCTTGTTCCATCACACGTCGCTGTAGAATTTCCGGAGTATCTCCATTTTTTACTTCAACAGCTTTTTGTAAAATAATAGGACCATGATCTGCCTTTTCGTCTACAAAATGCACTGTGGCACCAGTTATCTTATTGCCACATGCCAAAACACTTTCGTGCACTTTCAATCCATAATACCCCATCCCGCAATGAGCCGGAATCAAGGATGGATGAATGTTAATGATCTTATTTGGGTAGGCTGCGATCATTTCGGATGGAACGATCACCAGATAACCTGCCAGCACAACAAGATCAATATTATATTTGTGTAGAGCATCAACCATTGCTTCGCCAAAAGCACTCCGGTTTTCGTATTCCTTTGGGGAAATACATAACGCCGGGATACCTGCATTATTTGCACGCTCCAGTGCATAAGCATCCGCTTTATTACTGATCACAACAGCAATTTGTGTGTTGTGAATTTTACCGGAATGGACGGCATCTATGATTGCCTGCAGGTTCGTTCCACCACCGGATACACATACTGCAATTTTCTGCATACTAATCCTCGTTTCAATATGTATTATTAGGACAAAAGAGAAATTCCCTTTTCACCCTCTGCGATCTCGCCTATAATATATGCTTTTTCTCCAGCCTGCTCTGCTAAAGCTACTGTCTTGTCTGCATCAGCAGCATCTACTGCAAGAAGCATACCGATACCCATATTATAAGTGTTATACATCATCTCTTTGGAAATGTTGCCTTCTTTTGCCAACATGTCAAAGATCGGTGGAATCTTATAACTTCCTACTTTGATATTTGCATGTGCATTTTCAGGAAGCATACGCGGAATATTCTCATAAAAACCACCGCCTGTAATATGGCTGCAGCCTTTGATCGTTACGCCACCCTCTTTGATCGTGCGCAGTGCCTTCACATAAATCACAGTAGGTGTTAATAATGTTTCACCAAGTGATTTGCCGCCAAGAGACTCGTATGTTTTATTCAAGCTTTCTTTTTTCATTTCGAACACTTTGCGAACCAAAGAATATCCATTGCTGTGAATACCGGAAGAAGCAATTCCAACCAGCACATCACCTTTTGCAATTGTTTTACCTGTGATCATATTTTTGCGGTCAACAACACCAACCGCAAAACCGGCAAGATCATACTCATCTACCGGATAAAATCCAGGCATTTCTGCAGTCTCACCACCGATCAAAGCTGCACCGGACTGTTTGCAGCCGTTTGCCACACCGGATACGATGGAAGCAATCTTTTCCGGTTCATTCTTGCCACAGGCAATATAATCAAGGAAGAATAACGGTTCACCACCTGCACAGGCGATGTCATTAACACACATTGCGACACAATCAATACCAACGGTATCATGGCGATCCATTTCAAATGCCACTTTCAATTTGGTGCCAACGCCATCTGTTCCGGATACTAAAGTAGGCTGTTCCATTGTCTTGAACGCCTCCATAGAAAACGCTCCTGAAAATCCACCGATATCAGTAAGCACTTCACTGCGCATCGTTCCGGCAATATGCTCTTTCATCAGTTCTACCGCTTTATATCCGGCTTCAATGTCTACTCCCGCATTCTTGTAATCCATGTTTTCCTCATTTCTGCGTTGCAATCGTAATAGTATTATATAAATCGGGAAATATCCCATAATGCAATTCATCGCAGGCAACGCACTACAACAAATGTATTGCATAAACATAGCAAATCTACTTTATTGTAGCACAATTCCTACTGTTTGTCATTGGAATTTTCCAAAAAATTCTCAAAAATATCACTTGTTTTTGTCAAAATAGCCCAATACGCTAACGGAATCCCTGCCGGCATAAACTGTAACTGCACCTTGTTCGGTAGTGGATAATATATGTGCAGATATGCTGTTTAGACGAGATAATAATTCCCGATGCGGATGGCCGTAACGATTATTTTTACCACAGGAAATGATCGCATATTGCGGTTGCACTTGCGCTAGAAATTCAGCACTGGTTGAATTTTTAGAACCATGATGTGCTACTTTTAGAATGTTAAATCTGGTGCCGGAACGCTTTAACTGTTCTAAGACATACTGCTCTCCGTCACCTTCCAGATCACCACATAATAGCATCTTTGTTGAATAATACGTAACTTCTAAAGTCGTAGAATATGCATTTGCAGAAGAAGCATCAAAAAAAGGTTTTGGATGCAGACAAGCAACAGATAATGCGCCTTTTTGCAGATGATCGCCGGCACATATTGTTTGAATCGGAATATCTGCCTGCTTGGCAGCAGTGATCATCTGGCGATATCCTTCTTCACTCTGCATTTCTTGCGATGGCAATGGTAAAAGAAGTTTGCGGATTTGGATATCCTGGCGGTCTGCAACATGCTTCATTAATTCCAGCTGACCGGATATATGGTCTTTGTCAGCATGAGTCATGATCATATAATCTATGCAGTGAATTCCTTGTGATTTGAGATATGGAATCAAACAATACTCTCCTATATTGTTTTTGCTGGTGCTTCCACCATCAATTAAAAATGTAGTGCCATCGGTGTGCTGCAGTAAAATACCATCCCCCTGCCCTACATCCAGAAAAACAGCCTTAAAGTATTTTCGTGGAATGGGAAAAAGCAGAAGGATAACAGCAGCAGTCCAGATCAGCAAAGGATAAGGCTTGATAATCGTGCGTTTATTGATCCATAGTAGAGATAAGGCAAGAATAATGTAATATATCACGATGCGAGATATTTGTGGTTGCCCGAGAATCAGTGAATGAATTGGCAATCGTTGGAACAGCCTGCACAAATATTCATAAAACGACAGAATGCAGTAGGTGGTGCCGAACAAAAAATGCGACACAAACGGCAGCCACAGACCTAGTATACATGCAACGCCGCCGATCAGCACCAGATAAGAAACCAGTGGTAGCACTAAGAGGTTCAGAAATATCCCGTAGACCGGAATCTCATAAAAAAAGAACAGTACGATTGGCAGTGTAGTTAGTTGAATGGCGGCACTGGCCAATAACGATTGTGCTGTTTTTTCCAGGAGAAGAGAGAGCTTACATTGGCATTTATCCAATAGCGTACCTTGCTGTTTTTCCCGTATCCAACGCCTTTTTTTGCGGAGTTTGGCGCGGCGCTTTTCGGAATCACCTACTATGATCATCTGCAGAGCGGGTAAAATAGCAGCAATACCGAGCACAGCGAAATAAGATAATAAGAAACTGCAGGAATAGACAGCATAAGGATTTTGCAGTGTAATGATGCAGGCACTGATTGCCAGTGATGAAAGTAAATCGTAACTTCGATGCAGCAGATCTGCTGCGAATAACAAGAGCATCATGATAACGGCACGACTGGTTGAAATGCTAAAACCCGTCATTAGTCCATACGATATTAAAAATGATATGGTTGCAAGAATACTGATGCGCCTCGGCAGCCGGCAGATAAGCAGCAGGCGAAAAATACCGAAACAAAAGATCGTGACATGAAGTCCGCTGATCGCTAACAGATGACCAATGCCGTTTTGCTGATATAGCTGTTTGATGTCTGAGGGAAGTTCTGTTTTTTGGCCCAATAAAACAGCTTGCATTATACCGGCTTGCTTATCAGGCAGGCCGGATTCTATCGAAGTTGATAATTGATGTCTGATTTCATCCAATTTTGTAAACAATATGTTAGAATGGCCGGACACCACTTCGATCTGGTCAGCGTATAATTGATAATAGAAGTTTAGCTCCCGATAATATTGTTTTTGGTCAAATTCGCCCGGATTGGATGCCGTGGCAAAATTTTTCAGGGTGCCGAAACACTGTATCGTATTACCGGGAATAAGTGATGAAGTTTGATCTGAATAAACGATCATATTGGAAAAATTATATACTTTCTGTCCGGAAATATGGACAGATACTTTTTTGAGATATAAACGATTGGATGAATCAGTAGACTCTGCACGATAATAAATCCCCTTTATGCAAGCATTTATCTTATCATTATTTTTAGTGAGCAATGCCTCATACGGATAATTCTTCTGCCATTGTTCCTGCATGTGCGTGGCATGAAACCAGACCAACAGAAACATACAGATCGTACAGATCCAAACACAGGGTCTGCGAATATAAATCACCTCTTTAGAATCACTGGACAAGATCAAGATTTCTAGTAAATACATCTCCAAATGGCATAGAATCGTTATAGAATAACTCCTGTTTGCCGTTGATACTAAATTGCACTTTTGTAATATCCGGCAGTTCGATCAATGTATTAACGACAGAATAAATAGCCACTTCTGCTGTAATCCCGTCCGGTTTATTTAAAAACTGTTCTGAAAAATCAACATAACAGGTATGTTCTTTCAGGGTAACTTTGTTAAGGATCGTATCCTTAGGAATTGTTGCCTGAATATCCTTGGATGAAACGCCGTCAATCGTTGATGGTCCCTTTAGAAGCTGTTCAATGACTAGCTGCTCTAACGGAATTGTCGCATCATATGTGATCTCAACAGGTACTTCAACAAGCTTATCTCCTTTTCTAGATGCAAAATACATATTTACGGTTGCAGTCTGACTATATTTAGAAACTCTGTCAGTATTATCAATAAAGCTTTCGGCAGTCATATATCCGATGGAATTCATATTCGAATCGGTCAAAGGTTGCCCTGCCACGTAAAATTGCACAGCACGAACACCTTTAGACTGGCAGAGTGTTTTAACAATCGCAGCACGGCGCAAAATCTCATTAACACCGGAATAATTGCCATAGGAAGCATCTAAGTAAAGTGTCAAGTCTCCGTTGTTATCAAGAATAAAGTCATCAACAGATACATTGGCCGGAATAGCCTTTTTCATAGATACATCAGAAGGCTCTTTTTGAAGGTTGTGCAGTAATTCCTTGATAAGAGCTTCTCCTTTCTTATTTTTGGGAGAATATTTCTCGTAAGTCATTTTCGTTTCAGCGGCGTTTATGCAATAAATATAGTATCCGGTATACTCCTTATGAGGGCGTGCGTGTACGAAAAGAAATGCCCAGACCAATATAGCGATCACAAGCAGAACGACCCATGGGACAAAATGATATTTATGTGTTGTAACAATGGTCTTTTCTTCCACGACCTCACCTCCAATTTTTTGTCATATGATCAGACAACATAAGTCAATGGGATACGCACCGTAAAGGTAGAACCCTCTTTTTCTTTACTGTGCAGTTTGATCGAGCCGCGGTGCAGCAACACAGTACTTCGTGTTAAGGATAAACCAAGTCCGGTTCCACCGGTATCACGGGATCTGGCCTTATCAACACGATAAAAACGATCAAAAATTTTATCTTGCACATCTTCCGGAATACCGACACCGGAATCTTCTATTTTGACATAGAACAATTTATGATCGGCATTGAGGGTGACGCGCACCCAGCCATCGTCATAATTATACTTGATCGCATTTTCAATCAAATTATTCAATGCGATCGACAGTTTTACCTCGTCAACATCTGCCATTATCGGTCGAAAACTCTCATAGATCAATTCGATGTTACGTTCTGCAGCAATCGGTCGTAAGCGCTTTAGCAACTGTTCGATCAAATCGTTGATACTGATATTGACAATATTCATTTCTGCAGTATTTTTATCAAGTTTTACCATTGTGAGGAGATCGTTGATGATATTTGTCATACGTTCGATCTCATGCGTGATATCCACCAAAAATTCACGATATAATTCTTCCGGCATACCTTCTTGAGAAAGCAGGGAATCTGACAATACCTTCATAGATGCTAATGGTGTCTTTAATTCGTGAGACACATTAGAAGCAAAGCTTTGTTTTGCTTCATCCTGCTGCCTGATAACATCGATCATGCGGTTAAAAGATTCTGAAATTCGTTCAACCTCAGAGTAAGTATGCACATCTAACTTAGTGTCCATATCTCCTGCGGCAATGTCATCAATAGATTCTGTAACACGCTGTAATGGTCTGGTGATCAAAACCGAGTAACCAAACGCAAGAAACATGATAACAATTGCGATTGTTAATATCAAAATAATGCTGCGTCGGTTGATCACATTTGCAGTTGTACGAAAATTCTTGGTGGAAAAAGTCAAAATGATCGCACCGGTTGTCTGTTCAGTAGACGCGTTTACGATCGGCATCGTAAGCTGTACGTAGTCACCGAGATCATTTACGTAACGTTTTTCATGATCAACAAAGCAACGAACTACTTCTGAGGAGATCATAGTTTTGCCAACTTCCAGATTAAACGTATCTGTTACGACAGACAGATCCTGATTGATGATCAAAACACGCCCCTGATAGATGGTTGCAATAGATTCCGCCTCCTGTTCAACTTCAGGTGCCTCCTGTCCGGTAAGATATTCAGAACTGTTAACAAGGTTACTGAGGACGGTTCCATAAGATTGAATCTCATCCGTTCGTTGAGAGATCAGTCTTTTCTCGTAAGAATTAATTAGAATATTCGAAAAAAAGATGACCGGTATCAAACCAATCACCACCAGTACGGCAAACAATTGCACCCGCATACTGCGGATCTGCACTAGTAATTCTTTTCCTCGCTCAAGCAAAATGATTCCTCCAAACGGCTGTCAGGCCACAAAATAGTAATACATACGGCTGGATATGCCTATCGTTGGAAATAATAGCCAACACCCCATTTGGTATGGATATATTTTGGTGCACTTGGGGTTGTTTCGATTTTTTCTCGAAGTCTTCGAATATGTACATCGACGGTTCTGACATCACCCGGATAATCATATCCCCAAACGGTATTGAGAAGTTCTTCACGACTATATACTTTATTA
>ENA-UOJL01003009-UOJL01003009.1-human-gut-metagenome-genome-assembly--contig:-P47-NODE-3009-length-12550-cov-4.917647_pt1 | contig 12550 bp, 8 predicted proteins | sample MGYA00242347_ERZ723894 | MGnify/ENA metagenome assembly ERZ723894
AAAACGCCGCCGGGGAAGGTTAGGCACGGAATTTAAGGGATCAACATGGCGAAAGTACCCGCCACGATCAACACCAGGCCCACACCGGCCTTTTTGGACAACCGTTCGTGAAACACAACGAAGGAAAACAACACGGTCACCAAAATGCTCAGCTTATCAATGGGCACCACCACGCTGGCAAGACCATCCTGCAACGCTTTGTAATAGCAAAGCCAGGACGCTCCCGTGGCAATTCCGGACAGACAAATAAACAGCAGTTCTTTTCCTGGAATATGCTTTACTTTCCTGGTTTTTCCCGCCACCAGGACCATCATCCACGCCATCACCAGCACGACCCCTGTACGGATCGCCGTGCCCAAGTTGGACTCCACACCGGAAATGCCCAACTTTCCCAGGATGGACGTCAAGCTGGCGAATACGGCAGAACCGATGGCATACAGTAGCCAACTGTTTTTCTGCGCCGCTCCGGAAGCGGATTGCTTTTTCTCGATCATCAGGAACGTGCCCACTCCGATGAGCACCACACCAATGCCGCCAAACAGGGAGATTTTCTCTCCCAGCAGGAAAAACGCCAGCAGCATGGTGAGGATCACGCTGGATTTGTCGATGGGCACCACCTTATTAATGTCCCCCAACTGCAACGCCTTAAAATAACACAGCCAAGATGCCCCTGTGGCCAAACCCGACAAGATCAAAAACAGCCAGGTCAAACCATCCAGCGAGACGATCTGCTCCGGTGTTCCCGCCACAAACACCATCAGCCAGGAAAAGGCCAACACCACAATGGTGCGAATGGCCGTAGCAATGGTGGAATCCGTTTGGCGAATACCGCATTTCGCCAAAATAGCGGTGATCCCGGCAAAAAACGCGGAACCAAACGCAAAAACGACCCACATACTTTTCACTCGCTTTCAAACACAACGGTTTTCCACCGGACTGAAATTCCCTAGCTCAGTGGACAACCTTTTTTCCGCCGGGAAAGGCGTGTCGCAGCCCGTCATTCCCCATGGGCCAACCCTGCGGCCACGGACGCTCCGCGCCGCAACAAATCGGGAGGGCTGCCGCAAAATACTGCGGCAGCCCCACTCTTCTCTCCAACCGAGTTTACCCGGTCAGAGCCATTATTTGATTTCCTTGCTCTCCACTTCTTCCTGAGCTTTGGTGATGAAGGCCTCTACGTTCATAGCGCCCAGATCGCCGTCCTTGCGGTGACGGACAGACACGGTGCCCTCTTCCGCTTCCTTGTCGCCCACCACCAGCATATAAGGTGTGCGCTGCAGCTGAGCTTCCCGAATCTTATAGCCGATCTTCTCGTTGCGGGTGTCGCACTCCACACGGAGTCCGGCGTCCTCCAACTGCTTCTGCACCTTCTGCGCATACTCGTGATGACGCTCCGCGATGGGCAGCACCACTGCCTGCACAGGAGACAGCCACAGGGGGAATTTACCGGCAAAGTGCTCGGTGATCACACCGATGAACCGCTCGATGGAGCCCAGCACCACGCGGTGGAGCATTACCGGGCGATGCTTCTGGCCGTCAGCGCCCACGTACTCCAGCTCGAACCGCTCAGGCAGCTGGGAGTCCAGCTGCACCGTGCCGCACTGCCAGGTACGGCCCAGGGAATCCGCCAGATGGAAGTCCAGCTTGGGTCCGTAGAAGGCGCCGTCGCCCTCGTTGATCTCGTACTCCTTGCCCATCTCGGTGATGGCCTCTTTCAGGATGTCCTGGTTGTGCTCCCACTGCTCCACGGTACCGATATGGTCCTCGGGCATGGTGGACAGCTCGATCTTGTAGGGCAGGCCAAAGACGGAATACACTTCGTCGAACAGTCTCACTACGCCTTTGATCTCGTCCTTCAACTGCTCCTGAGTCATAAACAGGTGGGCGTCGTCCTGGGTAAAGCAGCGCACCCGGAACAATCCGTGCAGCGCGCCGGAAAGCTCATGGCGGTGCACCAGGCCCAGTTCGCCTACACGCAAGGGCAGATCCCTGTAGGAATGGGGCTCGCTGGCATATACCAGCATGCCGCCAGGGCAGTTCATGGGCTTGATCGCGTAGTCTTCCCCGTCGATGACGGTGGTGTACATGTTGTCCTTATAATGATCCCAGTGGCCGCTGCGCTCCCACAGAGCACGGTTCAGGATCATGGGGGTGGAAATCTCCACATAGCCGTACTTCTTATGGACCTGGCGCCAGTAGTCGATCAGCAGGTTCCGCAGCACCATGCCCTTGGGCAGGAAGAAGGGGAATCCGGGGCCTTCCTCGGTGAGCATGAACAGACCCAGCTCTTTGCCCAGCTTCCGGTGGTCACGTTTTTTGGCCTCTTCCAGCATTTGCAGGTGCTCATCCAGCATAGACTGCTTGGGGAAGGAAATGCCGTACACACGGGTGAGCATCTTGTTGTTGGCGTCGCCCCGCCAATATGCGCCTGTAATGGCAGTGAGCTTTACAGCTTTCACGCTGCCGGTGCTCATCAGATGGGGACCGGCGCACAGGTCGGTGAAATCGCCCTGGCGGTAGAAGCTGATCTTCTCTCCCTGACCGGCGTGCTCGTCGATCAATTCTTCCTTATATTCCTGGCCTTCCATCAGTTTCCGGGCCTCGTCGGCAGGCAGCTCGAAACGCTCGATGGGCAGGTTTTCCTTGATGATCTTCTTGATTTCCTCTTCGATCTTGGGCAGATCCTCTGTGGAGAGGGGCTCTTCCAGGTCGAAGTCATAGTAGAAGCCGTTTTCAATCGCCGGGCCAATGGAGAACTTGGTGCCGGGATACAGCCGCATCATGGCCTGTGCCAGAATGTGGGAAGTGGTGTGCCAATAAGCACGTTTGCCGTCCTCGGTATCAAAGGTGAGGATCTCCAAAGAACAGTCGTGGTCGATGGGAGTGCGCAGGTCGCAAACTTCCCCATCGATACGGGCGGCGCATGCGGATTTGTACAAACCCATGCCAATGGATTTTGCCACGTCGCCGGCAGTCACATTGTTTTCAAACTCTTTTACTTGGCCTTTCAGATCGATCTTTACCATGTGAAACTCCTTTCCGCCGGGGAAGCAAAAGACGCCTGCCCCAGCAAACACTCTGGGGCAGGCGTCCGGCATGTTCAATCAACAATTTTTTGCCAGGGACCCGCGGTTCCACCCGGATTCAAAGCGCCAAAAGCGCTTCCTCGTTGCGGCCTGTAACGGTGCCAGCCGTCGTTCCTTTGGCGCGGGGCTTTGAGAAATCCCTCTCCACGTTCGGAACGATGCTCAAAGGTGGTGTCCAAATTCTCCGCCCAGACGGCCGCTTACAGCCTACGGCAACCGCTCTCTGTACCGGGACGCTTTGGAAATTGGCTTCCTTTTCGTCGCATTTTGTATTTGTAGTAAATATAGCATTTGCCGCCGCCCTTGTCAAGGTTCTGAAAGAAGTGGTTTGCTTCTTTTTGTGAATAAAATGTTACAATTTTCTTGACAACTACCTGTAGGTGGGGCTAGAATAAAAACAGAGTGCACTTGGCGCTTTTATATATGAATTTCCCTGTTTTTCATTTTTACTTATTTTTTATTGAGTAATTTTTTTAAAAATCGGCGGACTCGGCCGGTTTTCAACCCTCTTTTTTGGGATTTATCTACCCATTCCACAAAGGTATCCCAAAATGCAATAAACGGTAAGAGAATGAAACCTTGAAAATTTCATGACGAAGCGGTCCGCTGCACTTCCCAGGGCAAACTACGCTCTGGCTTCTCCTGTATTGTGAAATTAAAAATACGAAACAAGGAAAAGGAGGTGCCTGATTGGGCCAAATCGCTGTGTGGCTGTGTATCGTCATCGCCGTTATCGTGGCGGCTGTGGCCGGCGCGGCAGCATTCTTTCTGGGCTTCAACTACCGCAAAAATAAAGCCGAAGCTGAAATCGGCTCTGCCGAACAGGAAGCAAAACGCATTGTGGGCGACGCCATCAAAAACGCCGAAGCCAAAAAGAAAGAGATCGTGCTGGAAGGCAAGGACGAATTACACCGCCTGAGAAATGAATCCGAAAAAGAACTGGCCGACCGCCGCAAGGAAATCCAGCATCAGGAACGGCGTATTCTCCAGAAAGAGGAAAGCCTGGAGAAAAAGCTGGAAAACATGGAGCGCAAGGAAAACCAGATCGACCAGAAAAACAAAAAGGCCGAAGAACGCCTGCAAGAAGCGGAAGCCGTGAAGAAAAGCCAGTTCGACATGTTGGAGAAAATCTCCTCCTTTACGGTGGAACAGGCTAAGGAATACTTGCTGAACAACCTGGAAAACGAGCTGACTCATGAGAAGGCAGTCAAGATCCGGGAATTTGAGCAGCAAACCAAAGAAGAGGCAGACAAGACCGCCCGGGAGATCATTGCCCTGGCCATCCAGCGCTGCGCGGCGGACCATGTATCCGAAGCTGCCATCAGCGTTGTGCCCCTGCCCAACGACGAGATGAAAGGCCGGATCATCGGCCGCGAGGGCCGGAACATCCGGGCCATCGAGACCCTGACCGGAGTGGACCTGATCATCGACGACACGCCGGAAGCCATTACACTTTCCAGCTTCGAACCCGTCCGTCGGGAAGTGGCCAGAATCGCTTTGGAAAAGTTGATCGCCGACGGCCGTATTCATCCCACCCGCATTGAAGAAACGGTGGAAAAAGCCCGCCGTGAGGTGGACGCCACCATCAAGGCGGAAGGCGAACGGGCTGTTTTGGAAGTGGGCGTCAACGGCGTCCATCACGAACTGGTAAAGCTGTTGGGCCGGCTGCGTTACCGTACCAGCTACGGTCAAAACGTGCTGAACCACTCTTTGGAAGTGGCTTATCTTTCCGGTATGATGGCCTCGGAGCTGGGACTTGACCCCACGGTGGCCAAACGTGCCGGTTTGCTCCACGATATTGGCAAAGCTTTGGACCACGAAATGGAAGGCTCCCACGTGCAGATCGGTGTGGAAGTTGCCCGAAAGTATCGTGAAAGCGAGGCTGTGATCCACGCCATCGCCGCCCACCATGGAGACGTGGAAGCGAAAACCGTTATCGCCTGTATTGTCCAGGCCGCCGACGCCATTTCCGCCGCAAGGCCGGGCGCCCGCCGGGAAAATCTGGAAAACTACATCAAGCGGTTGGAGAAGTTGGAAGAAGTGGCTTCCTCCTTTGACGGCGTGGAAAGCTGCTATGCCATTCAAGCCGGCCGTGAGATCCGCATCATGGTAAAGCCCGATAAGGTCAACGACGAAAAGATGACCTTGCTGGCCCGGGAAATCTGCAAAAAGATCGAAGCCGATCTGGACTACCCCGGACAGATCAAGGTAAACATGATCCGGGAAAGCCGGGCTGTGGACTACGCAAAATAATTTTTGGAGACCTGCTGGGCAAACTAATCCAGCCCGGGTTTTCAAAATGAAAGAACAGAAAACGAGACAGGGACGTGCTTTTCGGTGCGTCCCTGTTCTGGATTTTAAGGAGGGCACCCGCTGCCCTGTGAAATAAATTGAGGAGAATCGCGTTTCCAGCAGATGGAAACGTTCTAGGGAAGAAAGGAGAAAACCTCTTGAATATTTTGTGTATCGGCGATGTGGTAGGCAGTCCCGGCTGTCAATTTCTCAGGGCCCACCTGCCCGCTTTGAAAAAAACAAAAGGCATTGACTTAGTCATTGCCAACGGGGAAAATTCCGCCGATGGAAACGGGATCACCCCCGCCTCCGCGGAATACCTGCTGGACAGCGGCGTGGATGTGATCACCACCGGCAACCACAGTTTCCGCCGCCGGGAATCCTACGATTTTTATGATTCCTGCGAAACTCTGCTCCGCCCTGCAAACTATCCTGCCGGAGCACCGGGCAAAGGGATGTGCATTGTGGATATGGGACGGGTCCAGGTAGGGGTGATAAACCTGATGGGCACAGTCTATTTGGAAAGTCTGCCTTGCCCCTTTGAGACCTTGGAAAAGCTGCTGAAAACCCCGGATCTTCCCAAGATCATCGTGGTGGATTTTCACGCGGAGGCCACCGGGGAAAAACGGGCCATGGGATTTTTTGCCGACGGCCGGGTCACCGCCCTGTTCGGCACCCACACCCATGTGCAGACAGCTGACGAGACCATTCTTCCCCACGCCAGCGGCTACATTACCGATGCCGGCATGACCGGGGTGATCGACTCGGTGCTGGGGGTAAAACCGGAGATCATCATCGGCAAACTCCGCTCCAAAATGCCCGCCCGGTTCGACTGGGCCAAGGGTCCCTGCAAAATGGATTGCGTTCTCTTCTCCGCCGATGAGCGCACTGGCCTGTGCACCGGGGTGGAACGGATTTCCCTCACGTAAAAACCGGCTGTGCTGTAATCTCTCTGTCATAATAGAACCAGCTTTGTCATCTTTCTTGTCCCTCCAGATTCCCCATGCTATAATGAACTCAGGGAAGCCCTTCGACTGTGTTTGAAAAAAGGAGGAATTCTCATGGGAAAAACCAAAAGAAACTTAAAATGGCTGGCGGTTTTAGGGGCCGTGGTGATCTGCTGTGCCGTGGCGGTCACGGTCTGGCTGGTCCAAAATCCCAAGCAAGCCCTTTTTGACCTGGACCCGGAACAGGTGTCCACCATCACAGTGAGCAACGGCAACAAAGTCACCCGCATGGACATTGACGATCCCCAGGAATGCAAGGAGATTGTACAACTGCTCAACAGGTTCACCTATCGCTCCACAGAGGACACTCCCCCGGCCGGCGGTTGGAGCTACCGGCTGGATGTAGAAACGGCCTCCGGTGTGGAACAGATTTACTTCACCGAAAGCGCCGTACGGGAATCCCACCCCGATGGAAGCTCTACATTCTATTACGGCCCGGTGGGATATTTTCGAAAACTGGTGGACCTGGCCGAGTCCGCCACCGATCCGCTCTAATCCAAAAGGGCTTGCCACCAAACCCGGCAAGCCCTTTTTTATATGGGATTTGCAGAAATCCATTGACAACGATTGTATTTTTTAATTTTTTGTGATAAACTATTTAAAAACTATGACATCTATCTGGTGAAGGATGTGTTACCCGTGATTTTAGGTTCTCAACTGAAAAACGCTATTATATCCGGCTCCAACAATATTTCCAAGTATAAAAAGCAAGTCAACGAGCTGAACATTTTCCCCGTTCCCGATGGCGACACCGGCACCAATATGTCCATGACCATCGGCGCGGCAGCGGAAGAAATGAAAAAGCTGGAGGACTCCGCTCCCGCTTCTCAGGTAGCGAAAAAGGCCGCTTCTTCCATGCTGCGGGGCGCCCGGGGCAACTCCGGCGTCATCTTGTCCCTGCTTTTCCGGGGCATTTCCAAAGGTCTGGAAGGCCGGGAAGAAATTTCCGCCGAAGACTTGGTTGCCGCATTGGAACTGGGTGTGGAGGAAGCTTATAAGGCTGTCATGAAACCCACGGAAGGCACCATCCTGACGGTGGCCCGTGTGGCTGCCGAGCGTGGCCGGGAAGCCCTGGAGCTGGGCAGCGACCCCATTCAGGTGTGGGACGCTGTCTGCATGGGTGCGGCTGACGCCTTGGAAGAAACTCCCGAACTGCTGCCCGTGCTGAAAAAAGCAGGGGTGGTGGATGCTGGCGGACAGGGCTTGTGCCTGATTTTTGAAGGCATGCTCAGTGTGTTCCGCAGCGGGATCGTTTTGGAGTGCGGCCTTTCCGAAGAGGAAAAAGCGCAGGAAACCGCGGAATTCTTCCGCAATGTTGCCGCCGAGTTTGACAGTGAGATCAACTTCACCTACTGCACCGAGTTTGTGGTAGGCCGTGATCCGGAAGTCCAAAAGGACCCGCTGGAACTGCGTTTGTTCCTGGAAACCATCGGCGACTGCGTGGTTGTGGTGGACGACGACGAGATCATCAAGACCCATGTGCACACGGAAAATCCCGGCGATGCGCTGCAAGCCGCTTTACAGTATGGCCAGCTGCTCACCGTCAAGATTGAAAATATGAAAGAGCAGCACCGGAAGGCTGCTGAAGAAAACGAAGCTGCCAAGGCAGCTGCCCAGGAAAAGCCTCAGGAAGAGCGCAAGGCCTTGGAGCCCCAAGCTCCCACCGAGGAAGTGGGCTTCATTTCCGTGGCTGCCGGCGATGGGCTGCAAAGCCTGTTCCGGGATTTGGGCTGCGCTAATGTGGTCAGCGGCGGCCAGACCATGAACCCCAGCACGGAAGACCTGCTGGAAGCCATTCTGGCCACTCCTGCCAAGAAGGTATTCGTGCTGCCCAACAACAAAAACATTCTGATGGCCGCGGAACAAACCATTCCTCTGGCCACCGATCGGGAAGTCATTGTCATTCCCACCCGGACCATCCCCCAGGGACTTTCCGCCATGCTGGCCTTCGACCCTGATGCGGACGCGGACACCAACAAGGAAGCCATGCTGGAAGCCGCTTCCAACGTGGACACGGGTCTGGTGACTTTCGCTGCTCGTGATTCCGAATACGGCGGGCACACCATCCGGCACGGGGACATTTTGGGCTTGAAGAACGGCAAACTGGAGTACATTGAAAAAGATCCTGTTTCCGCTTGTGTGAAGGTGACCCGTTCCTTTGCGTCCAAACACACTTCCTTTGTCACCCTGATTTACGGTGAGGGCATCACCCAGGAACAGGCTGAGGAAGCCAAGCGCACTTTGGAAAACAAGCTTCACTCCGACGTGGAGATCACTTTGGTCGATGGCGGCCAGCCTGTGTATTATTTCATCATTTCCGTCGAATAACCAGCGTGACGCTGGACCCATGTCGCGCCTTGGGCCGCTCACTTCGTTCGGGCGTGATGGGCGTGAGCGCACGTCCACGGAGACAATCACTTGGGTGCACTGCCTTGGGCCGCTCGTTCCGTTTAGGCGGTGATGGGCGTAAGCGCATGTCCGCGGAGACGATCATTTGGGTGCGTTGCTTTTGGTCCGTTCGCTCCGTTCGGGCGGTGATGAGCGTGAGCGCATGTCCGCGGTAACGATCATTTAGGTGTGCTGCTTTGGGCCGCTCACTTCGTTCGGGCGTGATGGGCATAAGCGCACGTCCGCGGAGGCCATACTTTGGGCAAAAGTTGCGTTCTCAGCGCATATCTGTGCCGACAGGTGAACCTTGTATCGCACCATCAAAGACTTACCCAGGAACCTTTCTTTCGGGAAAGGTTCCTTTTTGTCAGGCAGCTTTTTTACCAGGAGGGCGCGCTTATGAAACTCTATATTGTGGGGCCGGTAGGCAGCGGGAAAACCACTTTGGCCCGGCAGCTCTCCAAAGAAACCGGCATCCCCCGTTTTCATTTGGACCGGGTAGCCCACCAACCCGACCCCGCATCTAAGATTGGCAATCAGAAACGTCCGGAAGCTGAACGGGATGCTCTGTTCCGCTCTATCCTCTCTCGGGAGGACTACATTTTGGAGGACACCGGCCGTCTCTGCTTTGCCCAGGGTTTGGCGGCGGCAGACCACATTCTGCTGCTGGAACCCTCCACCCGGGTGCGGTTAGGCCGCATCCTGCGCCGTTGGTTCCGGCAAAACTTCGGTTTGGAACCTTGCAGTTACCGGCCCACCTGGGCCATGCTGGGCAACATGCTGGTTTGGACTCACGCATACAACACAGGGGAAGATGGTGTGCGGGCCAGAGCACAGCAATACCCTGAAAAGCTCACTGTGGTCAGATCCAAGAAGGATCTGGAACAGTTTATGCGCAACATACAGCACGGATAAAAGGAGGCGTAGTATGCCGTCCCTGTTTGAAATGGATATTCAAAAACTGAAAGGCGTTGGGGAAAAACGGGGGAAACTTTTTCAAAAGTTAGGGGCTCCCACAGTGGGGGACTTGCTGCGCCTATATCCCCGCACCTATGAGGATTGGAGCCTTCACACGCTCATTCGTGAGACCGTCCTCAACGAAGTGGCTGTCATCAAGGGGACTGTGCTCCACCGCCCTACGGAAACACGCATTCGAGGTGGGAAACTGCTTTACAAAACGGTTATCACCGACGGTGACTCCGACATGGCCCTCACCTTCTTCAACAACAAGTACATTCCCACTCTTTTGCGGGAAGGGGAAACCTACCTATTCCGGGGAAAAGTCACCGGGACCCTCCTTCGCCGGGAAATGGTTTCTCCGGAATTTCTAGCCGAATCCAAAAGTTTGGCCATTCAGCCTGTGTATCCTGCCACCCAGGGACTTTCTTCCCGGCAGATCGCGGCGGCAGTGCAAAACGCACTGGCCTTGCTTCCGGAACAGATCCACGACCCCATTCCCGACAAACTCCGGGAACAATATCATCTGTGCACCTTACGTTATGCCCTGGAAACCATCCATTTCCCCAAAACTCCGGAAGAGCTTGCCACCGCCAGGTTCCGGCTGACATTTGAAGAATTCCTGGTACTGCAGCTGGGCCTTTTGCGGATCAAAAGCGGGCGGAAACAGGAAAATCTCCATCCCATCCCCCACCGTTTCCCCGAAGAGTTCGCCCAACTGCTCCCCTTTTCCTTAACAGGAGCCCAACGCCGTGCCATTACGGAAGCCGTACACGACATGGCAGGCGAATCCCCTATGAACCGGCTGATTCAGGGGGATGTGGGCAGCGGTAAAACAGCCGTAGCCGCCGCTTTGTGCTGGGCGGTGATCCAAAACGGCATGCAGGCGGCTCTCATGGCCCCCACGGAGATCTTGGCCTCTCAGCATTACCATTCTTTAAACGCCCTGCTGGAACCTGCCAAGATCACCTGCGCACTGCTTACCGGTTCTGTGAAAGCTGCGGAGAAAAAGAAGATCTATCAAGCCCTCAGCGATGGACGGATTCAACTTGTCATTGGCACCCACGCTTTGTTGGGGGACAAAGTGGAGTTTCAAAATCTGGGGCTGGTCATCACCGACGAACAGCATCGGTTCGGTGTGGGCCAGCGGTCTGCACTGGCCAAAAAGGGCGCCTCTCCCCATTTGCTGGTCATGAGCGCCACCCCCATTCCCCGGACTTTGGCGCTCATGGTCTACGGCGACTTGGACATCTCCATATTGGACGAACTGCCCCCCGGCCGGCAAAAAATTGAAACATACCTGATTGACCCAGGGAAGCGCAGCCGGGCTTTTACCTACGTGAAAAAGCATTTGGACCAGGGTAGGCAGGGATATTTGATCTGCCCCCTTATCGAAGAGGACGAAAGCGGCATGATGAGCGTGCTTCAATACGGGGAAACCGTAAAAGAAGCGTTTCCCACCTCCACTGTGGGAGTGCTGCACGGAAAGATGAAACCTGCGGAGAAAGAACAGGTGATGGAAGCGTTTTCTCAGGGAAAGATCCAGCTGCTGGTCTCCACCACGGTGGTGGAAGTGGGAGTGGATGTGCCCAATGCGGTGATCATGGTCATTGAAAACGCGGAACGGTATGGGCTGTCCCAGCTTCATCAGCTTCGGGGACGGATCGGCCGAGGGAAATATCTTTCCACCTGCATCCTCATCACAGACGCTCAAAACGAGGACACCCTCAAGCGGCTAAAGCTTTTCCGGGACACCAGCGACGGGTTCAAAATTGCCGAAGCGGATCTGAAACTCCGCGGTCCTGGGGATTTCTTCGGCCAGCGGCAGCACGGTCTGCCCCAGCTGAAAATTGCTGACATGACCACCGATATGGAAGTCTTGCGGCAGGCTCAGCGGTGCGCCAAAGAGCTCTTTGCCACCCACGCTTTGGAACAGGAAGAATACCGCGGGCTGCGGGGGGAAATCCGCCGTTTGTTCGCAAAAACCGGCGGCGACGGGGTGGTTTTGTGATCCCAGCCGTTGGAGTCAAGCATCCCTTTCCGGACGTGGATTCCTGGTGGGACAATCCTGCCAACAATTTTTTGAAAAAAAGAGGGGACCCAGTTGGGTCCCTTCTTTTTTACAGATCCCGATACTTGCGCACACGCCGCAGCTGCTTCTGCTTCCGGCGGTACAAGAGGATCAAGAGCACATAGATCAAAATCAAAGCCAGGATCACGCCCATGATGATCAAGAACCAAGGCGAGGTAAGCACGGAGCCGCCTTGACTGATGAAAGAAAGCATTTCGCTGCGGGACACAGATTCCGCAGCAACCAGGGGCACCGTAGCGATCACTTCCCCGGCATAGCTCATGGTAGCGGTACCCACTTGCTCTCCCCGCTCCACAGGCGCTTCCACATTTTCGGGCACGTCCGTCTCCACAATGATACTGGAAACATCCACGTTTTTCGGCAGCATGACCGACACGTTTTCCCCAGCCACCAGTTGGAGGGTATCCTGCTTCCAGGCGTATTTCAACGGCACATCTCCCAGAATATCGCCCTGGGCTGCCACGGTGCGTATTTCCAAATTGAGGAACGCCCACCGGAACAAGGTGGCCGCATCCAACATTTCGCCGTGGAAACCAGTACTATTCCCCTCTGAATCCACCGAGGGACAGCCTAAACACGCCACCACGTAGGTATACCCCTCATAGGTGGCAGAGGCCACAATGCAATAGCCTGCCTGGTCGTGAGAACCGGTCTTGATGCCCGTGGCGTAACGGTAATAATAGCTCGTTCCGTCGCTGTAAGCATAGTTTGTCAAAAGCCTGTTGGTA
>ENA-UOJL01003015-UOJL01003015.1-human-gut-metagenome-genome-assembly--contig:-P47-NODE-3015-length-12515-cov-7.783066_pt1 | contig 12515 bp, 7 predicted proteins | sample MGYA00242347_ERZ723894 | MGnify/ENA metagenome assembly ERZ723894
GCTCTCTTGCCAGAAGTCGGAACGAATACCGCTTGTCGCTGCCCGATGCGTCCTGTCGGAAAGAGCTGCCGAGCGTACTCCTGAGAGCCGCATACTTTGGATTTCCGCTTTCGTCCTTACCTACAAAGACGGCGTTATGGTACTGCCTGCTCTCGAAAATAATGCCCTCTGCGATACAGTCCTGTATGAGCTGATAATCAATGCCACGCCCGAAAAGGTACTCCGTCACCTTATCGCAGTTGGGATTTTTCTCTGGCAGAAGCAGCACTTTCGGCTCGTCCTTTTTCACGGCAGGGGGCGGCGGCTTCCAGTCGCCCATGTCCCCCGTGAGGGTCTGCACGGCTTCCACGAAGCCAAGCTCCCGCACTTTCATCAGATAATCAAGGGCGGAATAGCCGCCGAAGCCCCTTGACCACCAGTACCATTTGCCGTTGGAAATCTTCAAGCTGTCGTGTTCCCTTGTGCAGTAGACATTGCCTGCCACACGCTTTAGGTTGCCAGGCTCGTACCGTTGCAGGTAGGAGAGCAGGTCGATTTGCCGTGCCTGCTCAATCACGGCGGGGTCAAACTGCACATAGCGGTTACTTCCCATTCAATAAAATCACCTCCAGAAATAGATTTAGCCGAGGGGCTTTCGGTAAAGAAAACCTCTCGGCTATGTAAGTGTAATGTATTAACTTGTTTCCGTATGACCTTTAATTCCTTGTATTTTTGCAGACATTTTTGCAGCGTCTAATTGAGCAACTCCAATAGGATTGTCTAAATACTTCCTCTGTACTGTTACCCGTTCTCCAATAAGGCAACCATAATCTCGTTTGGCGGCTTGAACAAGTTTACGAGCAGCTTCATAGAAACCTACATTGTTATCATATAAATCCTTAAAGTATTCACAAGTAACATCATTATAAAGGTATATTTCAATCGGATTACGGGGCTGTTCGTAAGCTATGCCTTGTTTAACTAATGCTTCCTCACTTATCAATAACGACTCTGGAATATGATTTTGCCAATTTCGCATTTTGTTAAACTCACCTATAAGTTCCGTCAACTCATCGGTGAAAGCCAAAATACTAATACCTTCCACTTGTCTATCTACAAGCTTTTTTGCTTGTTGACGATACTTGAAATAGGAAATTGAAACACCTTGGGCATCTCCCAAAACATTAAGCAAATAGGATATAACATTAGATGTTTTATCAACAAACTCACCATATATATCATAAGGGATAGTGACAAGATTTTTGCTTTTGTATTCATCTAATACTTCTTTGGCTTGTAAATTATATTTTTTGAGCTTCATCAAACACTTTTCAGCAGTCGTAATAATCCTCAGTAAATAAATACAACAGCTTTCTTTACTATCAAGCTGAAATTGCTTTTGTTCTTTCTTTCCCATATATCAACACCTCGCATAAATTACTCCTATGATACCATATAAGTGTAAATTTTTCCACCTCTCGGCTATGTAAAAGACGGCATCAGCTTCACGCCAACGCCGCCTTTTCTCGGTCAGTCCGTCATAAAATCCCTGCTTTTTTCAGATACCCTACGCTGTCATAGCAGCCACGGAAATAAACCGCCTGCATCTCCATATCCGTGAGCTGGTTCTTCAGCTCCATTACCTCAATGAGAGCCGCACATTCTTTCTCGGTCAGCTCGCTTTCCGTTTCGCTGTCAAATACGGCTAAAACTTTGGGATACTTCTCATAGATGTCCTCAATCTTAGCTTGTAAGGCTTTGTACTGCTTATCTTCCTTTGACAGTTTAGCGGTGACAGAGCTTAGATATTCGTTGAAGATACTGCCGTGGGTATCTACAAAAGTTTCAAATCTGAAAGTATCAGACACCGTTATCACCTCCGATTTTTCTTATCGCTCTCTATTATACTGCCCAGATTTCAGCAATACAAATGTGCAAATGGGATTTAACGCTCACGGCTTGGCGTTTTCTTTTCGGGCTGTTCGTTTTCCTGCTCTGGCTCGGTATCCATAACAGAGGTGTCTTTTTCGTCCAAGTTCAGCTCAATATTAAGGGCGTTCAGCCTGTCGTTCTTTTCTTTCAGCTCATCTTCAAAGGCAAAGGGCTTCTGCACCTCGGTCTTTGCGTTCGCAAGCTGCTCCAAGGTTTCCGCCTTGCGGGTCTTGGCGGCTTCCAGTTTGGCAGGGATTTTTCCAATCTCATTTTCAATACGGGTCAGATTTCCAAGAGCATCAGAGCCTAAATCCACCTTATGCTTTGCCTTTCCGCAGAGGTTAAGGCAGTAGTGGGTGTTGAAGCTGTCGTAATAAACCTCCATCTTAAAACCTCGGTGGCTGCCGATTTCCACGGGATTTGACAGCGGATTTTCCTTGCAGACGGCAAGGAGCATCTCGCCTGCGTCCGATTTTTCCGTATAGGTCACGCCCTTTAAGGTCATGGTGCAGAACTTATCATCACCCTGCGGCTTGTGCTGTTCGGCAAGGGCGGCATCGCTTTCATAGCTGACGATGCGTTCCTCATATTCCTTGATGGTCTGCGGGAAGTATTTCAGTATCCTGTCCTCAAGGTCGTAATGCTCGGAAAGATAGCTCTGCTTCAAGACTTTCAGCTTCGCCACCTGCATATCCAAGTCCATTTTCTCCTTGAAACGCTCATCGCCCGTGGCAAGCATCTTGACCTCCGCAAAGGAGAGAGCCACCTCGTCCACATCCTCGGCGGAACGCACGGGGCTTTTGCTCGTCATTATCTGGGAGATAAATTTCTGCTTGCCCTCCACAAGCTGATAGAGGTAGGCATCAAAAGTCTGCTCCGTCACATAGCGGTAAACCTCCACCTCTGGGAACAGGTTGCCTTGGCGTTCAATCCTGCCTTGCCGCTGTTCCAAATCTGAAGGTCGCCAAGGGCAGTCTAAATTGTGAATGGCAATCAGCCTGTCCTGCACATTCGTACCTGCTCCCATCTTCGGCGTAGAGCCGAGCAGTACCCGTACCTCGCCGCTTCTGACCTTGCCGAACAGCTCCTTTTTCTGTGCATCGGTGGTCGCTTCGTGGATAAACCGCACCTGCTCAGCGGGGATGCCACGGGCAATCAGTTTCTCTCGGATGTCATCGTACACATTGAAAGTGCCGTCATTTTTCGGTGTGCTGAGGTCGCAAAACAGTAGCTGTGTTGCCTTGGTGTCGGCGTGTTCCTCCCAGATGCGGTACACATTATCAATGCAGGCGTTGACCTTACTGGTAGGGTCGTCTGGCAGCATGGGGTCAATCAATCTCTGGTCAAGTGCCAGCTTCCGCCCGTCATTGGTGATTTTGAGCATATTGTCGATGTTCGGCTCGACAAGCCTTGCCCGCACTTTCTCGGCTCGCTTGGCAAGCCCCGCCACCATGTCGGTCTGGATTTCACTCGGTTTGGTCTTGATATTGTGGTAATTGACCTTGGGGACGGGGAGCTTTAACATATCGGCGGTCTGAATATCCGCCACCTCCCGAAACATCTGCATCAGCTCTGGCAGGTTGTGGAACTTCGCAAACCTCGTCTTTGCCCGATAGCTTGAGCCTTCGGGTGCAAGCTCCAGAGCCGTGACCGTTTCGCCAAAGGTGGAAGCCCATGCGTCAAAATGCTGCAAGCCATTCCTCGCCAGAGTGTCATACTGCAAGTACCTCTGGACGGAATACAGCTCTACCATTGAGTTGCTCACGGGCGTCCCCGTGGCGAAAACCGTGCCACGGTTGCCTGTGATTTCGTCCAGATAACGGCACTTCATAAAGAGGTCGCTTGACTTCTGGGCTTCGGTCTGGGCGATGCCGCCCACATTCCGCATCTTCGTGTAGAGGTACAGATTTTTGTAAAAATGGCTCTCGTCTATAAAGAGCCTGTCAACGCCTAACTGCTCAAAATCTATCACCGTATCCTTTCTTTTCGTGTCGTTGAGCTTCTTTAGCTTGGCTTCAATGCCTTTCCTCGTTTTCATGAGCTGCTTGACCGTGAACTGCTCGCCGTTAGATTTCTGCACATCTTCAATGCCCATTTCAATATCGTCAAGCTGCCGTTGTAGCTGCTCCCGCTGCCGTTCCACGCTCATCTGGATTTTCTCAAATTGAGAATGCCCGATGATGACCGCATCGTAATCGCCCGTGGCAATACGCCCGCAGAACTTCTTGCGGTTGGCGGTTTCAAAATCCTGCTTGGTGGTGACAAGGATATTGGCACTCGGATAGAGCCGCAGATACTCGGAAGCCCATTGCCCCACAAGATGATTTGGCACGACAAACATGGATTTCTGGCATAGCCCTAACCGCTTGCTTTCCTGTGCGGCGGCTACCATCTCAAAGGTTTTTCCCGCACCTACCTTGTGGGCAAGGAGCGTGTTGCCGCCGTAGAGGATGTGGGCGATAGCGTTGACTTGGTGGGGTCTTAAGGTAATCTCTGGGCTGATGCCGCCAAAGGTGATATGCCGTCCGTCATACTCACGGGGTCTTTTGCTGTTAAAGGTGTCGTTGTAATAGCGGACAAGGCGGTTTCTGCGTTCTGGGTCTTTCCAAATCCAATCCTGGAACGCCTGCTTGATAACTTCCTGCTTTGCCTGTGCCGCCGTGGTTTCCTTGTGGTTGAACACCGCTTTTTTATTGCCGTGTTCGTCATAAACATAGTCGAAAATGCGGGTGTCCTTTAGGTTTAGGGTGTCCTCAATAATGCGGTAGGCACTCGCCCTTTTCGTGCCGTAGGTGCTGTCCGCCTTAACATTCCCATAGTCAGAAGTCTTGTTCTCGATAAACCAGTCGCCGTTGTAGGGAGTGTAGCGTACCTTGATACGCCCTGCGGCGTGGCTTGACGGCGTTAAAAGCTCCATCACGAACTGCTGTATATCGGACTCTGGTATCCAAACCGTACCCAGACGGACGGCAATTTCCGCTGCGGAGAGGTCTTTCGGGATGACCTGCTTCAAGGCTTCCGCATTAAGGGTTAAGGCAGGGTCGGACTTCGCCGCAATCTCCGCAACTTTCAGCTTCTCCCGCACATCGCCAGAGAGGTATTCGTCTGCGGCGACATACCGTGCAGGCTCGGTGTTCGGCACACGGAAGATAACGCCCTGCAATTCCTTGACGATTTCCTCCTGCGTTTTGCCTGTGAGCTTTGCCATATAGTCAAGGTCAACACGGGCTTTCTCCCCGATGGAGAGTGCAAGGGCTTCGCTCGCCGTTTCCACGGAAGTGATTTCACGGTGGGGCTTTATCGTCCGCTTGGTGAACATATCCGCCTTGCGTTTGAAATTGCCCTCGTCATCAAGCACCTCCAGAGAACACAAAAGGAAGTAGCTCTCATCGGCGGCAAAGGCAAGGTAATTCCCTCGGCTGTTGATTAGACCGTATTTCTCGGTGAACGCATCGTAGAGCCGATTAAGGTTTTCCTGCTCGGTGCTTATCACTTCTTCGGGGTAGTCGTTGGTCTGGTACTCGATAAGGCTGCGTACACTGTCCCGTATTTCAAGCAGACCTTTCACACGGTTTTCCGCCGTCATGGAGAGCGTGGCGGGGGTCATGCGGTCATTCTCTCGGAAGTAAATCTGACCGTTTACCAGAGTATAGGAGAAGTTCCGCACATTCGGGTCGGCGGGGATGGAGTTGTCCTGCTCATCGGAAATCTGGTCGATTTCGCTTTCGTACTCTGGTATCCCGCCGTTTATCCGCTGCATGGCTTCGTGGAGCAGCTCGGAAAGGGGGCTTTCTTTGTCTGCTTTGCAGGCAGGCTCCAACTTCCCGAAGCGGGTGCTTTCCATCTGCATCGTGCCAAGCACCATCTCTGGATGCTGCACAAAATAGCTGTTCATGGTGATGCCGTCCGCATTGGTATCAAGGTAAATCCAGTCTGGCTCGGCATCTATCACTCGGTCACGCTTTTGCAAAATGAGGATGTCGCTTGTGACCTCCGTGCCGGCATTGGCACGGAAAGTGTTGTCGGGAAGCCTTACCGCACCCAAAAGCTCGGCTCTCTGGGCGATATACCGCCGTACCTCTGGGCTTGCCTTATCCATCGTACCCTTGGAAGTGACGAACATCACCACGCCGCCCGTGCGTACCTTATCCAGAGCCTTTGCGAAAAAGTAGTCGTGAATAAGGAACTTCTGGGCGTTGTAGCGGCTGTCATCTACCTTAAATTCCCCGAACGGCACATTGCCAAGCACCACATCAAAGTGGTTATCTGGTAGCTTCGTGTCCTCGAAGCCCTCCACGGCGATTTTCGCTTTCTGGTAGAGCTGCTTTGCGATTTCGCCTGTCAGCGGGTCGATTTCCACGCCGTGGAGCTTGGAGCCTGCCATGCTTTCGGGCAGAAGCCCGAAGAAATTGCCCGTGCCGCAGGACGGCTCTAAAATGCTGCCCTGCGAAAATCCCAGACGGTCAAGGGCTTCATACATTGCCTTGATGACAATGGGCGGGGTATAGAACGCCGTCAAGGTGGATTCCTTTGCCGCACGGTATTCCTCTGGGGACAGGCTCACATACAGCTCCTTAAATTCCTCCGCCCATGCTGCGTTGTTCCCGTCAAACGCCATAGACAGACCGCCCCAGCCCACATACTTCGCAAGGGTTTCCTGTTCTTCGGGCGTGGCAAGGCGGTTTTCAAGCTGAAGCTCGTGCAGGAGATTGACCGCCGCCATGTTGTTCCGAAACTTTTCCTTTGCCCCGCCAACGCCAAGGGCGTCATCGGTGATATGATAATTATGGCGGTTATCGGCGTAGGCAGGGACAGGGGGCTTTGCGGGAGCTGCTGCTTTTTCTTCGGGCGGTATCTCTTTTCCTGCCTGCTCCAAGAGCCTGCGGACATAGCCGATTTTCTCCACTCGGTTTATCGGGAAGCCCACATTGTTCTGGAAAGTGATGTCACGCATGGAAACATCGCCGCTGATTTCACCGATGCTCTCAATGAGATAGCGGCGGTTGTCGATGGTGAGTTCCTTGCCGATAAGGTCTGAATTGTCCTGCTTTGCAGGCTCGGACGGGGCAGATATTACGCCCTGTTTTACTCGTTCTGCATAAAGCCATTCCTCGGCTTCCTTGTCGGATACTTCTTTCCGCACTTTCAAAAGCCCTGCTTCGGCTGCTTCCTCGGTGGGATAGGTCAGCACCGTGCCATCATCGGCGGCATAATATTCCTCTCGGATGTTATCCCAGATGGCAAAGGCATCTTCGGGGTCTGGGAACGCATCGGAAGTCATAATGACCTCAAAGCGTTCCTCTGGCGGCTCGGTTTCGTATTGTGCCGCAATCCTTTCCGCATAGGCAAGCATTTCATCGACAGCGGAGTTTTCCTCGATGGGAGTTTTTTCAACGAGATTTTCTTTAGCATCTTTTGTTTCTTCGGGCTGTGCCTTGTCCTCGGCTTTCCTGTTCCAGTCGGCTTCGGTAGCCATGATTTCAGCAAGGAGTTTCTCGTCCTCTGGGGTCAGCTCGGTGTGCTGCTCCAAGAACGGCACGAACACATCACGCCCGAAACGCAGGCTTTCCATCTTTTCTCGGTAGTAATCCTCGCCCTGCCGTTTCCACTCTGGGATAAACGGGCAGTTCGGGGAGAGGGAGTAGTCGTAAAAGTTCTTGATATGGGCAATCAAGTCGCCCTCGCCGTCCCCGATGTCGAAGCGTCCCTCGTAGTGGAAGTCCCCGCCGCCAACAACGGCGGTAATCTCAAAATCGGTCTTTTTGTACCATCCCACGCCCTTGCTTTTATCCAGTCTTTCACGGTGCTGCTTTTCGTCCAGAACGCCAAGGAGCTTATTCCCAAGGGCAAAGCTCAAATCGGTGAAGCGGTCATTTAACTGCCTGTCATAAAAGGCGGGATGCTCGGAAAAGCCAATAGAAAATGTGATGCTGTCGGGCTTTTCCTCGACGGGTGCTTCTGTTTCCTTTTTCTTGGCGGTTTCCTGCTTCTCGGTGATGACCGTTTTCAGATGGTCGTTGGCGGGGTTTTCACGGAGCTTTTCTTCAAAGTCGGCACGGCTCATTTCCTTGCCGAACAGGGGAAATTCCACATTCCGCAGGGATACGGCGTTCTCGTTAAAATCAGAGATTTCGTATTTGTCCGCACCGATATACACCACATCGCCCTCATGGTAGAGGTAGCAGAGAGGGTAAAGCTCCGTAAGCTCCTGCGAAAAACGCCACGCATTGCTGCGGCTGTAAACGCTCGTAGTCTGCCCCTGCACCAGTTTAAGGAAATCAAGGAGCTGCTGCACGGCGGCAGGGTCGGAGAAAGCCTGCTCCATCTGTTCGGCGGTCATATCGGCAAAGTCGGTACGCCCTACATTTTCAAGCAGGGCTTTTTCGTAACCGTCCAAGTCACGGATAAAGTCGGAGAGCCGCAAAGAGAGCGTGTCCCGTTTGTCGGCGGGCGGCATCTCCCTGTGGGCTTCGATAAACCTCTGGCGTGACAGCTTTCTCTGGGTATCAATTTCATACTGCGGGGCAGAAATGCCCTCCAGAAAATCGGCATAGTGGTCTTTCTCTTTGGCGTTGAGATAGCGGTCATCTTTTATCAGCTCCCGTAGGCGTTTTTCTACTTTTGCCCAACTAAGCAGCAGGTCGGGATTGGTGTATGAGCCTTTCTTTTCAATCGCAATACCTCTGCTGTCGTGCCATTCGTGACCGCTTATTCCATCTGGATACAGGTGCGTACCGCCGCCAGTACCATACTCGTTTTTCAAAAAAGCTATATTGCTCTTGCTGTCCTCGTGCTTCCAAAACTGGCGGTAGATGCGGTACTTGCCGTCTTGGAAGCCGCTCCCTTTGGTGAGAATAGCGTCAATATCCTCCTGCGAAACGGAAAAAGCAGAGGATTTGAGTGCGGATTCATTCCGCATATCCTCTGCTTCAACCATCATTTCAATCTGTTCATCTACGGTGGGGAGATTTGCCCTTACTTCTTCCTCGGTGGCAATGCTGAGCTGTTCACCGCCCTCGGTTAGCTGCACCGCAGGCACTCCTTCCGCCTGCCAATCATCCTTCGCCTGCGGCTTGGATTCTTGGGGCGTCAGTTGTAAATCAGTTCGGCCAGTATCACTTCCTCCGCTTGGCTGCGAATGGCGTTCATTGCCTGTACCCACTGCATCGGTGCTTTCTCTTTCAGTTCCTCCGTCACGCCCTGCTCCTTGGAGAGCTGCTTCGTCAGAAGCTCTAACCTCTGCAATGCCGTCTGCTCGGTCTGATGCAAGTGTTCGTTCAGTTCGCCCGATGTCAGCAGGTTGAGGTAAGTCACCCTCTTGTGCTTCTCCAGATAATCCCTGTGCATCTGTGCGTATCTGCCAAGCTGAATTTCTGGCTCTGTCGGTAATGTTAGGTCGGGAATAAGATAATCGCCCTGTTTGGTGTAAGTGATTTCGCTCATTGTTTTCGCTCCTTTCGGGTTGTGTCCTGCCACTATCATAACGGCTTTGGGGATTCGGTGCAAAGGTGCGGTTTTGCCCTTTCTCCGCTATTTGCACATTTCGGATGGCAAGGGAGATTTCCCTTAGTGCCATCTCCGCAATGTCGCTCGTGGCGATGCCGATGGCGTTAAGGGTCTGGGGCGTGTTGAAATTGACGATTGCCCCGAAGTCCTCACGCTCAAAATATTCCGCCGCATCTATGCCGCACCTCGCCATCAGCATGAAAGCCACGCTGTTTACGGCAAGTTCACGGTACATGACTTCGATATTAAAATCGTCAAGCCCCTCTAAAAAGCTGTCCTTGATACAGTCCTTTAGCTGTGCCGTGTAGTCCTGCAGATTGTCCTCCACGGCGTTCCTTGCCGTTTCCATCAGCACCTCGGCAAGACTGTCGCTTTCCACCTCGCCAAACCTGTCGAAGAGCCGTTCCATGACTGCCTGCCCGTATCGCTCATTTACCTGCCATATCGGGACGGGGCGGCTGCCATAATAGCCCTCGTGGGTATCCGACACATCAAAATAGTATTTGAGGGTGTTCCTGCGTCCTTTCGTGTCAAACACGGCGATGCCCTTGCTGTCCTTGTTCACCCAACGCTTAAAGAGCTTATTCCAGACTTCAATCGTTGTAACGGCGGTGGCATCGGGTCTTTGGGCGTAAATCAAGAGCTGCTCGTCAAAGCGGCACTTGTAATTGCGGCAGGCAGAGGACAAAAAGCCCTGCCAAGCCTGTGGATTTCTTGCAACGGTCACGCCCGTCCGCTGATACAGCTCCGTGATGAGCTGGTACTTTGCAGCCATTCGCTCTGCACCTCCTTATCGTTCTAAATCTTTGTTCCTGTGTTTTCGGTCATACTCACCGCAACGCTCGGCAATCTCGGCATACATTTTATCGTGCATCTCGCTCTCAAAGGCTCGGTATTCCTTTGCCTTTTCCGTGGGTTTGTACCAGACACTATCTTGGTCTGCCTTATCCATCTGCTCATAGCGGTCATCTATCTGGTCGCTATATTTCTTATAGATGGCATGGGCGGCAGGAGCGTCCTTTGCGTAGCGGTAGCGGTCAAGGCTTCTGTGAGAGCCACGAAGCTCCGCATACTCATAAAGCATACGGATAATTTCACGGTCAAGCCCTGCCTGTCCCTCGGCAGCATAGACCTCCGACAGCCCGTTGCACCGCCACGAATGAAACGGGGCGGTGTCGTTGGAGCTGTGGGAAGATAAATACACGCCGTCTTTCTTTACGGTGATACGGTTGATAAGCTCGGTACTCATTCCGCACCACCGCCTAAAAAGGAAATGACCCTGTTCGCCTTGATGCTCTTTTGCAGGTCGTTGATGAGCGTAATATCCGCCACTGTGATGCCCTGCATGGAGAGGATGTCGTCCATCGTCATGGCGGCGATGGCTTTTTCCTCGGTAAAGCCTGCGTCCAAAATCTTATTCAAGACCTTGACGGCTTTCTGGTTTACTGCCATATCAAAAATCCTCCTTATCGTTCATGGTCTTTGTGCTTCGCCGCTTTCTGGACGGACGGCGGCTCTGCGGGCTTCGGCTCACAGGTGTGTCCGTTCTGTTCCATACGCTCGGCAAACTCGCAGATGTGGTAGAGATGGCTGCCCACTTCCGTATGGTACTCGTCAATGAAACGGCAGGTCTGTTCCGCCTTTTCTCCCCACGCATAGCGGATAATGATTTTGCCGCCGTCTGGGATGCGGAACTTCTCGTTATAGTGGGGGTCAATGAAGCGGATGCCCTGCTCGGCTTTCTGGATATGCCCGTCAAGCCAGTCTTTCACATAACAGTAGCAGTAAAAGTTATAGTCGCCCTTGGTTGGGTTGCAGCGGAGCAGGAAAGCGTGCTTATCGGTATCCACACGGAAGCCGTATTCGGTACAGTAGTTGCCCTTAAAGGCACTGTCGGGATTCGCCCTTGCAAATGCCGCCATATCACGGCGGTTATGCAGAAGCCCCTTGCCTTCACGGAGCGTATTGATAACCTCGTCAAGCTCCGCCTTAAATTCGTCCGTTTTCCACTTGTCCCAATGGTCGTCCCATGTGGTGTAAAAGCCGTTCCCAGAGCTGTCAAAATCTCCACGCAGATGCCCGATGCAGCCCGTCTGCCCTGCAATCTGCGTACTCTGGGAATAGGTGTATTTCTGTTCGGGCTGTGTCAAAGTTCGTACCTCCATCAGCGTTCCTCCCTGCTTTTCGCCTTTTTCTCTTTCTCCTGTGCCTTGATGCGTTCAAGGGCTTCCTTTGCCCATTGGGGCGTACATTCGGGTTTGATTTCCCCAAGGACATCGTACCTTTCCCATCTGCAATGCTCGCCTGTGGCAAGGCAAGTCCCAAATACCGCCTGCCCTCTGCCTCCAGTCGCACCGTGACCGCCGTTCGCCAGTACAAGCTGATAGGCGGGGTGCTGATATTCGTACCGCTTCGGCTCGGCGTTGATGACTACCACCTTGCCCACGATGCTGCTGTTCCTGTCATCGGGGATACAGTCTTTCACGGTGAAAACGGTCTTGTCAAAGAGGTATTTTGCAAGCTCTGCTCTGGAAAGCTCCACCTGTGCCTGCACTCGGTCAAGGAATACCTGCATGGCTTCCAGATAATCGTCCGTGCCTACGGCTTCCGCTGCCCACGGAACGCCCAGAGGGTTATCGTAGGTGCAGTAGCACACCATAAAGGGGTACTGTTCCTTTTTATCCACGCCCAAGATGACCTCTTTATCACCAAGATGGATGCTGTGTTCCACCTCGTAAGAGCCAATCATTCTTTTTTCCTCACTCATTCGGCTGCTCCTTCCTCTGCCTTTTTTCTCTCTGCCCATCTAAAATCTTTCGGATACAGACATCGCAGAAAATAATGTGCCTGTCCTTATATCGGGGATAAGGGCAGGTCGTACAGTCGTATTTCTTATCGTTCACGGTCATCGCCGCTTTTCTGCTTCTGGGCAGGGGGATTGTTATAGGGCATACGGCTCTCGGTCTGGTAGCGTTCATTCAGCTTTTCCCGTGCCGCCGACAGCTCGTTGCAGTAATATCCCCAGAAATAGTTGTCGCCGCCCTTGCAGTACCAACACACATAGGGGTTGGGTGCTTCGGGGTTATGACCGATGACAA
>ENA-UOJL01003022-UOJL01003022.1-human-gut-metagenome-genome-assembly--contig:-P47-NODE-3022-length-12482-cov-4.750302_pt1 | contig 12482 bp, 12 predicted proteins | sample MGYA00242347_ERZ723894 | MGnify/ENA metagenome assembly ERZ723894
AGAGCCCAGGCGCCTTATTTCCCCCAAAGGGGATAGGCCCTGGGCTCTGTTGATTTTTCCAAAACGTAAGGAAAGGACCTCAAGTCCCATAGACAGTAAGCAGAGAAAATCCTCATTGGAAATAAAAAAGCGGAGGAACTTTCCAGTACCTCCGCTTTTCGTTGTGATTCCTGTTATTTGTCAATGTATTCCCGCACATAGAAGTCGGCGCCCAGCTTTTCACACAGACGCTTGCACTCGTCGATCTCATCCTTGGGCATGGTGCTGACCACGGTCATGCGCACGTGAGGGACGTTAAAAACAGCGCCTGCGGTAAAACGCAGAATGGCAGGGAAGGCGTCCAGGCCAAATTGGCTGTGACAGATGGCGTCATAGCCTTCCGGAGTGCTGGCGTTCAGGCTGACGGAAACCGCGTCCACCCGGCCGTCCAATTCCAAAGCGGCGTTGCGCCCGGTGATCAAATTCGCCAAGCCGTTGGTGTTGATGCGGATGAAATGGGACCCATGAGATTTGATTTGATCGCACAGCCACATCATATCATCCCAGCGGCAGGCTGGTTCACCATATCCGCAGAACACCACCTCGTTGTAGCGGTTGAGATCGTGGCGGAGCAGTTCTTCCAAAATTTCCTCTTTGGAAGGTTCTCCGTTTTGATACCACAAATTGTCCGCATACAGGCTGCCGGAGCTGTTCTGCCGCAAGCAGAAATCACAGTTATTGCAGCATTGGTTGGTCATGTTCACATAGAGATTTTTCTCAAATTCGTAAGTGATGGCTGCGCCGTACTTGTTTTGTTCCATACTCGATAACTCCTTTCTCACACAATCCCAAACAATTTACGGGTATTTTCCGCGGTGATGTCCAAAACCGCCTGCGGATCGATTCCCCGCAGTTCCCCAATTTTTTCCGCCACAAGCGCGATGAGGGAAGAGTCGTTCCGTTTCCCGCGGTGGGGCACAGGAGCCATATAGGGTGCGTCGGTTTCCAACAGTAGACGTTCCAGGGGAAGCTTTTCGGCAACTTCCACCGCGTGACGGGCGTTTTTAAACGTGACCACGCCACCCAGGCCAATATACATTCCCAGCTTGAGGATCTCCTGAGCAGTTTCCCAACTGCCGGAAAAACAGTGCACCACTCCGGCGGGTTTGTATTTTTTTAGAAATTCCAACGTGTCTCCATGGGCTTCCCGATCATGGATCACCACCGGCATGGCCAGTTCTTGGGCAAGTTCCAACTGGGCGTCAAAGACTTCTTTTTGCCGGTCTTTGGGGCATTCGTCCAGCCAATGGTAGTCCAGGCCGATTTCTCCCACTGCGACGATTTTAGGATCTTTCAAAAACGTCCGCAGCTGGTCCAGCCAGTCGTCCGGCAAATCCCGGGCGCATTCCGGGTGGATGCCCGCTCCGCCAAAAATATAATCGTACCGGTGGGTAAGTTCCAAAGTGGTCTGACAGCTTTTCAGGTCAGACCCCATATTGATGATCCCCACAACGCCCTTTTCTTGCAGGACCCATCCCAGAAGCTGTTCCCGGTCCTGGTCAAACTGCTCGTCGTCGTAATGGGCGTGGGAATCGAAAATGGAGTGTATCATTGTTTTCTGTACCTTTTCTCAATTTTTCCGTGAAACCAGAGGAGCCAGCCAAGCCCAGCGGTGCAGGCCAGCAGGGCAATAATGGCCGCAGCCAGGGCTGAGAAAAGCGCCACAAGCCCTCCCAGCCACCAGGGCAGGGAATAGGCGATCCACATGCGGCTGTTAGCTTGGTTGTAAGCGGGCACATCTGAAACAGAGTCCCTGGGAACGGTGGTGCCGGACCAAAACCACATGGGTTCTTCCCGCCGTCGGGCATACAGGCCAAACCCCAAAAAGAGGCCGGCACAGAACCACATGCACACCAGCATGATAATGTTCCCTACCATGTCTACTCCTCCTCTGAATAAACAGATTTAGCAGAGTTTCGCGCCTGCGGGGATGCTGTCATCCACCATCATCAAATGCAGGCATTCTTCGCCCTTTTCCGTGTGAACCGCGGAAAGAAGCATGCCGCAGCTTTCCAGGCCCATCATCTTCCGAGGGGGCAGATTGACAATGGCAACCAAGGTCTTACCTATCAGATCCTCGGGCTCGTACCACTTGTGGATGCCGGAGAGAATCTGCCGGTCCGTACCGGTGCCGTCGTCCAAGGTGAAGCGCAGCAGTTTTGTGCTCTTCTTCACCGCTTCGCAAGCCTTTACCTTGACCGCGCGGAAATCACATTTGCAGAAGGTGTCAAAGTCCACCTGCTCGGTAAGCTGGGGTTCCACTTCGATTTCCGGCTGGGGCTTGCGGGCTTCTTCCATAGCGGTGACTTTGTCCATGACCTCGTTGACGTCCAGACGTGCGAAGAGAATCTCGGGCTTGTCGGTGACTTTGTTTCCGCTGGGATAGAGGCCGGTCTTATCCAGATCGTCCCAGTCTCTGGGCTGCGCGTTGAGCTGCTGGAAGATCTTGTCGCAAGTGCCGGGCATATAGGGCTGGAGCAGGGAAGCGCCCAGGCAAATGCAATCCACCAGGTTATAGAGCACCGTTGCCAAACGGGGCTTGGTTTCCTCGGATTTGGCCAGCACCCAGGGCATGGTCTCGTCGATATATTTGTTGCAGCGCTTAAACAGAGTGAAAATTTCCGTGATGGCGTCGGCCACTTTCAGGTCGGCCATTTTAGCGGTCACCTTGTCACGGCAGGCATCAGCCACAGCCTTCAAATCGTCGTCCACAGGTTCTGCCACACCGGTGTCCCGCACAACGCCGTCAAAATACTTGTTGCTCATGGAGATGGTCCGGTTCACCAGATTGCCCAGAGTGTTTGCCAGGTCGGAATTGGTCCGCTCGCAGACAAGCTCCCAGGTCAGGTTTCCGTCGTTGTCGTAGGGCATCTCGTGCAAGAGGAAGTACCGCACCGCGTCTACGCCAAACATGTTCACCAGATCGTCAGCGTAGATGATGTTGCCCTTGGACTTGCTCATCTTACCGCCGTTCATCAGCAGCCAGGGATGACCGAACACCTGCTTGGGAAGGGGCAGATCCAAAGCCATCAGGAAGATGGGCCAATAGATGGTGTGGAAACGGATGATGTCTTTGCCGATCAAATGCAGGTCCGCAGGCCACAGCTTTTTGAACTGCTCGGTGCTTTCCTCACCGCAGTGGTAACCAATGCCGGTAATATAGTTGGTCAAAGCGTCCAGCCACACGTAAACCACGTGTTTGGGGTCAAAGTCCACGGGGATGCCCCATTTGAAGGAGGTACGGGAGACGCACAGGTCTTGCAAACCAGGCAGCAGGAAGTTGTTCATCATCTCGTTTTTCCGGGCTACAGGCTGGATGAACTCCGGGTGCTCGTTGATATAATCGATGAGCCGCTGAGCGTATTTGCTCATCTTAAAGAAGTAAGCTTCTTCCTTGGCGGGATGGACTTCCCGGCCGCAGTCGGGGCATTTGCCGTCCACCAGCTGGCTCTCTGTCCAGAAGCTTTCGCAGGGGGTGCAATAAAGGCCTTCGTAAGAGCCCTTGTAGATGTCGCCCTTTTCATAAAGGTATTTGAAAATCTTCTGGACCTCGCGCTCGTGATAATCATCAGTGGTGCGGATGAAGTGGTCATAAGACACGTTCATCAGATCGAACTGCTCCTTGATGATCCCGGCAACCCGGTCTACAAATTCCTTGGGGGTAACGCCTTCGGCCTCGGCTTTCAATTCGTTTTTCTGACCATGCTCGTCAGTGCCGGTCTGGAAAAACACATCATAGCCTTCCATGCGCTTGAAACGGGCAATGCTGTCCGCCAAAACGATCTCGTACACGTTGCCGATGTGAGGCTTGCCGGACGTGTAGGCAATAGCTGTCGTCAGATAGTACTTCCCTTTATTGCTCAATTTAAAAACCCTCCATTTGGCGCTCAATGAATGAACGCTCATTTTTTGCCTGGAAATTAGTTTGTAGCCGGGCAGTGAGCGAAAGCGGTCTGCTTCCGCTGCCCATTCGACTTGTCTGGGTGAAGCCCAGTACCGGTTTTTCCCCAGAAGGTGCTTGCAGTCGAGCGGTAAGCCAACGCGGTTAGCTAAGCTGCCCACTCGACTTGCCCGGGGCGCAGCCCAGTACAGGTTTTTCCCCAGAAGCTGCTTGCAGTCGGGCGGTAAGCCACTGCGGTTAGCAGAATTATCCACTCGACTTGCCCGGGGTGCAACCCAGTACAGGTTTTCGCCCAGAAGGTGCTTGCAGTCGGGCAGTAAGCTAACGCGGTTAGCAAGGTTGCCCGCTCGACTTGCCTGGGGCGCAGCCCAGTACCGGTTTTTCCCCAGAAGGTGCTTGCAGTCGAGCGGTAAGCCAACGCGGTTAGCTAAGCTGCCCACTCGACTTGCCCGGGGCGCAGCCCAGTACAGGTTTTTCCCCAGAAGCTGCTTGCAGTCGGGCGGTAAGCCACTGCGGTTAGCTGAGCTACCTACTCGACTTGCCCGGGGCGCAGCCCCTAGCGGAAAATCAACGCGGAAAATACAGTGGCTACCATCATGACAGCCAGGACCGCCGCAGTGATCCGGACGAATAACTTTCTGCGTTTATCATTGTAGCCTTTCATACTGTCCATCCTTTCCAGAGTAGATTTTCCCAAAAGCCGATAATTAACTTATAGTCTATCATTTTTCTCCCTGTTTGTAAATCCCTTGTTTGGCCGAAAAAGGCTGCTTTCGTGGGATGTGTAGGAATAATGGCTAAACTGGGTGTAATGCAGTTTGACATTCCCTTTGCGCTGTACTACACTTGTTCCGTTACAGTTTTAAAAAGGTGGTGTATCACAGTGGTATATAAGGAAATGAGCTGCCTGGCCATCCACGATATTTCCGGGGTGGGGAAGTGCTCGTTGACGGTGGCGCTTCCGGTGCTTTCCTGCTGCGGGGTGGAAACTTCCGTCATGCCCACGGCAGTTTTGTCCACCCATACAGGTGGATTCACCGGCTTTACCTACCGGGATTTGACCGATGACCTGCTCCCCATGGCAAAGCACTGGAAACAGGTAGGGTGTCACTTCCAGTCCCTGTACAGCGGATTTTTGGGAAGTGCCGGACAAATTGGCCTGGTAGAAGAGATCTTTGACTGGTTCCGGGAGAAAGATACCATGATTATGGTGGACCCTGTCATGGGGGATGGTGGAAAATTATATCAAACGTATACCCAGGAAATGGCCGATGGCATGGGGCGTCTTTGCCGGAAAGCGGATATTGTGGTCCCCAACATGACAGAAGCCTGTCATCTGTTGGAGCGGGAGTACGATCCGGGTCCCTATACTCGGGAGCAGGTGGAAGAGATCCTGCATGAATTGTGTAAGTTGGGACCTAAAATGGCGGTGCTCACCGGGGTTTGGCTGAAAGCGGGAAGCCTGGGCACGGCCTGCTACGATTCTCGTACCGGCCGGATGGAATTGTTCCTCACCGATCGCATCGAGGGATTTTATCACGGTACAGGAGATCTTTTCGCTTCGGCGCTTTTGGGCGGGCTGCTGAACGGGGCTCAACTGGAAACAGCCTGTGAAATCGCCACGGAATTTACATGGCGTACTATCGAGACCACTTTTGAAAAGAGCCAGGACCATCGATTCGGGCCAAAATTCGAAACTCATCTGCCGTGGTTGGCGGAAAAAATGGAAGCTTGTAGAAAAAGTATTGCAAACTAAATAAATTTACGGTAAAATAATCCAAGGTTGCTTTTTTGATTTAAAGCGCCAGGAAGTTAAAGCAGAAAGAGCCGGTGTTCCCACAGGGGATGTCGGGAAGGAAGGTTTGCAAGACCATGGAAGCAAGGTTTTTTCAAAAAGACATCGAGACGATGAAGCGGGCGGATATAGAAGCGCTGCAGCTTCGGCGTCTTCGCTGGATGGTGGATTACTGCTACAATAACGTGCCCTTTTACCATGAGCGCTTAGGGATTGCAGGGATCACCTCGGGGGATAAGATCAAGACACTGTCCGATATTCAGTATATCCCCTTTACCACCAAAGACGATATCCGGGACAACTATCCGTTTGGGATGTTGGCGGTTCCCATGAAAGACATCGTGCGGATTCACGCCTCTTCCGGTACCACGGGGAAACCCACCGTGGGGGCATATACCCGGCAGGATATTGAAAATTGGTCCGACTTTGTCGCCCGTATTGTTACGGCTTCCGGCGTTACGGACCAAGACATCATCCAAATCTCCTTTGGGTACGGCTTGTTTACAGGAGCATTGGGACTCCATTTCGGTTTGGAGAAAGTGGGTGCTACGGTGATCCCCGCTTCTTCGGGAAACTCCGAAAAGCAGCTGATGATGATGCGTGACTTTGGCGTTACCGGATTGGTGGCCACACCTTCGTACGCTCTGTATCTGGGCGAGCTGGTTCGGGAAAGCCCCTATCCCAAAGAGGCCTATTCCAAGCTGAAGTTTGGTATCCTGGGCAGTGAAGGCTGCACCGAGGAAATGCGCCAACGCATTGAGGAAAATTTGGGCGTCACGGTGACGGACAACTATGGAATGACCGAGCTTACCGGTCCCGGCGTGTCGGGCGAATGTCATTTGCGCTGTGGCCTGCACTTTGCCGAGGACGCGTTCCTGCCGGAGATCATTGACCAGGAGACCCTGGAGCAGAAACCCGCCGGCGAGGTGGGCGAATTGGTGGTCACCACCCTGACCCGTATGGGCATGCCGGTGCTCCGTTACAGGACAAAAGACATCACTCGCTTGAACTATGAGCCTTGTGCTTGCGGGCGGACCCATGTGCGTATGGATAAGGTCATGGGCCGTACCGACGATATGCTGATCATCAAGGGCGTGAATGTGTTCCCCTCCCAGATCGAAAGCGTGTTGGTGGGGATGGAGAACGTTGGCCCCCATTATCAGCTGGTGGTGCGCAAGAAGAATTATTTGGATACATTGGAAGTGAAAGTGGAGCTGGTAGACGCCTCACTGCTGGAAAGCTTTGGCGAACTGCAAGCCCTGCAAAAGAAAATACACGACCGCCTGAAGAGCGTGCTGGGTTTGGAGACCCGGGTTACCCTGGTATCTCCCAAGAGCCTGGAGCGTTTCCAGGGAAAAGCCAAACGGGTGTTGGATCTGCGGAACCAGCCCGAGGAAGAATGAGAGGAAGGTTCAGATGAAAGAATTGTATCTGGGCAACGAAGCCGTTGCCAGAGGCCTATATGAGGCCGGAGTCCGGGTGGTGTCCGCTTATCCTGGAACTCCCAGCACGGAGATCACCGAAGCAGCGGTGAAATACCCGGAGATCTACTGCGAGTGGGCCCCCAATGAAAAGGTGGCTACGGAAACAGCTTGTGGCGCGGCCATTGGCGGAGCGCGTTCCTTCTGTGCCATGAAGCACGTGGGATTGAATGTGGCTGCCGACCCTCTGTTCACCATGAGCTACATAGGAGTAAACGGCGGCATGGTGCTGGCGGTTGCCGACGATCCCGGTATGCACTCCTCTCAGAACGAGCAGGATTCCCGCAACTATGCCCGGGCTGCCAAGGTTCCCATGCTGGAGCCGGCGGACTCCTCCGAATGTAAGGAATTTACCAAGCTGGCATATGAGCTTTCCGAGCAGTTTGATACCCCGGTGATTCTGCGGCTGACCACACGAATTGCCCATTCCCGGAGCATTGTGGAAACAGAAGAGCGGAAAGAACTTCCCCTTAAGGAATATAAAAAGGACCCGGCGAAAAACGTCATGCTTCCCGCGTTTGCCAAGCCCAAGCACGAGAAGGTGGAAGCCCGCACCAAAACCTTGATCGCTTACGCGGAGACCACTTCCATCAATAAGGTGGAGAACAACGGCGCGAAAGTGGGCGTGATTGCTTCCGGCGCTGTGTACCAATATGTGAAAGAGGCCATGGGGGACAGCGTCAACTATTTGAAGCTGGGCCTGGTGTATCCCTTGCCGGAGCAGTTGATCCGGGATTTTGCCGCCACTTGTGAGAAGGTCTATGTGGTGGAGGAGCTGGACGATTTTATCGAGACCCACTGCAAGGCTTTGGGCGTGCCCGTCATTGGTAAGGACGTGTTCCCCCGCTGCGGCGAGTTCTCCCAGAAATTGGTGAAGAAACTTCTGACCGGGGAAGAGGCGGAAAGCGTTTCCCTGGAAGCTGACATCCCTGTCCGGCCGCCTGTCATGTGCTGCGGTTGTCCTCACCGGGGCGTGTTCTATGCCTTGAAACGGGAGAAAGTCTATGTCAGCGGCGATATCGGCTGCTACACTTTGGGAGCATCCGCTCCCTTGGGCGCGATGGATTCCTGCATCTGCATGGGCGCTTCCGTGTCCGCCCTCCACGGCTATAATAAAGCCCGGGGAGCGGAAGGGGAGAAGAAATCCGTGGCCGTTATCGGTGACTCCACCTTTGCCCATTCCGGTATTACCAGCCTGATCGACATTGCCTATAACCGGTCCAATTCCGTGGTGATCGTTCTGGATAACTCCATCACCGGCATGACCGGCCACCAGCAGAACCCCACCACCGGTTACAACATCAAAGGGGAGCCTGCTACCGCCATCGACTTGGAAGCCCTGTGCCATGCCATTGGTATTCAGCGCGTCACAGTGGTGGACCCCTACGATCTGAAAGAGGTCACCCGGGTGCTGAAAGAAGAGCTGGCTGCGGAAGAGCCTTCCGTGATCATCAGCCGCCGTCCCTGCGCCCTGCTGAAATACGTAAAGCATTCTCCCGCCCTTGCCGTGGATCAGGAGAAGTGCATCGGCTGTAAAGCCTGCTTGGGGATCGGCTGCCCGGCCATCAGCTTGCGGGGCAACAAGACGGAAATCGATCCCAACCAGTGCGTGGGCTGCGGTGTGTGCACTACGTTGTGCCCCAAGGGCGCCATTGGCTAAACGAGGCAGGTTTAAAACAGTGTGTAAAGGGGACGGCCCCAGGAAGGGACTGCCCAGTGCGGGCCGGCGTTGTCCGGTTCCGCGACCTTTTTGAAAAAGCAAAGGTGGTAACGTATGATAAAGAGTGTAATGATCGTAGGCGTAGGCGGACAGGGAACACTGCTTGCCAGCCGTATTTTGGGCGACGCTATGATGGATCAAGGATATGACGTAAAAGTCAGCGAGGTCCACGGCATGAGCCAGCGTGGTGGTTCTGTGGTCACCTATGTGCGTTATGGGGACAAAGTTTACTCCCCAGTGATCGAGACCGGAGAAGCGGATGTGGTCCTGGCCTTTGAGCAGTTGGAAGCTGCCCGGTTCCTGCCTTACTTGAAAGTGGGCGGCGTGGTGGTCACCAGTACCCAGCGCATCGACCCCATGCCGGTAGTCACCGGCGCCAAGGAGTATCCCCAGGGCTTGCTTTCCGAGATGGAAGAAAAGGGAGTCAAGGTCCTGGCGGTGGATGCCTTGGCCTTGGCGGAAGAAGCCGGTTCCTCCAAAGCGGTGAACGTGGTGCTCATCGGTGCCATGGCAAAACGCCTTGGCGGGGAGAAAGAGGATTGGCTGAAAGCCGTGGAGCGGTGTGTGCCTCCCAAATTCCTGGAGATGAACAAAAAAGCCTTTGAATTGGGCTGGCAGGCGTAACGTTTTTGGACGATGCCGGGGCATCCCGGAGAACATACAGCAGAGAAAGGAACATCCTACCCATGCCAAACTATTTTGAGCCGGAAATCGAATGTGCTTCCCGGGAAACACTGCGGGAGATCCAGTCCAAGCGGCTGGTGCAGGCAGTCAAGCGCTGCTATGAAAACGTACCTTTTTACAAAAAGAAATTCGATGAGTTGGGATTAAAACCCGAGGATATCCGTTCCATCGACGATCTGACCAAGCTGCCCTTTACTACCAAGCAGGATTTGCGGGATACCTACCCCTTTGGCCTGGTGGCTGTACCCCGTGGGGAGCTTGCCCGTGTCCATGCCTCTTCCGGTACCACGGGAAAGCAGACCGTGGTGGCTTACACCAAAAATGACCTGGATGTTTGGTCCCGCAGCGCTGCCCGGGCCATTGTGGGTACCGGCGGTACGAAAGAGGACTTTGTCCACGTCTCCTATGGATACGGTTTGTTTACCGGCGGCCTGGGCCTGCACGACGGCGCGGAGAAACTGGGCGCTACCGTTATTCCCGTGTCCTCCGGCAATACCAACCGCCAGGTGCAGATCTTGCAGGATTACGGTTCGGACATTCTGTGCTGCACGCCTTCCTATGCCATGTACATCGGGGAGACGGTGCGGGACAAGGGCATCGACCCCAAGACTTTGAAAGTCCGTATCGGTATTTTCGGCGCGGAGCCCTGGACAGAAGAGATGCGGAAAGAAATCGAGAAGGCCCTGGCAATCAAGGCGTACGATATATACGGCTTGTCCGAGATCGCCGGTCCCGGCGTTGCCTGCGAGTGTGAAGAACAGGCGGGAATGCACGTCCAGGAAGATTTCTTCTTCCCGGAGATCATCGACCCCGTTACCGGCGAGCAGCTCCCCGACGGGGAGGAGGGCGAACTGGTGTTTACCTGCATCGGCAAAGAGGCCTTGCCCTTGCTCCGGTATCGTACCCGGGATATTTGTTCCCTGAACCATGAGCCCTGCAAATGCGGCAGAACCTTGGTGCGTATGAACAAGCCCAAGGGCCGCACCGACGATATGCTGATTATCCGTGGCATCAACGTGTTCCCGTCCCAGATCGAAAGCGTGCTGTTGGATCTTGGTATGGACCCCAACTACCGCATGATCGTAGACCGGAAGAACAATTTGGATACTCTGGAAGTGCAGGTGGAGATGAACGAGGGTATGTTTGCGGATACGGTCCGCAGCCTGGAACAGGTGGAAAAGAACATTGCCGACGCACTCCATTCCACCTTGAACATAGCCGCCAAGATCACTTTGTTGGAGCCCAAGTCCATTGAGCGTTCCGAAGGCAAGGCAAAGCGTGTGATCGACCGGCGTAACCTGGGGTAAAATCTCATATCGACAAACCGATTTCCCTCTGGTATAATGAAGACAGAATAAAAGCCAAGGCCCTGTGGGGCCGGAGTTTCATGGAGAGGACGTGACTTTATGCAGATCCAGCAGCTTTCTGTATTTATTGAGAACAAGCCCGGCCGTATGGCGGAAGTAACTGAGGTGCTGGCAGATGCCCAGATCGATATTCGGGCAATTTCCGTGGCAGACACCCGTGATTTCGGCATTTTGCGGGTGATTGTGGATAAGCCGAAGGAGGCCGTTGAAGCTTTGAAGGCTCACGGCATGACCGTCACTTTGACCAAGGTTATCGCGGTGGGTATCGATGATAAACCCGGTGCGTTCTCCAAGGCAGTGCGGCTGCTCTCCAACGAGGGCTTTGATGTGGAGTATATGTATGCTTTCATCAGCCGCGATAAGGGCAAGGCGTTTGTCATTATCCGGGTGGATAATGGTCAGAAGGCCGCGGAAGCCCTTCATGCCAATGGGTTTGAGATCCTCACCCCTGAGGCGATCTATTCCATGTAATTACAGTACAGCAAAAAAAGGCCAGCCCATATGGGTTGGCCCTTTTTGTGTTATTCGAAGAAAAAATAGGAACCCTTTGTCCTAGTTGGCATATCCTGTACCAAGGGGACAAGGCCCGAGAGAGCCGGAGCCCTAAAAAAACAATGGAAAGGGGTAATCGACTTGGCAGACGAAATGATGGGCAAAGCGTGTGACTTGTACGAAGGGTTAAGCCCGTTGCCAAAGGACCCGGTACCCGGCATGGCGTACGTTCCGTACCAGCAGTGGGGCGAAGAGCTTCATCCTATGGAGCGGGCGTTGGATGCTGGAACGCTATTTCCCATTTTAGATAAGCCCTTTTACGGCAGAAGGGGGGAGCCGCGTTGAACGAAGAACGAATGATGCGCAAGCGTGTGTACGCAGCCCGGTTTGCTTGCTGGGAGCTCCACCTGTTTTTGGATACCCATCCCAATAATAAAGAAGCCATGCGCAAGCTGGAAGACTATACCGCCAAAGCGGACCGGCTGAAAAAGGAGTACGAAGAGAAGTACGGCCCCTTGGGGGAAATGAGTCAGGAAACCAGCCGGTGGGCGTGGGTCAGCGATCCGTGGCCCTGGGAAAAGGAGGGGAACTAACCCATGTTTGTGTATGAAAAGCGGCTGCAATATCCCATCCGCATCAAGAATACCAACCCCCGCTTGGCGAAAATGATCATCAGCCAGTACGGCGGGCCCCACGGGGAAATCGGTGCGTCCCTGCGCTATCTGAGCCAGCGGTATACCATGCCCCTCCCGGAATTGAAAGCCATTCTCACCGATATTGGCACGGAAGAGTTGGGCCACCTGGAAATGGTGGGTACCATCGTGTACCAGTTGACTCGGGGACTCACGCCGGAACAGATCAAAGAAGCCGGGTTCGACGATTATTTTGTGGACCACACTGCGGCGGTATATCCGGTGGCGGCTTCCGGTTCTGCCTTTAATGCCAATACCATCTCTGTTACAGGCGACACCATTGCCGACCTACACGAAGACTTAAGTGCCGA
>ENA-UOJL01003033-UOJL01003033.1-human-gut-metagenome-genome-assembly--contig:-P47-NODE-3033-length-12448-cov-3.678367_pt1 | contig 12448 bp, 7 predicted proteins | sample MGYA00242347_ERZ723894 | MGnify/ENA metagenome assembly ERZ723894
TTTATATTTCTCGTCACTAATATTTATCAGCGTCTCCACGTATCGCGTGACAAAAGAATCAAAATTGGGAAAATTTCCAATCGTCCAGCCAGCATATCAAAAATTAGTACAATTTTTGCCAGCGGACCATAAATTGAGAAGTTACATGTCGGGCCTACTAATTCAAGACCTGGTCCGATATTATTAAAGCAGGCAAGTACAGCTGAAAAATTAGTTCCAACAGAAAAACCATCTATTGAAGTAACTAGCAGACTAAACATAATAATAAGTACATATGCAGCAAGATAGGCGTTTGTATTTTCAAGCACCTTCTCTGATACGACCTGCTTGTTGCTGCGCACTGCCTGGATTCGCTGCGGACGAAGCATTTTCTGGATGTTTCTTCTAAGACTCTTAAAGACGAGCAAAAGTCTTCCGCACTTAAAGCCTCCACCTGTACTTCCTGCACAGGCACCCACTACCATCAGACATAATAGGATTGACTTTGAAAAACCTGGCCACAAATCAAAGTCTGTGGTAGCAAAGCCTGTAGTCGTCACAATACTGGCCACCTGAAAGAATGCATGACGTACTGTCTCTTCAAACGTTCCATAAAAGCCTCTCAGGTTAATCACAATCAAAATCACACTGCCCAGTACCATTCCAACATAAAGACGAAGTTCCTCATCTTTATATACACTCTTTACCTGCTTCATGATCAAAAGATAATAGCAGCTAAAATTCACACCAAACAGCAGCATGAACACCGTACATACATTTTGAATATATGGACTGTAGCTTGCCATACTATCATTTTTTACACCAAATCCACCAGTTCCGGCTGTTCCAAATGCTGTACACACAGCCTCTAATACAGGCATTTTTCCAACAATCAAAAGCAGGAAATCCACTACTGTCAATACAATGTACAAAATATATAAAATTCCGGCTGTACTTCTGATTCTTGGAACAAGCTTTGCAACATTAGGTCCCGGGCTCTCTGCTCGAAGCAGATGCATTGTAAAACCATCATTTCGGCCGCTGACAGGAACAACTGCAAGTAAAAATACAAGAACACCCATACCGCCAACCCAGTGGCTAAAGCTTCTCCAGTAAAGCATTCCATTTGAAAGACCTTCTACATTCGATAAAATAGATGCACCTGTTGTCGTAAAACCAGATACAATCTCAAATAATCCATCAAGATAAGACGGAATTTCACGTGAAATCCAAAATGGAAGACAGCCTAAAAGGCTCATTACGATCCATGCGAGTCCGACACAAACCATACCTTCTCTTGCATAAAAGCCTTTTTTGGCTTTTCTTGCAAAAAACATAAGCACACCTGCCACTGCTAAAATCACAAGGATACTTAAAGCAAATCCTAAAATTGCCTGACTATCCTGACCGGCCAGACTTATAATCAGTGCCGGCACCATAAATGCCGCCTCCGCCAACAGAATCTGCGCAATCAGCCGCCCCATCATTTTATAGTTCATAATTAAAAAACTCCTTTTTTGCAGAAACTGTATTTGTTATGCTTCAAAAATATCGTCAAGCTTATAGATAATATCATTTCTTGTTGTGACAACAACAACTGTATCACCCTCTCGAATGACAGAATCTCCTCCCGGAAGCTCTGTAACGCCGCCGTGTGTAATACAGGCTACAAGAATATTTTGCTTCACTTTCATGCTCTTTAACGGCTTATCACAATACGGCTTTTTCTCTTCAACATGAAACTCAATTGCCTCTGCCTTTCCATCTGCTATGGAATGAACTGATACGGCTGCTCCTGTCTGATTGTGCATTGCACGTATATAACGCACAATACCGTTACAGCAAAGATCCTTCGGCCAGATCGTACTTCCAATCGGAAGCTGATCAATCATGCTGCCATTTTCCATATGACCAAGCTTTGTGATAACCTGAGATACACCATGCTTAGTTCCATACAGAGAAATAATCATATTTAACTCGTCCATACCAGTTGCAGTGACAAGTGCGTCACAGCTTTCAATATTTTCACGCTTCAGCACAAATGTATTGCTCGCATCATCATTGATAATCTCTGTTTTAGGAAGAAGCGCTGCAAGTTCCTCACAATGCTTTGGATCCTTCTCGATCAAACGTACCGTCATGCCATCTTTTTCAAGCTGCTGAGCAAGATAATAGCTTACACGTCCGCCGCCGCAGATCATAACATGATTGACCTTTTTTGTTATAATTCCAAGATTATCAAGAAGTGTCGCCAAGATTTCTGTTGATGCCGTAACAAAGATTCTGTCGCCCTCTCTAAGCACAAAGCTTCCATCCGGTGCTACAACATCACCTCTTCTAAGCACGGCACATACAAGAACACGACACTTTATTACACGATTCAATTCACTAAGAGCAACATTGCACAAACGGCTTCTTTCATCAACACGCAGCTCTACGATCTCTACTCTTCCCTTTGCAAAGCTGTCTCTCTTTAAGAAGCCTGGGAATTTAAGCAGTCGTTCAATCTCGATTGCAGCCTGCTTTTCCGGATTTACTGTCAATGACAGCGCAAATGTTTTCTGCATTTTGTAAACCTGATCTGTATAATCAGGATTACAGATTCTTGCAATTGTATGGATGTTTGGATTGATTCCATGAGCAGTCATGCTGCACAGAAGATTTAACTCATCTGCACCAGTCATTGCAATTAAAAGATCCGCATCGTTTACACCTGCCTGAAGCAATGTCTCCATAGTGGCACAATTTCCCAAAACGGCCATTACATCATATTTTTCTACGTTTGCTTCCAATACCTGCTGCTTTACATCAATAAGCGTAATATCATAACCTGAGGCGCTCAGCTGTCTAGTCAGCGTTGATCCAACCTTTCCGACGCCCGCAATTATTATTTTCATACCCTTCACCTTTCATGTTCGAATAATGACAGACAATTAATCATTATATTATGATAACACAAATATAAAAAAGTGCAAGGATATTCTCTCTATAAATAAAAACGACACCCTTTCGGGTGTCGCCTTACTTTAGTATTCTTTACGGCAAATATGTACGATATCCTATTGGTGTCTTAAAGAATACAGATGTTACATTAATTCCAGTCTCTGGTGAACCTGCATGAACAATTGCACCGTTACCGATGTAAATTGCCACATGGTTCGGATTATTGTAAAATACAAGATCACCTGGTCTAAGCTGATCGTAAGTGATAGCTGAACCACAATTCATCTGTGACATGGAGTGATGCGGAAGGCTTACACCTGCCACTCTGCTGTATACCTGCATAGTAAATCCAGAGCAGTCTACGGAACCGCCAATAGAAAGATCGGTGCCGCCGTATACATAATTGCACTGACCTACCCAGCCTAATGCATAATTAACAATTGAATCACGAAGCGGTGTTGAGTTGTTTGATGGAGTTGTAATTTCCTGTGTGGTAGTAGTCTCTGCCGCTGTAGTTGTTGTTGTCGCTTCAACTGTTGTGGTAGTAGTTTCTGCCGCTGTTGTGGTGGTTGTCTCTGTCTCTGATGATGGAGCAGTTTCTTCAACTGTAGTGGTTGTCTCATCAGGTACTGTCTCTGATGATGGAACATCTGACGGCTGTGTTTCTGAAGAAGCCTCAACTGTTGCCACATTTAAATCAAATGAAGAAGAGAATCCCTGATAGCTTACAGTAACAGTATTCCAGCCTGCACTTAACATCATGCCAACCTGCTCACAGCTTAAGCCTTCTGTTACTGTCTGTGTTGTTCCATCTGTGTAAGTAACAACAATATACAGCTCACTTGCACTGAGTACCTGTCCTTCTGTCTTACTGCTTCCAGTATAAAATGCCTCAATACCCTGAATTGCTTTTACAGTCTCCGAAGGAGTGGTATTATCAGCTGTTGTAGTTGTAGTATTTTCTACTGTAGTTGGTGCTGTCGGCTCAGCTGTTGTAGTTGTGGTATCCTCTACTGTAGTTGGTGTTGTCTGCTCAGCTGTCGTAGTCGTGGTATCCTCTACTGTAGTTGGCGTTGTCTGCTCAGCTGTCGTAGTTGTGGTATCCTCTACTGTAGTTGGTGCTGTCGGCTCTGTCTGATCTGGCTGCGTTTCTTCTGCTCTGCTTGATGAAGTCTGTGCCTGTGAGCTTGTTGTCGTTTCCTCAGCAGACGTAGCTGCCACTGTCGTAGTAGTAGTAGGTACCTCTGTTGACGTCTCTGCAACTGTCTCACCATTTAACGCTGCTGTCGCACGCGCTACCATGTCGGCTGTCTTTTTCTGCTCGCTCTTTGCTGTTGTTACTAAGTCTGTATAACCTGCGTTAGAAGCATCATTTATGTAATATTCCCAAAGCTGATATGCATATGTACTTGCGTTGTAAGCTGCCTGATAATCTGCTGCTGCCATACGCTTTTCAAAAATTGCCTCTGCATCGCGAATATCTACAAGATAGCTGTCCAACTGATTTTTTACCATCTGATCAGTGATTGCTACTGCCTCTGCATGACGTGTATATAAAGAAACATCCTTTGCTTTAACAAATCCGGCAAATTCTTCGTTAACTGCAATCTTTACAAATCCGTTCTGAATTGCAAGAACCTTATAATCACCATCCTTGTAAACGTTGCCAACACTATCGGCACCGCTTGATGCTGAACTGTAAACAACCGCTGTATTGGCTTTTACCTTTGCATAACGGTTTGTAAGATCCTCATCGCTCGCCTTTGCAGCTGCACCTGTTAATACATAATCAGATGACACATAACCCTCTACATCTCCACTTTTGACCAGATACCAGCTGCCTTCACTGTTATCAACAGTATCATAAATAGAAACAACACAATTGCTGTATAAATATCCGATCACATTGCTTGATACAGATGGCTTATTTCTAACATTTAAGCTTGCCATTACACTGACAAGTCCTTCTTCCTTTTCGCTGGCATCCTTTGATACCAAGCTAGTTCCAAATACAACGGAAACATCTGCTTTCGACGTCGCATTTACAGTAAAAACTGGGATGATCTTTTTCTCCTGTGCTGAAGCAACTATATAACGAATATAATCCATAATATCTGCTTCAGGCGTTTGGCTGCTTGCATAGTAGTTATCGAGAGAAACCGCCATGCCTGCCACAGCTGTATCCTGTTCAAGCGACGCGCCTGATGCTGCCGGTACTGCAATGCCTCCTCCAACTGCAAATGTCGCAGCCAGACAGGATGCCAGCGCATTCCTGCATAATTTATTCATATTTCAAAAACCTGTACCTTCCCGTAGCCTGCCATCTTGCCTGCAGGTACAAAAACATAATATCAGTTAAATTGTTACAATATTATTACAACTCCATTTTGATTATATCACATAGAAAATGCTTGTCAAGGGGCGTTTTATTTTGTGCTTTTTATGATATACTAATTGGGGCACAGTTAGAAAACCCAGCAGGCTACGAGAGTGTAAAGCAGTTCACCTCAGCCTCTTACCAAGATATTACAAGCTGTTTTTATGACAGCAGAATGGAGATTTTATGTTACGAACAATTTTAATTACAGGGGCTTCCTCTGGTATCGGTGCAGCAACTGCCATTGCTTTTGCTAACCCAAATAATCGTTTAATTTTGGTTTCTCGGAAAAATAGGGAAGGATTAAAAAAGATCGAAGATGAGGGAAGAGAAAGGGGAGCTGAGGTTTTATCTATCTTAGCGGATGTATCAGACTATGAATCATGCAAATCACTTTTAACAGAGGCAAATGAACATTTTGGTCCTATTGATCTTTTAATAAACAATGCCGGAATCTCCCATATCGGTCTTTTCCAAGATATGACACCTGATGAGTGGCAGCGTGTAATGAATGTCAATATCGGTTCTGTCATGAATTTATGTCATCTTGTCATCCCATCCATGGTACATCGTCACCACGGACGCATCATAAATATTTCCTCTGTATGGGGCAATGTCGGTGCCTCTTGTGAGGCTGTCTACTCTGCAAGCAAGGGTGCAATTAACAGTTTTACAAAAGCACTCGCTAAAGAACTGGCTCCTAGTAATATTCAGGTAAATGCCATTGCTTTTGGTGCGATTGAAACACCGATGAATGCCTGGCTGTCAAAGGAGGAGGCTGATGCACTCGCAGATGAAATACCTTCCGGACGTGAGGGCACAAAAGAAGAGGCAGCCCAGATGATCTGCATGGTTGCAGATGCACCAGACTACCTCACTGGTCAAATTCTTACAATGGATGGCGGATGGATTTAAATTACTTTACTAGTTCTTCCATCATCTCTTCCTTAAACTGCTGTGTGTACAGATCATGGTAATAACCCTTCATTGCCATCAGCTCGTCGTGTGTTCCCCGCTCGATGATCTTTCCGGCCTTAACAACAAGAATTACATCTGCCTGGCGGATTGTCGAGAGGCGATGGGCAATGATAAATGAAGTACGATCCTTTAAAAGATAAGAAATCGCATTCTGAATCAACTGCTCTGTCTCTGTATCAATAGAAGAGGTTGCTTCATCCAGAACAAAAATCGCTGGATCTGCCAGCACAGCTCTTGCAAATGAAATAAGCTGCTTTTCTCCGGTGGACATGGAATCTCCACCCTCTCCAACATCTGTCTGCCATCCCTTTTCAAGACGTTTTGCTACCTGATCTGCTGATACGATCTTTGCTGCCTCAATAACCTCTTCATCTGTAGCTTCCAGCTTTCCATAACGGATATTTTCCATGATTGTTCCTGTAAACAAATGAGGACTTTGAAGCACGTAACCAAGCGCACTGTGAAGCCATGACTGACTGCGCTCTCTATAATCCACACCATCGATTAAAATACGACCCTGTGTCGGTTCAAAGAAACGACAAGCTAAATTTACCAGTGTACTCTTTCCAGCACCTGTCTCTCCGACAATGGCAACTGTCGTTCCTGCCGGAACATGAAGGTTAAAATGCTCTAAAATATTTTCATTTCCATCTGGGTAATGGAATGTCACATCTTCAAATGTAATATCACCCTTAATTGGCTCCCAATTTTCACGCTTTTGCTCAAATGCTGTGCCATACTTTTCAATTACATCAGGGCGATCCTTAATCTGCGGTTCTTCCTCAAGAAGTCCTGTGACACGCTCGATATTAGCCTGTGCTGCCACAATCTCTGACAAGTTAGACGCGATGTTTCGAATTGGCTCAAACATGTTGACAGCGTATGTTGTAAAGGCTGATAACGTACCAAGCTGAAGAGCCTGTGCCAACACAAGCTCACCGCCCTGCTTTAATGCAAGTGCCACACCAATATAGCCACAAAATACAACAAGTGCTACATAAAGACCATTCATACGTGCCGCCTTCACACCTGCTGTTTTCATATCATCAGTAAGTCCCCTGAAATGACGGCTGTTTTTTTCCTCAATGACAAGCGCTTTTGATGTCTGCGCACCTGTAATTCCTTCATTATATGCACCTGTAATCATTGAATTTTTCTTTCTGACCTGCCTGTTCCATTTTAAGATACGCTTCTGGAAAAAGCTTGTAAGAAGCACCAGACCTGGCACAATTAACATAATCCAAAGTGCCAGCTTCCAGTTTAGTGCAAGCATAATGCCAAAGATTCCCACTACATAAAACAGCGCCCACAGCATATCAAGAAGATTCCATGCTACAAGACCACTGATTCGTCCTGTATCATTCATTACTCTTGCCAAAATATAGCCGACTGGTGTTGTATTATAATAGGAAAAGGAAAGCTGCTGAAGATGATCAAAGCATGCCTTCTTCATATTTTTTGCCATATTCATCTCAATCACCATAGCACAGCGGCAAAAAATCACAACACTGACAGTCTGAAATATAATGGTAACTAAATAAGTTCCTGCAAAGCTTCCAATTCCTTCTGTCGTATTTCCGCTGATAAAATGATTGATTGCATACTGCTGAAACAATGGAAGCGCAATATCGACAAGTGCACACAGCGTATTAAAAAAAAGTGCAATAATCATATATTTTCGAAAAGGATTCATAAATGGAAACAGATTCTTCCAATTACGCCAGTCAAACGACTGGTCATATTCTTTTTCTTCAATCTGCATACTATTTTTATCCTGCCTTTCTGTGCCTGCATCACATGTGCAGACACTTTTTTAACTTTCTTACACAGAATCAGCATCTAATTGAGTATTCATCTGAATATCATAAATTCTGCGGTAAATACCGTGATGCTCCATAAGCTGTTCATGGCTTCCCATCTCTGCCACAGCGCCATCTTCAAGCACCATAATGCAATCTGCCTGCATAAGAGTCGTGATTCTATGTGCAATCAAAATAACTGTTGTTCCTGCCATTCTCTTTTTGAGTGCCTCACGTATCATGGCATCTGTCTGCGCATCTACTGCTGAAAGAGAATCATCAAAAATCATAACAGGTGTATGTTCTACAAGCATACGTGCAATCGCAACACGCTGTTTTTGTCCGCCCGAAAGCGTTACACCGCGCTCTCCAACAATGGTTTCATAACCATCCGTAAAACTGTCAATCGCACTGTCTACACAGGCAATCTCACATGCCTCACGAATATCATCAAATGCTGAACTTTCCTTTGTTATTCCAACATTTTCCTTTATGCTTCCTGAATATAAGAATGGCTCTTGAAGCACCATACCAATCTGGCTTCTCAAATACTGACGATCAATATCACGAATATCAACACCGCCAATAGTAATCTTTCCACAGCCATCAGGCAGATCGTAAAGACGATTTAATAGATGTACAAGTGTACTCTTTCCGCTTCCTGTATTTCCAAGAATAGCAAATGTCTTTCCTGCCGGAACAGTAAAGCTGACATCCTTTAAGACAGCTGCTCCCTCTTCATATTTAAAGTTCACCTTGTCAAATACAATATCCTTATTGATTGCAGGCTTTGTCACACCTGGACGATCATCTTCTTCCTTCTCATCAAGGATATAGGCAATACGGTCAATTGACACGCCCGCTTTACTCATCTCGGATATGATTCGTCCAAGACTTCTGACTGGCCATGCCATACTGGAATTATAGGATACGAAGGCAATAAATTCACCAACAGTCAGATTGCCATCTACTGTAAATAACACACCCATGCAGATGACTGTAAGAATCTGAATACCTGTAATCAGATCACCAATCGACCAATACAGACTCAAAAACTTACCTAAATAAATCCACAGTCCTGCAAAACGCTCATTTTTCTCATCGAAGCGTTTGCGCTCAAATGATTCTCTTCCAAATGCGCGCACCACTCGTACACCAGTTAAGTTTTCCTGAACAACGCTTGATAAAATTCCCTCTGCCTCATCTGCTTCCTGAAAATGCTGTGCAATCTTTGAGAAGAAGTATCCAGAGTACAAAATTACAATTGGAAAAAAAGACACAGCGATCAATGAAATTTTAACATTCATTGAAAACATGATCACCATGTAGAATACAATCAGGAAGATAATACGAAATACTTCCATCAACTGATTAGTTACAAAATTTCGCACAACATCTACGTCTGATGTACAGCGCTGAATGATATCACCTGTCTGGTTCTTTACATGCCAGCTATACGGTAACTTCTGAATATGATCATACAACTGATCTCTCATGCCCTTTACAAAGCTTTCTGAACCCTTTGCTGCAAATACCTTTGAGTAGTAGTTTGCAGCGATGTTTATAGCTGCAAGCAAAATGACGGCAAGCGCTGCAATCGTAAGCATCTTTCCAGGATTTTCACGAATCGTTTCTTCTGATAAAAAGGCTTTCACCCATTCTGGAATCTTAGACAAGTCACTTCCTAAGACACCATCTACACTAATTCGAATAACCTGTGGGATAAATGCCTGACAGACAGTAATCATTGCTGAAAAGAAAAGACCTGTCAGCATAAGCGGCAGGCATGGTTTTAAAAACCTGAAAATCATCGCTGCCTTGCCGGCTTTTTTCTTATTTGGTTCCATAAGTATCTCTCACCTTTCTTTTTTCGTAAATTAATAAAAGTACTGATGCACGGCCATCAGTACTCTCATTATATCGAATGAATATATGGATTTCAATGGGAAATCATTTTTCTAATTAAGTTTGTTCCTCTTGTACAATACGTTTTCGCACCGTAGTCTCTTCTACTCTGTGATCTTTTATTGAAGTAACCATAATTTCAAGATCAGGTGTAAGAACAGAAACTTGTGTGCCATCATCTGGCACATAACAAAGTTCACCAAGCACATAGCCGCCGAAGGTATCATATTCATCAAGCGGAAGTTCCACATCAAGTTCCTCTGCAACCTCATCTAGTGAAGCTGCACCCTGAATGCGCCACAGGCTATCACCAATTTTTTCTATATCACTTGGCTCAGGCTCTTCATCATGTTCCTTCCACTCACCAACGATCAGCTCAAGCAAATCTCGCATAGTAACTATTCCTGCCATTCCGCCATACTCATCAATTGCGACTGCAAAATAGTTTCCTGTCTTTTTCATATTTGAAAACAATGACGCAGCTTTCATATTTTCAGGAATAAAATAAGGCTTTCGCACGCAGTTTTTCATCACGGCTTCCCTTGAATGGTCTCTTGATCTTAAATACTCTCTTGCATCGAGCACACCAACAATATCATCAGTATCCACTCCGCACACAACATAGAAGCTATGAAGGTTTTCGTAGATTACTTTTTCCCATTCCACACGGCTCTCATCGGCATACACACAGACAACATCTTTTCGATGCGTACAGATTTCATCGACAGAAACATCATTAAACTCAAACACATTTTGTATAAATTCATTTTCCTGTGTATCAATCGTTCCCTTCTGACTTCCAGACTCTGCCATCAGGCGAATCTCTTCTTCCGTAATTTGAGTCTGACGATGTGGATCAACACCACATAAACGAAGAAGCGTATGTGACGCGGCAATTAAAAGCCAAATTAGCGGAAAAAAGACAATCTGCACTACATAAACAATAGAAGAAAAACGAACTGCCATCTCTTCTTCTTTTTCTGCTGCCAAACGTTTTGGCACCATACGTCCAAAAATCATCGTTACAATGCATAATACAAGTGAAATTGCAGTGACACAAAGTCCATCCAATACATTTGGATTTATTGCCTGTCCGCTTTTTCCAATAAAATCTTCTAGCGGTTTTCTAAAAACAAGCGCCGCATATGCACTTCCTAAGCATACACTTGCCATTGAAACAAGCTGCATAGCTGTTAAAAAACGCTCCTGCTTTGCCTTAAATCCAGATAAAAGCGCTGCTTTTGCTTCATCCTTTTTTGCCATCTCTTCTAATTGATTGTCGTTTAATGAAACGATTGCCGTTTCTGCACACGTAAACACTGCGTTCAGTGCGATCAGAATGACCTGCAGAATAATTGCCCCTATCATGCGAGACCTCCTTTCGAAACTCTCACAAAAATCTGCTTATTCGTATCCGTATCCGCGCTGCCGTCGTCTTCCATTATGGTTTCCTCCTGTTTTTAAATAAATTACTATGTTCATTTTTTGATAGCTATTTCACCATGTTTTTTATTGAAATAATATCCTTTTTATTGTAAGATGGAAGCATGAAATTGTCAATGTATTTCGCATATTATAATGAAAGGAAACCATTTCTATGAGTAAATTTACACTTGACTGGAAGCAATATGCTGCACTTGCAAGACAGGCTGCTGCTGAGGGCTGCGTGCTTCTTGAAAACAAAAACAATACACTTCCTCTTGCCGAGGGCGAGACATGTGCCGTATTTGGCCGTACTCAATTTGAGTATTATAAAAGCGGAACCGGATCTGGCGGTCTTGTTAATACAAGCTATGTACATGATCTTGACTATGCCCTTACAGAATCTTCTCTTATAATTGACGAGGAAGTAAAAACAGCTTACAAAAACTGGTTAAAAGATCATCCTTTTGATTTGGGAAATGGCTGGGCACAGGAGCCTTGGTGTCAGGTCGAAATGCCGCTTAGCGATGAACTTGTATCTAGCGCTGCTTCCCGCTGCCAGACTGCACTTATCGTAATCGGCCGCACTGCTGGTGAGGACCGTGACAATGCTGCTGAGAAAGGAAGCTGGTATCTGACAGACGGTGAAGAGGCAATGCTTGAAATCGTATGTCGCCATTTTTCACGTACAGTTGTTATCTTAAATGTTGGAAATATCATTGATATGAGCTTTGTTGACCGCTATGAGCCATCATCTGTTCTTTATATATGGCAGGGCGGCATGGAAGGCGGTTCTGGTGCTGTCGATGTCATCACCGGAAAGGTTCCTGCCAGCGGACGCCTCAGTGATACGATTGCTTATCATATTGATGATTATCCATCTACCCGGAATTTTGGCTGTGAGGATACCATTCGCTATGAAGAAGATATCTATGTAGGCTACCGCTATTTTGAAACATTTGCGAAGGAAAAGGTTCGCTATCCATTTGGCTATGGTCTGTCTTATACTACCTTTGATGTACAGGCTGCACTTGACATGTGTTCT
>ENA-UOJL01003035-UOJL01003035.1-human-gut-metagenome-genome-assembly--contig:-P47-NODE-3035-length-12441-cov-4.885597_pt1 | contig 12441 bp, 9 predicted proteins | sample MGYA00242347_ERZ723894 | MGnify/ENA metagenome assembly ERZ723894
TGATCTCCGTTACGTGGGCTTCCATTGTGCCGGGCATGGACGACCTGGGGCTGCCCCCCTATTTTGCCACCATCACCTACAGCTTCCAGGTGGGCTGCTTCAAGCCCGACCCCCGGATGTTCCAAGACGCCCTTTCCAAAATGGGCCTGCCTCCGGAAGAGTGCGTTTTCATCGACGACACCTTGAAAAATCTCCGGGGCGCCCAGGCAGCCGGCATCCAGCCGGTGCTCATCACCGCCAAGCCCGACGCGGAAGAGTGTCCGGAAGACATGGCCTCTATCAGCAAGATCTCCGAACTTTTGGAACTGCTGAAATAAGAGACGCGAGAAATTTTAGGGACAAACGCAGGGAATATAGAAGGAGGGAACTTCCATGGACCAGAAAACATATCAGGATTACGTGAACATTTTAAAGGAAGAGCTGGTGCCTGCCATGGGCTGCACAGAGCCCATCGCCATTGCCTACGCTGCCGCCGTTGCCAGAAAGACTCTGGGTCAAGTAGCACAGCGCATGGAAGTGGAGGCCAGCGGAAACATTATCAAAAACGTGAAAAGCGTTTTTGTGCCCGGCACCGGCGGGCTGAGGGGCATCCCCGCAGCCGCGGCGGCAGGCATGGCCGCTGGGGACCCGGATTTGGAATTGGAGGTCCTTTCCCGTGTGGGGGAACCGGAAAAGAAAGCCATCCAGGATTATTTGGAGGCCACTCCCATTGCGGTGAAACTGGCCGATTCCCCCTTTATTTTTGACATCACCATCCGGGCTTGGGCAGGGGAGGACTCTGCCCTGGTGCGGATTGTAAATTACCACACCAACATTGTGCGCATTGAGAAAAACGGGGAAACCCTGCGGGAAGTGGAAGCCCAAGCTGCTCAGGAAGAGGGGCTGACGGACAAATCCGTGCTTTCCGTGGAAGGAATTCTGGAATTTGCCCGGGAAGCTCAGTTGGCCGACGTGGAAGAAACCATCGGCCGGCAGATCCGCTACAACACCGCCATTGCCCAAGAAGGCCTCCAGGGGGATTACGGCGCCAACATTGGCCGGGTGCTGCTTTCCACCTACGGGGACGATGTGAAGATCCGGGCCAGGGCCATGGCTGCCGCCGGTTCCGACGCCCGGATGAACGGCTGCGGCCTGCCGGTGGTGATCGTCTCCGGCAGCGGAAACCAGGGCCTTACCGCTTCCCTGCCTGTGATCGAATACGCCAAAGAGCTGGGCGTGGACCAGGAGACCCTCTACCGGGCCCTGCTGGTCAGCGATTTGATCACCATCCATCTGAAATCGGAGATCGGACGGCTTTCCGCCTACTGCGGGGCTGTCAGCGCGGGCTGCGGCAGCGGCGCCGGAGTGGCGTATCTGTACGGCCGTGACAAGAGTCCCAAGGAACTTCTTCGGGACGTGTCCCACACCATCGTCAACGCTCTGGCAGTGACCTCCGGCATTGTGTGCGACGGCGCCAAGGCCTCCTGCGCGGCCAAGATCTCTTCCGCCGTGGATGCCGGCTTGCTGGGCTTTTACATGTATCAAAACGGCCAGCAGTTCCGGGGCGGCGACGGCATTGTCTCCAAGGGCGTGGAGGAAACCATCCGGAATATTGGCCTGTTGGCCACCGAAGGCATGCGGGAAACCGATCGGGAGATCCTGGACATCATGACCACCCGCTGCTAAAGTTTTCAGTCAAAAATTTTTCCTTTCCTCACCTTCTCATCACAAAAGGCGTCTATTATATGTACTATGTAGAGAGGGAGGCTTGCAGCCGCCCCCGATTGGCGAATTTTGACGAAGCTTGTAGAATTCGCTCTACTGATTCATCGCCAGGAAGGGGGACTTTCTATGTTCCAGCTTTTCCATCCGAAAAAATCCGTGAAACCTAGGCCAAAAAACAGCTTCCCTGGAAGGCAAAATACGCCTTGCCTCTGTTGCTGGGATGCGGCGTTCTCCTCACACTGACGCTCACCATCCATCTGGCCACCGCCAAAAAGGTTGCCCCGGAGAAGGACACTTCTTCCCTGGCTGCGTCCTCCGCCTCCACCCAGGCTGAGGACAGTCAGGCAGACCAGCCCGCAACGGCGGCCTATACGCAGGATGCCGCCCCGGAGGGGGACGGACTTTCCATGGAAGGGAATCAAACTCGCACCCAGGAGGACGTGACCGCCGCTTTAAACAACCTGCGGGAAACCTTTCCAGAGGGAGCCTATTGGAACCACATGGGTGTGGAGGACTGGGACGAATTCACCGTGACGGACACACCCTGCCAACACGACATCTACTGGGACACCTATTGCAACACCTATTCCGGTGGGATTCAAGACCTGTTCCCCCAATTCCAGCCCATGGAACAATGCCTGGGCTTTGCGGCATTGATCAGTGACCTGGTGTTTGGGGTGGACGCGCCGGTGGATGTTTTCACCGATTACACGGCCCTGCGGCCAGGGGATCACATCCGGCTGCAACAGACGGAACACTCTATGATAGTACTGACGGTGGAAGACGAGGGAATCACCGTGGTGGAATGCAACAGCGATTATGAACACTGCCGCATTTCCTGGGACCGTTTCCTCAGTTGGGATGAATTGGCCGCCTACAGTTACGAAATGGAGTGTATCACCCGCTACGGGACAGAATGACACCGGCTTTCCGGAGGGAAGCTTCCCATTTCCGGTTTTATGTTTCCCAATTTGTAAGAAATTCCCCTTCTCCCGCCATCTAATCAGCAGGATTTGAAAGGAGGAATTGCCCATGGAACCTCACCGCACTGGCGGGCGTTCCCGCCATGCCGCACACCAAAAGAACCGTTCCCCGGGGTATCTTTTTGGGGGACTGATCGGCGCTGTCTGCTTGCTGGCGCTGATTTTCTTATGTTCCAAGCTGGGGTGGACCTCCGCTGGGGCCGAGGAACAAAAGGACCCTGAAGGAACCACCCCTTCTCTTTCCATCGCGGTCCAGGGCGGGGACGAAAGCTCTTCCCAGGAACCATCCCCAGACCAGGCCGCTCCTTGGAATCTTCGTCTGGTAAACCCGGACCACCCTCTGCCGGAGGGTTTCTCCGTGGAGGTGACGGATGTTTGGGACTGCCAATTTGACAGCCGGGCGGCGGACGCTCTTTCCCAGATGCTGGACGACATGACAGCCCAGGGGCTTTCCCCGCTGGTATGCTCTTCCTTCCGCACTTGGGATGACCAGAACACCTTACACCGGGAAGAAGTGGAGGGTTACCTGGAAAAAGGATATTCCCAAGAGGAAGCGGAGAAAGAAGCTTCCCGCTGGGTGGTGCCCGCGGGCACCAGCGAACACCAGTCGGGCCTTGCGGCGGACATTGTGTCTTCCTCACACCAGCTTCTGGACCAGGAACAGGAAAACACCCCGGAACAGAAATGGCTCATGGAACACTGCTGGGAATACGGGTTTATACTCCGGTATCCCCAGGACAAAGCGTCTCTCACCGGCGTGGGGTATGAGCCCTGGCATTACCGCTATGTGGGCAAAGAAGCTGCCCAAGAAATCACCCAACAGGGGCTATGCCTGGAAGAATACTGGGCTGCCCATTATTCCCGGAACGGGGACTGAACAAAGGGACAAAAAGGAGCTGTGGCTTGTGCCACAGCTCCTTTTTTGCTTTGGGGACAGCAATGCCTGCCCGGCAGATGTTTACTCCCCGCCTTTTAAAACGGCGTTTATTTTTTCCCCGGCCTGGGCCACGCTGTCCTCATCGGGAAGGATCACATACAGCTCCGCTCCGGGCATGGAATAGGTTTCCCGATATACGCTCTGGCCGCTGGTGGTATAGGTGGTGATATTCCAATTCCCCGAAAGGGCAGGGGCCAGGGTCATGATCTGCGCCCGGGGAAGATTGGTCTCAAAGTTCCCCTCCACCGCGTCCAACACCTGGGACAGATTTTCCAGCAGCGCGGGAGAGGCGGCTTTTTCCACCACCGCCCGGATGACTTCCATCTGGTTTTTGGCCCGCTGGTAATCCCCTTCCGGGAAGCTCATCCGCTCCCGGGCAAAGGCCAGGGCTTCGATGCCGGTAAGCTGGTTGTATCCCTCTTGATAGGTGCGGATATTCTCCACGGTAAACTCCCGGTCAGAATACACCGACACCCCTCCCAGGGCGTCGATCACCTGGACGAATCCGGTGAAATTCATGCGCACATAGTAGCTGATCTCCACCCCGTACAGGGTTTCCAGCGCATCCACCGAGGCTTCCACCCCATAGATCCCCGCATGGGTCAATTTGTCCTTTGCCCCGCCTGTCTGGGAAAAGGTCACGTAGAAATCCCGGGGTGTGGCCACCAGAAGCAACTCCTTGGTACGGGTATTCACCGCCGCCAGGATATTCACGTCGCTCCGGGACAGAGTGGACACGTCTCCAAATGTGTCGCTGCCGCTGAGATATAGCAGAAAACTTTCCGGTGTGCCTTCCGGCGCGGTGATCTCGTTGTCCGCTTCCTCTTCCGGCAGCGTTATAGAGCCCACTTTCCGCATGCCGTCGGTGGTCCATTCATATCCACGGGCATCCGCCAGGCTCTTTTGATAGGCCTCTTCCAACAGCACCGCTTGGCTTTCCCCTTTCCCCAGGGCGTCCGCCAAGGCAAACACGGTGGGATAGTCTTTCCAGGCGGGGGAGTCTCCCAGCTCCTCCCCCAACCGGGCAAATCCCTGATCCCCGTCCCGTTCCAGCCCTCCGTAGGAATACCCTACCGTGTCTTTCAGCTCCTGGGCCGGATCATCCTGAAGCACATACACCCCCAATTCCCGGTATGGGGTGGATGGCTGGGTCAACTGCTCCAAGGTTTGGTCCACCCGGTTAAACTGGATGAAGGCCATACCCACGGCAATGACCAACAGCAATCCTAAAATGCCTCCGATCAGCAAAATCCCCTTTTTTGTGGACGCTTTCACCGCGCTCCCTCCTTTTCTTCATAGGCCGACGGGGTGACATACACCAAGTCCAAAGAGAGTTTTCCCAACTGCTCCTTCATCCGCCGCTGCCTTTCAAAGGCTTCCGCCGAATTCCAGGGCAGGAAAGATGGCCGGTTGTAAAAGCCCCCTTCCCGGCCACGGAACCCGTCAAACCCTGCCAAATACACTTTTTTCGCCCCGCATCGCTCCAAAAGCTTTAAAAGCATCAACCCCGCATTGTCCGACACCATCTGGTCCTCGTTGGCGCACCGGTCGTAATCCACATAAAGGCAGCTTTCGTCCCCGTACGCCGCCAGGTTGGAAGTGAGGATCTTCCGAATCCCCGGCAGAGAAGAAAATTGCTGCCATGCGATGTCCAGCCGTTTATGGTTGCTCACAAAACAGGCTTCCACCTGGAATTTGGGATCGGCGAAATTCACGGCAATGACAAAAGGACACCGCCGTCGGATAAATTCCAGCACCTGGGACTCCCTGGTGCTCAGGCTTTGACCTGGCGCCAACACCAAAAGATGCCTTCCCCGGATCAGGTCGGAAAGTTCCTCCACCGCTTTGCTGTCGTCGATCTGTTTGCTCTGGTACCGGCGATAGAGCTGCCGCACCAATTCCCGGTCAAACTCCACCCGGTGCGGCTGGGGAATGGACCGGAGAATGCTTTCAATGTCCGTCATGGTCAAGGTCTGCTTGTTCAGCAGATAGGCGGCGTAATTGGGATGGCAGGCGTGGATGGCCGCGATCTGATAGGCCATGGTATAACCCCATTCAAATTCCTTACGCAGGGGGGCGATATACTCATCGTAGATGTCCATCACCATGGCCACGTTGTACCGGGACTGGATGTTCTTGTTGATATACCGGGTAATCAGCTCGGTGGGCAGGTTCCCCGCTCCCCGTCCCATGCCGTACACAGAGGAATCCAGGATCAGGTCCCGCTTGGTCTGAATGGTGGAAAGGACCTGGGCATTGGAAAAGGCAAGCTGCAAATTGTTGTGGCCGTGAAATCCCAGACGGATATCCGGGTCCATATTCTCATCGATCAAATGGAACTGCCGGGTGACCTGGTTCCGGTACATGCTCCCCAGGGTATCTACGATATAAAAGGCAAAGGGCTTTAACTGGTTCACACGCTCCACCAGCTTTAGCAAGTCCAGATCGGAATAGAACGCTGTACCCACAGGCTGTAAAAACACCCGGTACCCCTTTGCCATGATGGCTCCCGCCCAAGCCACGGCCTGGTCCGTTTCCTCCCGGTGAAAGGTGAGCCGGATGCCATCCAGTCCCCCCGGCTCTTTTGCCGACAGCCGGTCAGGCGGAAGCTCCCGCTCGCCGATGGCGATCATGGCCACAAACATGGCGTTGCGCGTTCGCTGGGGAAGCAGAGGGGAAATATCCCGGGGACTGGCAAACAAAGAGCAGTCTTCCCCACGGGGATGGCTTGTGAGGAACCCACACTCGATAATATCGATGCCGCCGCTTTCCAGCTTGTCCAGGATGGAGCAAATTGCCTGTTTTCCAAACTCCCAGTTGTTGATGTACCCTCCGTCCCGCAGGGTACAGTCCAGCACCTGCACGCCCATGTCAGATCTCCCCCTTATTCAGCTTCTTTTGCAGCACGCTCCGGACATATTCCAGGTCCTTGGGGGTATCCACGGAAAGGCTTTTTGCCTCCACGGGGATCATCCGCAGGTGCTTCCCGTGCTCGATGAACCGAAGCTCGTTGATGTCCTCGATCCTTTCCAAAGGACCCCGGGGCGTAGCCTGGAAAAACTCCAACGCCTCTTTGGTGTAGCACAACACACCCAGGTGTTTATAAAACCGATAGTCCACGCTGGCTTTGGGGTGAGGAATAGGGCTGCGGGAAAAGAAAAGGGCGTTCCCTTCCTCGTCTGCCACCACCTTGATATTGGTATCGTCCACCGCTTCCACCGGGGAGTGGATGGGCGCCATCAGGTTGGCGGCGAAAAACCCCTCCAAGGAGCTGGGGATCACCTGGTCCACCACCTGGGGGTCGATCAAGGGTTCGTCCCCGTTGACACAGACGTACAGGTCCGCCTCCAAGGACTGGGCTACCTCCCACACCCGCTGGGTGCTGGTAGGGCATTGAGGGGAGGTCATTTTGCAGGGGATCTGGTACTGAACGCACACTTCCCGGATGGCGTCGTGATCCGTGGCCACCCACACCTGCTGAAGCTTCTTAGATTTTTTCACCTGATGGTACACCCACCAGAGCATGGGGCGGCCGCAAAGGTCCGCCAAGGGTTTTCCCTTGAACCGGCTGGAATCGTACCGGGCGGGGATAATGGCAATGGCTCGCATAGTGTCCCTCCTTATTTCTTCCACAGCCTGGCGATGGCCCGCAGGGGGCGGGTCACCTTCCAACTGGTGGACTGCTCATAGAGCGCGGCCACACGCTGGCGCTCCGCTTTTAAATCCGCTTCCGTATAGCTGCCTGCCGGCGGCTTGGACCCCGCATCTTTTCCGGCGTGGGATCTTTTTTTCTGCTCCCGCTTGTACAGGTTCCAGTTCTCCATCAGCCTTTGGGACCAAAACTCCAGCACCGGAACGCTGACCAATTCAAATCCTTCCGGCACGGGAACGCCGCCCCGTTTGCAGCAATTTTCCCCATCGTGCAGGTCGTAGGCCAAAATACTGGGCAAGTGCACGGTGATCTCCCCCTCCAGCACCTGCCTTCGACCGTTGGGCTGCAGGCCAAACCGGGTGATGAGGAAATCCCGGAGCCGCTGGCTCAAGGGCAGAAACGCTTGGTTGTAGATGTGGTCCTCCCCATAGGAGCGGAGCAGGGCTTGGATCACATAATGGTGCGGCACCGCTCCAAAACACAGGGTGGAAAGCTCCTCCACCGTTTCAAAGCCGAAAAAGACCGGCTCCATCCGCCGGCGCTTCAAGGCAAGCTGGGGAAGCGCTTCCGGAGCCAGGACCACGCCCCCTTCTTCCCACAGCGCCAGCAGGGACAAATATTCCTCCACATACTGCCAACGGCCCTGCTCCGCCGCCTGGCGCACCGTTTCCGGCACGTCCTCCCGGGAAAGCCACTCTTTCCCCGGTTCGATCCATTGGGACAGGGGAAAGTTTTCCCGGAGGCGTTCTTGCAGGGCAGCGGGCAATGGTCCCCTGCAATGGGCCAGGATAAATTTGTCGGGAATGACTTTCCGGTCCAGATATTCCAGGATCTTTCCGGTGCGGTGATCCTCTTTCAAATAGGGATTGAGCCGGAACTCCCCTTCAAACTCCCGCAAAAGGTCGATGAAATCCGGCAGGAACAAGGTGCGGGACTGGTTCATATTCCAAAACAGCTGCCGGGCGGCGGAATAGACCGCCTCTTCCCGGTAGCTGGGGTCACAGGTGGTCAAAAACTTCCGAAACGCGTTCACAATATCCACCATGGCCCCTATCTGGCTGGTGGAAATGGTGCCGCCCCGGCGGTAGTAATTGTAAAAAGCTTGGGGTACATAGCCGATGCGGTGGTACCGGGTCACCAGGGAGGGGATTAGGGCAATGTCCTCAAAAAGCATTTTCTCGTACCGGTTTTCCTCCCAGATGGACCGGTGAAACAGCTTGTTCACGCTGTAGGTGATGTTGTTCCCGTGGGCGATATAGTCCGCCAAGTCCACCTCTTCCCGGGGATAGGAAGCCACCTCCACCTCCCGGTGTTCTTCCACATAGCAGATGCGCACGTCGCACATCACCATCTGGTATTCCCCTTCTTTGGCTTTTTCATAAAGGGTCTGGTACATTTCCGGCTCCACCGTGTCGTCGGAATCCAAAAAGGCGATGTATTCCCCCCGGGCAAGTTGCACCCCCGCGTTCCGGGCCATGCCCAAGCCCTGGTTTTCCTGGTGAATCACCCGCACCTGGTCCGGATATTCCCTGGCATAGCGGTCGCAAATGGCGGGGCAGCTGTCAGGGCTGCCGTCGTCCACCAGTATGATTTCCTTTTCCGAAAGGGTTTGGGCCAAGGCGGAATCCACCGCCCGCTCCAGGTAATTTTCCACCCCGTACACAGGGATGATAATGGACACTTTAATTTCCATATTCTCCTCCCAAATAGTTGAGAATACTCCGCATTTCGTACAGGGTCTCCGGCACGTAATACCCTTTTCCGGCAAACTGGCGGCGGAAGGTCTCCAAGTACCGGCTGAGGATGTGGTTTTCCTTCCACAGCACATTTCCGGTATAGAGCTTGTAAAGCATGACCGTGTTCAGATCCAGCCCCAGGCACAATTTCCCGCTGAAGGCCCCATTGGAGCAAACGGTGATCACCGTGGGGATCTGCTTTTCCTGGTTGAGCAAATAAAGCTCCCAGGGCACGGAAAGGTCCATCTTCCGTGTAAGCCCCAAGTCCTGGACAAGATGGTCCTGGTTCCGGGGATGAAGCTTTACCCCAAAATGACCCTGCCCCACTGTCTGCTGGCATTGGGCCATCAGTTCCAGGTCGTTTCCCTTGATCTGTTCCGTGCGAAAAGACTGCTCTAAAAACAGAAACGGGGGAAGGTCCTGGGGGGCATGGTAGTCAAAAATAAAATTGAGGGCTTCTTTTACCGCCCCATCCTCCCGGGAAAGTTTGGGCAGCCGCCGGTTGGGAAGCCGGTCCCCCCGCATGGAAAGCCTTGGCTCGTACAGCAGCACCTCTTTCGTTTTTTCCCCCAGTTTCTTCCCCTCCGGATGGCAGTTCACCGCCGCCCGGTCCGGCCGGAGAAAATCCACCACATAGCTGGAAAAACCGTCCTCCAGCCAGTAAAAGTCGCAGGGAGAATAAAAATACCGGCAGGCAAGCATTCGGGCCAGCCAATCGAAATTGGGAAAGAACACCTTTTCATACTCCCGTTCCAGCTCTTCTCCCAACGCCCAATGAAGGAGTGTTTCCCGCTCCTCAAAACACCGGTCCACGGCCTCCGGCTGGTTCATGGGAAACTGGACCGCCAATTCTTTGGTCTGTGCTGGAATGACCCGCCGGAAAAGCCCTGTTTCCTCAATTCTTGGCGCCAAACTGGACAGACCGGGGGTGGCGTCGGTCAACACCAGGTCCCCTTCTTCCCCGGAAAAGACCTTGTGTTTTAAATTGACGGTGGTCAACAAATGATAGACCGAATTTACCAGAAACAGGCTTTTTCCCATGACAGACCTCACCTTTCAAACTCTATGCGCTGGGGTGGCCCAGCAAAGCGCCCGGCTGGAACACCGGAGGCGCCGGGGCGTCCTGCAAGTCAGGAGCCTTCCCTTCCGGCAAAGGCAAGCACTCCGTTTCAAAGCTCTCTTCCAGATTGGCAAGCCCGGAGGAACCAAACGCCACAACCCGCTTGGGTTTTCTTCCCCGGAACACATAGGGAAGCAGCTCCGCCGGAAACGGCTGCTCCAAGATCTCCGCCCCGGGGAACACCTGGCGGTAATCCAATGGGTCGTCGGGATGCTTTTTCACCAGCAGCCGCGCCCCTGCCAACCGGGTCTGGCCCAGCTGACGGTACATTTCCAGTTGTTCCTCTTCGCTGAGCAGTCCCAAATTGGAAAACTGCTGGGTCAGTAAAATAGTATTTGCCCTGGTTTTCAGGGGATGGGGCACAAAAAAGCGCACCAGATGGTTTCTCTGCTTGGGGGGCAGCACTTTCAGCGCCCGCTCCACGGAGAAATCCCACAAAGGGCCTGGGACTTCCACCGGGCCGGTTTGAGCATCCCAACAGCAGAACACCTCCCGGATCAGGGGATTCTCCCCGGAAAACAGCCCATGGGCTTGGGCCAGAGCCGCGTGTTCCGGGAATTTTGCCGCCAAGATCCCGGCAGCTTCTTCCGGGCGGCTGAGCATTCCCGCCGCGTCTTCGAAAAAGGAAAAGGGAACGCCCTTTGCCAACGCATACAGGGAAAAATAGAAATGGGCCCCGGCAATATACACCCTTTGGAACTCTTCCAAGGAGGGCAGTTCCAGGCTTTCATAGGCCTGGGCCGTATCCTCCACCACCCGGCTTTCTTCCCCATGGGGGATGGTCAAATAGGGAAAAAGGCGAACCTCCTGGAAAAAGCCCCGGCTCAGCTTTTCCCACTGGGGGTATTTCCCCACAATGAAATCCGGCAGGAGCAGCGCCGCCCAGTCATCCGGGTGGAAAAGCATGCGGTGGAGCATCACTTCCAGAAGCTGGTAAGAACTCACCCCATGATACAGCACTTTATCCGATTCCCGGTTCATCCAGCAGCGCCTCCAATCCCCGGCGGTAAGGGGCGTTTTTCTCCCCCAAGACTTCCAGCATGGGCGCATAGGCGTCCCTGCCGGAAATGGGGAATTCCATGCCCAGCCGCCGTTCCACGGTCAAAAAATCCTCTGCAAAATCTAGAATTCCCCGGTGGATCTCCCTCACCTCCCGGGCATGGGGATTTTCCCCCAATTCCAGCCGCCATCCCTGTTCGGCAGCAGGGTAGAATCCTTTCAGGCTCCCTTCTTCCCCGCCCAGAAGCAGCTCCCAAAACAGATTGTGCCCTTGGCGGGGATGATGGAACCCCCACAAATCCCGGTTTTCCCTTTGGGAAAACAAATAGCTTTGCAGCCTGCCGGTCAGCAAAAAGGGCTCCGCAGCGTCACGTTCCGGGGTGTGGGCCGAATTGGTCCCCGCCACCAACCCGGTGATGGTACAGTCCAGGCCCCACAGCTTTTCCGCCGCGGACCACAGGGACACCGCACCGCTGCCTGCCCAGCCAATATCCACCGCCAACGCCCGGGAACTTCCGGAAAGCAGCCTATGGTAATAGGCTTTTGCCGCCTGGCGCTGAGGCTCATACAGTTTCAGCACCCGGTCCCAGGCCTCTGTGAGATAGTCTTGGACCGCCCCGGCGTTTTTATGCGTCAGAGGCGTTTTGGGTCCTAGCCCCTTGGCTGCGCACAACTCCGGCAGCAAGGGGGCAAGCTCCATGGACCGGATCACTTTTTCCAGGGGAATCCCCCCTTCCGCCTTGTGCCACAAGAACCGGCGGAAATAATCCCCGGGGAACAGCCCGGCGGTCACCTTGGCTGCCGCCAACCGGGACCAGTAGGCATACACGGGCCGGGGATCTTCCGGGTACAGCCGGCGGTAAAGTTCCAACAGCACTTCCCCATCCCGGGAAAGGAACAAAATCCGGTCCGCTTGTTTTTGGCGGGCGCATGCCCGGATAAACCGGCAATATCCCAGAGCAAACAGTCCCCCGTACACATAGCCGTATTCGTAAAGTTGGGAAAAATGCTCCTTGCCGTTGTGCAGCTTCCCGTTGACGATTCCCCGATACACCCCTCCCAAAATCCGGGACATATCTTGGGTACGGAAAGGATTCCCCAGCCGGTTCACGTTCTCATAGGGGAAGGGGGTGAAGCCCTTCTCCCGGGCCTGGACCTGGTCGGAAAAGGGATTATCCCCCAGGTGGGCCAAGTTGCTTTTTCCCGGAAACTTCTCACCCACCCGGGCAAACAATCCCCCTTCCCACTTGGAGACACCTTCCTCTCCGGAAACAAGACACCAGTCAAATCGGCCGAACCCTCCGTCCTCC
>ENA-UOJL01003037-UOJL01003037.1-human-gut-metagenome-genome-assembly--contig:-P47-NODE-3037-length-12439-cov-6.579538_pt1 | contig 12439 bp, 10 predicted proteins | sample MGYA00242347_ERZ723894 | MGnify/ENA metagenome assembly ERZ723894
GGCGCACGACGTCGGCCTTCTTGTTGGCGACGTGGTCGAGGAAGCCGGGGTCCTGGTGCGTGAAGCCGTTGTGGTCCTGCTGCCAGACGTTGGAGGCGAGGACGTAGTTGAGGCTGGCGATGTCGCTCCTCCAGGGCAGCTGGTTGCAGACCTTGAGCCACTTGGCGTGCTGGCTGAACATGGAGTCGACTATGCGGATGAAGGCCTCATAGCTGTTGAAGAAGCCGTGGCGGCCGGTGAGCAGATAGCCCTCGAGCATGCCCTGGCAGACGTGCTCGGAGAGCATGGAGTCCATGACGCGGCCGTCGGGGGCGAGGTGGTCGTCGATGTCGCGCGTCTCGCCGTTCCAGGCGCGGTCGGTTATCTCAAAGACGGGGGAGAGGCGGTTCGAGGCCGTCTCGTCGGGCCCGAAGACGCGGAAGTTGCGCTCCGTGGAGTTGAGGCGGTAGATATCGCGGACGAAGTAGCCCATGGCGGTCATGTCCTGGGCCTCGACCGCGCCGGGGAAGGGGACGTCGACGGCGTAGTCGCGGAAGTCCGGCATGCGCAGGTCGCGCAGGAGCTGGCCGCCGTTGGCGTGCGGGTTCGCGCCCATGCGGCGCTTGCCCTCGGGCGCGAGCGCGAGGATGTCCGGCATCGGGTGGCCGTCCTTGTCGAAGAGCTCCTCGGGCTTGTAGCTGCGCAGCCAGTCCTCTATCTGACGGATGTGCTCCGGCGTGTCGGGCTGGATGGGCACCTGATGGGCGCGCCAGTAGTCCTCCACCTTGAGGCCGTCCACGTAGTCCGGGCCGGTCCAGCCCTTGGGCGCGCGCAGCACGATCATGGGCCAGGTCGGGCGGCTGAGGTCGCCGGTCTCGCGGGCGTGGGCCTGATAGGTTAGGATCTTCTCTATGCACTCGTCCATGACGTCGGCCATCTTGCGGTGCATCTCGGCTGGGTCGCTGCCCTCGACGAAGTGGGGCTCCCAGCCGCAGCCGCGGAAGAAGCTCTCCAGCTCCTCATGGCTGATGCGGGAGAGGACGGTCGGGTTGGCTATCTTGTAGCCGTTGAGGTGCAGAATGGGCAGCACCGCGCCGTCGGTCTTGGGGTTGATGAACTTGTTGAGCTGCCAGCTGGTGGCGAGCGGGCCGGTCTCGGCCTCGCCGTCGCCCACCACGCAGGCCGCGATGAGCCCGGGGTTGTCGGTCACGGCGCCGAAGGCGTGCGCGAGGCTGTAGCCCAGCTCGCCGCCCTCGTTGATGGAGCCCGGGGTCTCGGGCGCGACGTGGCTTGGGATGCCGCCGGGGAAGGAGAACTGCTTGAAGAGGCGCTGCATGCCCTCGCGGTCACGGGTTATGTTGGGGTATACCTCCTGATAGCTGCCGTCCAGCCAGTCCTGGGCCACCATGGCGTTGCCGCCGTGGCCGGGGCCGGAGATGTATATCATGTCGAGGTCGAATTCCTTGATGACGCGGTTGAGGTGGGTGTATATGAAGTTCTGCCCGGGGACGGTGCCCCAGTGGCCGACTATCTTCTTTTTGATGTCGTCCTCGCTGAGCGGTTTCTCGAGCAGGGGATTGTCCAGCAGATAGAGCTGGCAGGCGGAGAGGTAGTTGGCGGCGCGCCAGTACCTGTTCATGGCGGCAAGCTCTTCTTCGGTCGCGGGCTTTCTGAAAATCTCCGACATTGAAATGCCTCCTTTGATTTCGTCAGACCTTGTTATTATTCCTCGTTCGGGTCGCTCGTAGTATATCACAACTATGTGAAAAATAAAGCAAACTTTCTGTAAAATTCCTCTCCCGTGCAAAAAGTGCGGACAAAAAGAACTCCCGGGCACCAAAACGGCGTCCGGGAGTTCAAAAAATCATCGCTTTAAAGCGCCTGCACCCGCCCGTCGAAGCAGGGGGAGCCGGGGACTAGGGCGCGGGCGGAGTCCATGAGCGCGGCGCGCAGGGAGCCCGGCCCGGCGCCGCCGGAGACGTGCTCGGCGCGCTCGGAGCAGGCCTTCCAGAAGACGGAGGCCATGAGCGCGGCGTCGAATGCGTTCGGCTCCACGGCGGCGAAGGCGCCGCAGAGGACGGAGAGCATGCAGCCCGTACCGGTGACGAGCGGGGTGAGCGGGCTGCCGCCGGTTATGGCGGCGGCGCGGCGGCCGTCCGCGACTATGTCCTCCTCGCCCGAGAGCAGTACGGCGCAGTCGTAGGCCGCGGCGAGCTCCGCGGCGACGGAGGCGCGGGTCTGCCTGTCGGCGTCCCCGGCGCTGTCCACGCCCTTTTCGCGCCCGGCGAGGCCGAGCAGGGCACGCGCCTCGGAGAGGTTCACGCGCAGTATGTCGGGGCGGAAGGCCGCGAGCAGCTTCCCCGCCTCGGCCAGCCGCCAGGGGCTGGCGCCCACGCCGACGGGGTCGAGCGCCACGGGCTTGCCCTGCCGCGAGCCCTCGCGCCCGGAGATGAGGCAGGCGTCGAACTTCGCGCGGGAGGGCGTGCCGCAGTTGAGGACCTCCGCGTCCGCTATGCGGGCTATGTCCGCCATCTCCTCGGGCGCCTCGGCCATCATCGGGCTCGCGCCGAGGGCGAGGGCGATGTTGGCGCAGTCGTTGGCAGTCACGATGTTGGAGATGCAGTGCAGCAGCGGGCGGCGGCGGCGTATATCGTCGAGGCGGGTGAGCTCGGGCATTTATTTCAGCTCCAGACTTCTCTGCAGTATCTTGAGCGCGCCTCCGGCCCTGAGGGCGAAGACGAGCACGCCGGCGATGATGGAGCCGGCGACGGTGGAGATGAGGAAGGGGATGATGTAGGCGGTGACGGCCAGGGTGGCGGCGTCCCCGTTCATGAACAGGATGGACACCGGCCAGGCGCAGAGGCCGCCCAGAACGCCGGTGCCGAGCATCTCGGCCACGAGCGTGACGAGGATGGCGGCGACTTCATTCTTGTTGCGCAGCGCCTTGTAGGCAAGGCCGCAGCAGAGCGCGCCCACCATGCTGCCGGGGAAGGCCATGAGCGTGCCCGCGCCGACGAGGTTGCGGATGAGGCTGGCGCAGAAGGCCACGCCCACGCCGTAGCCGGGGCCCAGGAACACGGCGCACAGGACGTTCACCATGTGCTGGGTGGGCGAGCACTTGCTCCCGAAGACGGGGAAGCTGACAAAGGCGCTGCCCACGACGGCGAGCGCGACGAATATGGCGGCGATAGCGAGTTTCTTGGTGCTGTTGCTTCTCATTTTTGACACTCCTTTTCATCAAAAGACGCGGAGAAAAACGGCGATATGCGGCGTTTCCCCCGTAGGATACAAGGTCGGTCGAGGCTTGCTGGCCTCCTCTCACGCCGGAACACGGCTTCCCATCGCTGCATATCTGGCCCGGACGCAGGGCGCTCCCCCTCCATCCGCCGCCGGCACGGCCGGCACGCCGAAACTCTTTTCCCCTCGCGCCTCCTTTTAAAGAGCGTCAAAAAACAAAAGGCTCCCATACGGGAGCCGGCAGGCGAAAATGACTCCCTCCGGCGGCATTACCCGCATCAGGTCATAGGGTCGAAGCGAATACTTCCTCTCAGCCCGGAGGCTCCCCTGTTTTTTGCGAGCCCATTATCTCACCGCGGCGCGGCCTTGTCAAGTTTCCGCTTGCAATCGGGAAAAGGCGGGCGTATAATAATTCACGTCAACAGGGGAGCTCTGTGAGGGCTGAGAGGAGGCGAGAGCCTCGACCCGACCTGATTTGGATAATGCCAACGTAGGGAAATATTGCAGCTTCTGCCGCAGGCTTGCCTTATTTGGCGTGCCTGCGCTTTTTGTTTGGGAGGAATGGCTATGAAAATGGACCCCGCGGAGCTCCGGCTCTACGCCGTGACGGACAGGGCCTGGACGGACGGCGCCGAGGGCGTCTGCCGCCAGGTTGAGGCCGCCATCAGAGGCGGCGCGACCTTCGTGCAGGTGCGCGAAAAGCACCTGGAGCACGACGAATTTCTGGACGAGGCCAAAAAGGTCGTCGCAATCTGCCGCGCCCACGGCGTCAAGTGCGTAATAAACGACGCCGTCGACATCGCCGTGGAGTCCGGCGCGGACGGCGTGCACGTCGGCCAGGAGGACCTCGAGGCCGGCCTCGCCCGCGAGCGGCTGGGCCCGGACAGGATAATCGGCGTCTCGGCGCACAACGCGGAGGAGGCCCGGCGCGCCCTGGCCGCGGGCGCGGACTACATCGGCTCCGGTGCCGCCTTCGCCACCAGCACCAAGGAAAACGCCTCGCCCATAGGGCCCGAGGGCCTGCGCAGCGTCGTGGAGGCCGTGGACATCCCCGTCGTCGCCATCGGCGGCATCACGCGGGAGAACATCTCGGAGCTCGACGGCCTGGGCCTCGCGGGCGTCGCCGTGGTCTCCGCGCTCTTTGCCCAGCCGGATGTGGAGGCCGCCGCGCGCGAGCTGCTGCCGCTGTGCGAAAAACTCGCGGAAAAGTGAACAATATGCAGAAAACCGGGTAAGACCCGTTTTTCAAGCGGTGCATTGGGGGCACCACCTTGCGCCGCTATACAAAAGCAATGCTTGGAAAGGAAGAGAAGTATGAAGACAGCATTGACTATCGCTGGAAGCGACTCCAGCGGAGGCGCCGGTATCCAGGCGGATATCAAGACCATGACTCTCAACGGCGTATTCGCCATGAGCGCCATAACGGCCCTGACCGCCCAGAACACGACCGGCGTCACAGACATCATGGAGGCCACCCCCGAATTCCTGGCCGAGGAGATAGACGCCGTGTTCACCGACATCTATCCCGACGCGGTCAAGATAGGCATGGTCTCCTCGGCGGGGCTCATTGAGCTCATCGCCGCGAAGCTGCGCGAGTACGGCGCAAAGCACATCGTCGTCGACCCCGTCATGGTGGCGACGAGCGGGGCAAAGCTCCTGCGCGACGACGCCATAGACACGCTCAAGCGCGCGCTGCTGCCCCTGGCCGAGGTCGTCACGCCCAACATCCCGGAGGCGGAGATCCTCTCCGGTATGAGCATCTCCGGCGCGGCGGACATGGAGGCCGCGGCGAAGAAGATCAGCGCCGAATACGGCTGCGCCGTCCTCTGCAAGGGCGGGCACGACACCAACGACGCCAACGACCTGCTCTGCCACCCGGACGGCACCACCCGCTGGTTCATGGGCAGGCGCATCGCCAACCCGAACACCCACGGCACGGGCTGCACGCTCTCGAGCGCCATCGCCGCGAACCTCGCCAAGGGCTTCAGCCTCGAGGACTCCGTGGAGCGCGCCAAGACCTACCTCTCCGGCGCCCTTGCGGCCATGCTCGACCTCGGGCACGGCTCCGGGCCCATGGACCACGCCTTTGATATAAAGGCCGAGTACAGAATGGAGGCGCGCGCATGAAAAAGACCTCCACTTTCCAGAACGGCCTGATCTGGTTCGGCGCTGGCGTGTCCATCGCCGAGATACTCACCGGCACCTACTTTGCCCCGCTCGGCATGACTAAGGGCATCCTCGCCATCGTCGTCGGCCACATAATCGGCTGCGCGCTCTTCTTCTTCGCGGGCCTCATCGGCGGCCGCACGGGTCTGAGCGCTATGGAAACGGTCAAGATGTCCTTCGGCAAGAGGGGCGGACTGCTCTTCGCCTTTTTGAACGTCCTGCAGCTCGTGGGCTGGACGGCCATCATGATCTATGACGGCGCGCTCGCCACCAACGGCATCTTCGACACCGGCGCCTGGGTCTGGTGCCTCGTCATAGGCGTGCTCATCCTCGTGTGGATACTCATCGGCATCACGAACCTCGGCTGGGTGAACAAGATCGCCATGGCCGCGCTGTTCATCCTTACGCTGGTGCTCTGCAAGGTCATCTTCTTCGACGGCAACCCCGCGGCGGACACCTCCGCCTTCGGCGAGGCCATGAGCTTCGGCGCGGCGGTGGAGCTCGCGGTGGCGATGCCGCTCTCCTGGCTGCCGCTCGTGAGCGACTATACGCGCGAGGCGCAAAAGCCCTTTGCCGCCACCCTGGCCAGCACGCTGACCTACGGCCTCGTGTCCTGCTGGATGTACATAATCGGCATGGGCGCGGCCATCTACACCGGCGAGGGCGACATAGCCCTCATCATGGTGAAGGCCGGCCTCGGCATCGCGGCGCTCGTGATCCTCATCCTCTCCACGGTCACCACCACCTTCCTCGACGCCTGGAGCGCGGGCATCTCCTCCGAGAGCCTCTCCAAAAAGCTCTCCGGCAAGTGGGTGGCGGTCGTCGTGACGGTCATAGGCACCGTGGCGGCGATACTCTTCCCGATGGACGACATCACGGACTTTCTCTACCTCATCGGCTCCGTGTTCGCGCCCATGATAGCCGTGCAACTGGCGGACAACTTCATCCTCAGGCGCTCGAGCTTCCAGCTCTCCTTCGACTGGGTGAACCTCTCCGTCTGGCTGGTGGGCTTCGTGCTCTACCGCGTGCTGATGACGGTGGACATCGTCGTCGGCAACACCCTGCCCGACATGGTGATAACGATGATCATCTGCGTCATCGTCCGCAAGCTCGCCGGCAAGCGCGCCGCCTGAGCGAAAATATATAATGAGGCCCCGGGTCACTTGGCCCGGGGCCTTTTCTCATTCCTCCGCCGCGCCGGAGACCCGGCCGGCTATGTAGCCCTGCACGTCGTCAAAGGGGATGCCCAGGGCGACGGAGAACTCGCCGTAGAGCAGGTTTTCCGCCCGCTTCATGAACCGGGCGTCCACCTGGCCGAACTTGCGCTTCCTGCTTTCCACGTACTGCTTTTTCGCGTAGATGGACATCACGAGCTCTATGAGGTCCGAGCAGCTGTGGGAGCCGAGGGCCTCCTGATAGTGGGCCGCGAGCTGGGTGAAGTTGCGGTCGTGATATACCTCGGCGCTCATGCCGGGTATGGCGTCTATGAGCTTTTCCGCCTCCTCCCGGCTGATGACCGGGCGCATGAATACCTTCGTGTCCACCGGGATGCGTATCGTGCCGTCCTGATACAGGGGCTTGAGCAGGTAATACTGCCGCGCCGCCTCGCCGGGCCTGGGTTTGGGCGTGTCCACCGCCTCCACCCGGCAGACGCCCGTTCCTCCGTATACTATCAAGTCTCCAATTTGATACATTTTCGCCCCACCTGTCGTTAAATATGGCCTACTCATTGTTATTTCGTGTATATTTTATCACATTTACGGCCCAAATGTAAGTAAAAAATCCGACCGCGTAAAAAACTTGTTAATTTCTCCCCTTCGTGATATCATCTGGGGCAAAGGAGGAGAGCATATGATACTCTGCTTTTCCGGCACGGGCAACAGCCTGTATGCCGCGCGCATCATCTCCGCCGTCACCGGCGACGAGATCGTCTCGCTCAACGACCGGCTCAAGCACGGAGGCCCCGCGGCGTTCTCGTCTGAGCGCCCCTTCGTGGCCGTAGTGCCCACTCACGCCTGGCGCATACCCGGCTCCATCGAGGCCATGTTCCGCCGCGCCAGGTGGGAGGGCAGCCGAAAGCTGTATTTCTACCTCACCTGCGGCTCCGAGCCCGGCAACGCCGCCAAGTACTGCCGCCGCCTCTGCGAGGACATAGGCCTGGAGTACATGGGCACGGGCGTCGCCGTCATGCCCGAAAACTACCTCGTCATGTTCCCCACGCCCGACAGCGCCGAGGCCGCCGCCATAATCGAGCGCGCCGAGCCCGGCATAGAGGCCGGCGCCCGTGAGATCGCCGCCGGCAGGCCCCTCGCCGACCCGAAGATCGGCGTCGTGGACAGGCTCCGCAGCGGTATCGTAAACGACATGTTCCGCACCTTCTATGTCAAGGACAGGCCCTTCCGCGTCTCGGACAAGTGCATAGGCTGCGGCAAGTGCGCAAAGCTCTGCCCCGTGAACGACATCTCCCTGCGCGGCGGCCGCCCCGTCTGGCAGGGCCGCTGCATGCACTGCATGGCCTGCATAAGCGCCTGCCCCGTGCAGGCAATCGAATACGGCCGCGCCTCCGTCGGCCGCCCGAGGAACTACCTCACCCGCGTGCCCGCGCAATACGCTGAAAGGAAGCGGGAAGAGACTTGAAACGACACTCCAGGCCCGTCGGCCTCCTGACGGCAATACTGCTCGGCCTCGCGTGCAGCGTTGTGGTGACGCTGTTCGTGCTCTGGACACACCCCGTCTCCGTCCTGGCCATGCTGGGCAAGATGCTGCGCCAGCCGCTCATTCTGTTCCTGAACTGGCTGCCCATAGCCCTGCTCACCGCGGCCTTTGCCTTCGCGTTCCGGAACGTGTTCTTCAGCTCCGCGCTCGTGGGACTCATAGCGGGTGCCATGTCCCTCATAAACCGCGTCAAGCTCACCATCCGCGGCGAACCCTTCGTGCCGAGGGACATCTCCCTCATCAAGGAGGCCGCGGACGCCGCGGGCAGCTACGATATGACCCTGCCCTGGTTCCAGATAGGCTGCCTTGTTGTGATGACGGCGGTGTTCATCGTCCTGGGCGTGCTGCTGCCACTCAAAAAGTCGGAGGACGCGCCGAAAAAGCGCGGCGCGCTCGTGCGCGTCATGGGCTTCGTGCTCTGCCTCGCCGTGCTCGTCGGCGCGGTCGGGCTGGTGTACAGCTCCACGGACCTCTACAACTCCTTCGAGACCACGGAGCCCTACAACCTCAGCTCCGTGAACAACGAGCTCGGCTTTGCCTACTACTTCTGCTACCACTTCTCCACATATAAAATAGAAAAGCCCGAGGGCTTCGACCGCGAGGAGGCCGCCTCCTGGGAGACCGGCTATGAGAGCGCGCCCGACGCCGCGGACGTGAACGTCGTGTTCGTCATGAACGAGGCCTTCTCGGACATCCTCAACGAGGACGTGTTCGTCTTCCCCGAGGGCGAAAACCCGATGGAGGTCTACAACACCCTGGCCGAGGGCGAAAACGCCTGGGCGGGCCACATCGTGGTGCCCTATTTCGCAGGCGGCACGGCGGACACGGAGTTCGACGTCGCGTCCGGTATGCAGACGAACCTGCTCAACCCCGCCGCGCCCTCGCTCACCGCCTTCCGCACCGTGAACCGCGACCTCGACAGCATCTTCCGCATCTTCGGCGCGGACGGCTACACCAGCTGCTTTATGCACCCGGGGCAGAGCTGGTTCTATAACCGCGAGAACGTCTACGACTGGTTCGGCGCGGACGAGAGCTTCTTCGTCGAGGACTTCGACGCCGAGTACAAGGGCAGCTGGGTCACGGACGAGAGCGTCCTGCGCGAGCTTATCTCCCGTTTTGAGGAGAAGAGCGCCGGCGGCGGGCTGGACTTCACCTACGCCGTCACCATCCAGAACCACATGTCCTACACCGCCGAGAAGTACGGCGACTACGTCTGCCCCGAGGTGGAGACCACGGCGGAGCTCTCGCCGGAGATCCAGACCGCCGTGAACGTCTATGCCGAAGGCATAAGGGACGCCAACGCGATGCTCGAGGACCTGACGGAGTTCTACTCCGAGCAGTCCGAGCCCGTGCTGCTGGTGTTCTTCGGCGACCACCTGCCGTACCTGGGCGACAACCGCCAGGGCTATGCCGAGCTCGGCCTGCCCGCGGCAAGCGTCACAGGAGGGGAGGACCCCTTCGCGGCCTACACCGCGCCCGTCCTCTTCTGGTGCAACGACGCCGCGGCCGAGGCGCTGGACTTTGCAAACGCGATCGAGGCGCTCGACCTGCCCGCCGACGGGCGGATAAGCGCCTGCTATCTCGGCGCCGCCGTGCTCGAGCTCACGGGACGCGGCGAGGTCTCGCCCTGGTTCGCCTTCCTCAACGAGATGCGCCGCGAGCTACCCGTGCTGCACAACGGCTATTATGAGAGCGCCGACGGCGAGATCACAACGGAGCCGACGGCCGAAGAGGCCGCCCTCGTGAGCCGCATGCGCTGCTGGGCCTACTACAAACTGCGCTACGGCGTGGTGAAATGAGACAAAAAAGAGCCGAAAAAAGGGGCCGTCAGTGTTGACGGCCCTCATTTTTGGCCCTGTGCAGAAAAAATATGTGAATCTGCGGAAAAACGTGGTATAATGGTCCCGTCGGTAAGCCGACCAAGCCCCTCCCGGGGCCGGAAGAAGGAGGCACAGAAATGGGCATTAGGATAATAACCGTCAGCCGCCAGTTCGGCAGCGGCGGCAGGACCATCGCAAAGGAAACAGCCGAGAGGCTCGGCTGGAAATACTATGACAAGGAGCTCGTCAAGAAGATCGCCGAGGAGAGCGGCCTCGCCGAGAGCTACATACTCGAGAGCGGCGAATACGCCTGCTCCACCAGCAGCTTTCTCTTCAACTGGGTCATGAACGCGGAGGGCGCCCGCAGCGGCAGCCTGCCCATCTCCGACCAGCTCTACATTATACAGCACAACATCATCAAAGACCTCGCCGAGCACGAGCGCTGCGTCATCGTGGGCCGCTGCGCGGACTACATCCTGCGCGACAGGACGGACTGCCTACACACGTTCTTCCACGCGGACAACGCCTTCCGCGCCGACCGCATCGTCCGCCTGTACGGCGAGCGCCCGGAAAAGCCCGAGAAGCGCCTCAAGGAGAAGGACGACAAGCGCCGCGCCTACTACCGCCACTATACCGGCCACCAGTGGGGCCTCGCCGAGAACTACGACATCTGCCTCGACTCCGGCCGCCTGGGCATAGACCAGTGCGTGGACATCCTCGTCAACGCCGCAAAAGCGTAATAAGCAAAAAAGAAGCCGGAGCAAAGTTACCTTTGCTCCGGCTTTTGGTGCAGCTTGGCAATCCAAATCCGAACCTGTTTCCTGATCGGCCAATGCGGTTTTGAGGTCATCAAAAGTGATGGTCGTTGTCCCTTCCTTGTAGTTGAAGGTTACTACCATTTTGTCATCGTACAGGAAAATAGCGTTGATAAAAGTGTCAATCAGCATCTTACGGTGGGACTTTTGCCGTACATCCAGTTTGCGGAAGCGTTGGAGCCAGAAGGTCATAAACTCGGCGCTGACCTTGGGCTTTGCCAACTTTTCGCAGGCAATCTTGGTTTCCAACTCCTCTTTTGTGGCCTCCAGCTCTTCCAGACGGCTTTTCGTAGACTTGGTCAAGATACCCTGCTGGATGGCGTTCAAGAGGTTTTGAATGGCTGTATCCGCCTCCCGCAGCTGCTGTTCATAGAGCGGCAGATTGACATTCTCTCTGTCCTGCAAGTCCATCAGCATGGACACGATGGCCTCAATCGCCGTATCGTCCATCACCATTCTCATGGTTTCGCTGACCACCAAATCCTCGATCCACTCTTTGCGGACAGACTTTTTATGGCACTTGGTGCGCTTCTTTTTCACGGATACGCACTTGTAATAGTGGTGGACATTCCCCGTATGGCTGGTGCCGCTCTCGCCGCAGAGGTAGGCCCCGCAATAGCCGCAGAACAGCTTGGTTGTCAGCAGATAATCATCCTCGGCCTTGTGGCGGGCCGGGGCTTTCTTGTTCTTTGCCAGTTTCTCTTGCACCCGGTCAAAGAGGTCTTGGGGGACAATGGTGGGAATACCGTCCGGCACCACAATATCCCGGTAGGTATATTCTCCGATATAGCGGCGATTGTTCAAAAGGTGCTGGACGCTGTTATAGGTCATTTTCTGGCCTCGTGTGTTCTTTACGCCCTGCTCATTGAGCCAGTCCCGGATTTGGGTCATGGTGGCCCCCTCGTCGTAACGCTGAAATGCCTCCCGGACAAAGGGTGCGGTAAGCGGGTCAAGCTGGAAGCACTGGTCGCTGTCAATCAGATAGCCAATAGGGCGGGTGCCGCCGTTATACTTGGATTTTAAGGCGTTCTCCGTCATGCCCCGGACTACCTTTTCGGACAGGTCGGCGGAGTAGTATTCGGCGTACCCCTCCAGCACGCTTTCCAGAATGATACCCTCGGCCCCGTCGGAAATGACCTCGGTAGCGGACACTACCTTGACCCCGTTCTTTTTCAGTGTGGCCTTGTACCGGGCGCTGTCGTAGCGGTTGCGGGCAAACCTGTCCAGTTTCCAGACGATAATCATATCGAACAGGCGCTTGCCGCTGTCCTTAATCATGTTCTGAAATTCCGGGCGGTTGTCGGTTTTAGCGGAAAAGGCTCGATCTATGTAGTGGCGCAGGATGGTGATATTGTTCTTTTCAGCAAAGGCGGTGCACTCCCGGATTTGGCCTTCAATACTTTCTTCTCGCTGATTATCGGAGGAATAACGGGCGTAAATAACTGCTTTCATTTTCTTCAACCTCCTTGTTTCTACGCATTTCAAAGCCGTTTTAGCGGTTAGCGTAAGGAATTATATTACCGTAGTGCTGACACACCGCCAGAAGCCGTATATTACTTCGCCTTTTGCGTCTGAAATGCGTAGATATGATACTGATTGGTGGGCGCAAGCAGCTTTCTGCTTGCACCCACTTGGTTACTGCACAGCAAAACCGGGGAATGGCGTCAAGGGCGCGAAGCGTTCATTTTGACCCTTGCACGGCATTCC
>ENA-UOJL01003044-UOJL01003044.1-human-gut-metagenome-genome-assembly--contig:-P47-NODE-3044-length-12417-cov-6.047646_pt1 | contig 12417 bp, 12 predicted proteins | sample MGYA00242347_ERZ723894 | MGnify/ENA metagenome assembly ERZ723894
GCTTTCACCGCTCCAAATCACGGGAGCGTTTCTGTTTTTCCTTTTCCGGTGCGGAGACCTTGGAAAAAGAATCTTCACCGGGGATAAGAGACAGGGCGGAACCGTTGTCCCATTCGACTCCGAGTTGTCCCATATCATCTACATAGACAACCGTACCCATGGTACCAGGCGGCGGGGCCTGGGCATCATCCATGGAATGCAGGACGATACGGGTTCCGGCGGGATATCGCTGCCGGAGGCGTTCCACCTGTTCTCTGCTGGGGATTCTGTTCAATTGATCACCTCCTGGGTTCGTCTGTCGCTTTACGTTCGTGCTGCCTTTCTTCCCGTTCCTGACGCTGGCGATCTTCCTCTTGGGCCGCCAGCAGGCGCTGCTCCATCTCCACAGAGTGGGTTTCGATGTTCCGGCACAGCTTGGCGGTGTGGCGAAGCTGCCGGAGTTTCTCGGTGAGGGCGCTGATCTGTGGAGAGTCTGGCTCGTAGCGGTAGAGTTTCTGGCGCTGCTTTAACAGCACGGCGATTTCATCTTCCGCTTGCTGCCGGAGGCTGGCCAGCTGGCCACGGGCCTCCACATGATGCTGAAAGATGAACTCAGCCTGTTCGATCCGCTGGTCCAGCTTGCGGATATCCTCCCGCACGGCATAGCTGGGGTAGGGCGGTTTCTTGCGAAGCACCCCAACCTTATATAAATAGGAATAATAGAGCGCCCGCAGGCCGGTGAGCTTGCGGGGCTGCGTTTCCCCAAGGAGGAGAAGCAGCCCATGGGCAGACGGTGTTCTTTTCCCAGCCGGTGCGGAGCGCCTGGGGTACAGGATACGGCGCTGAATGGCTTCGGGCGTGTAGTTTTTGCCCAGGGTCTTAAACCGGACAGGCCGCTCCTTGCCCGGCGGCTTCAACGTCATGTACTTGCGGTCAAAGCGGAAGGTGTACCCCTGCTGTTCCAGCACCCGCAGGAACTGCTTCCAAGTGAGAGATGCAGCGATGGCGGCGTCTACATCCTGCTGGATGACGGTTTTCCAAGTGGGCTTTCCCTCTTGCTCGGCCAGCCATTGGGCATAGGGGCGGGCCACCCGTTCCGATTTCTCGGTGTCGATGACCGAGAGTTGGTATTTCCGGCACAATTCATCGGAGATCCGGCACACCCCGGTGACGTAGCTTTTTTCATTGCTCCGGTACTTTTTCCCCGTTTGGATGGAAACGGAATTCCAAACCAAATGGTTGTGGATATGCCCGGTGTTCAAGTGGGTGCTGATGACCACTTGAAATCTGCCGCCCAACAGACGGTCCGCAAATTCCTGGCCAATCTGATGGGCCAATTCCGGCGTTACCTCACCGGCGGCGAAACTCTGCACCAGGTGGAAGCCCTGCACCCCTTTTTCCTTGTGCCACATCCTCTTGATCTGGCACATATCCTCAAAGGCGGAATCCAGCGTACAGCCAATGGCCGAGCAGAACAGGTCCTGCTCGGTTTTATCCTTGTTGAGGGCATAGTCCACCGCCGCCTGCAGGGAGTCTGCGTTTTGGGAACGGGAGGCTTTTTTCTCATCCAGAACGTAGTCCACGCTATTGTCCAGGCGGTGCACGGGGATAATGCTGGTGTACGCCATTTACCAGTTCTCCTTCACTTCCTTCCAGACCGCACGGGCGATGCTGGTCATTTCCTCCACGCTCTGCCGGCTGGCCTCGCCATAGGTGTTGGCCACCTTGGCAAGCTGGTTGGCATTGTTGCAAAGGCCCGCCGCCTTGTGAAGCAGGTCGGCATGGTGGGTGCAGGGCCTTGCCTGCAGCTGCGCTCCCATGATGAGGGAGCGCAGAAATTCCTCACGGGCAAGGCCGCTGAGTTTCACCTGGGCCTCCAGATGGGCCAGTTCCTTTTTGTTCAGATGGAGGGGAATGATATGGTTTCTTTTTCTCATATGAACTCCTTATAGCTGCATAGTCAGCTGGTGGCGGGCAGCCGGGGGTTTGGGGTTCTCCCCAAGAGTGCCTTTGGATATCCAAAGGCTATGCTTGCAAAACCAGTCACCGGCTGGGAAAGAAGCGACCTGCGCCGCAGGTCAGATGGCATTGTCTTCGCCAGCTTCCTTGATTCTGGCCAGACCATCCAGTGTGGTGCAGATGATGTTCCTCTTTTCGGCCATCCCGATTTCTGCGGACATGGAGTTGCTGATCTCCTTGCCGCAAACCACCAGCATCCGGCACCGGCCCAGCTTCTGGCGGGCAATATTGTGAAAATCCCTCTTTTCATCGGCGTCGTCCAGCGCAAGGTACTGCCCATCGTTCAATTTGGGGCAGATGGGGACGTATCCCAACTCGTAAACTTTCCGGCAGTACCGTTTCAAAAGGCGGGGAGCCGTATCTGCAGCCGTGCAAATGTAAGCAAAGGCTTTTTCCATAGCGATGTTTCCTTTCTATTTAGGTAATCAGGCAGGCTATCCATGTGGATAGCCTGCCTGGGTTTGGGGTTATTGGTGGCTATCCACATGGATAGCCAGGGAGATTATTCAGCGGGTTCCGGCTGGGCCTCAAGCGCGAAACGCACCCGGTCCGAGCCCAGTTTGTAGTAGGCGTCGGTCACCTCGATGCCCACGGCCTCGTACCCCTCCAGCTTGGCGGCCAGCACGGTGGTTCCGGCCCCGCAGAAGGGGTCGAGGATCCTTCCTCCCGGCACACAGATTTTCACCAGATCCCGCATGAGCTGCAGGGGCTTTTCGGTGACATGGGTGCGGTTTTGCGGATTAGCATAGCGGAACACCCCCGGCAGGCAGCCCACCGGGCGGCTCACCGGCATGGGGCCGTTGGAGCCCCACACCACATATTCGCTCTGCTGGCGAAAACGTCCTTTCTGTGGGCGGCTGGTCATCTTATCCCACACCACGCAGCCCCGCCAAATCCATCCCGCCCATTGCAAAGCGTCGGTGATGGAGGGGTACTGCCGCCAATCGATGAACAGGCAGACGGGCGCACCCGGCTTGCAGGCTTTGCGGGCATCGTACAGCCACTCGGCCATCCAGCGGGTCCAGCTTCTCTGATCCCGATTGTCCCCGTCGAAGTCGGGCGGGGCGTTCTTGGGGTCCATGCTGCTGTATTTCTGTGTGGTCGTGCGGTTTTTCTCCGCAGGTTTCCAGCCGCCCGAAGCATAGGGCGGGTCAGTGATGAGGGCATCAAACACTTGGGGCTTGAAGGCACGGATGATCTGCAGGGTGTCCCCATGCAGAATGGTCCAGCCATCCCCGCCGTTGTGCTCGATGGGCAAAGTGGATTCTTCTACAACTTGAGCAAGTTCGTTCTTTTGATTCAGAGGCATCATCCTTCCTGTTTTGTTTTTATCGTTCCTCACCCCGATGGCGCTTCTTGACGGTGGTATGCTGCTTGGATTGGAAACCGGGCGGCGGGGTGAGGGTAGGCGATTCACGATTGAACCTGCGCTCGATGGCGATATCGTCCGGCCCGATGTGGATCACGTCACTGGTGGGATTGTCTATGGTGACCCCAGGCAAAATCACAGCGGTTTCACGCACTTCGATCTCCCCGCCAAGTTCACCGTAGACAGTCGCCCCCTCCATAACGATGGGGATGCCGCCGGTCACGGAATTGGCAAAGAGCTTGGCGTTGCCGGAAATGTGGACATTGCCGTGAACGTACCCAGCAGTGACGATGGCGTAATCCTCTATGATGGCGTTTCCACCGATCCTGCTTTGTCCGGAGATGGCCGCACAGCCACGGGCGCAGGCCTGATCCCACAGGATGGCGTTTCCGTACACATAGGCTTCTTCAGCCACGATAGCGTTTCCCGCAATCCAGCTCTGGCCCTCCTGACTCAGATTTTCCTCCGATTGGACAAAGCCGCCCAGGTCACCGGCATGGACGTCCTCCCGCACATCCCACAGTGCCCGGATGCGGTGCAGCCACGGGTAATGGGGATGGGCGATGTTGGTGATTTCATACTTTTTCTCATTCATCTGGCGTCACCCCGTTCCTTCCTGGATCTCGCAAGCGGTTTTACCGACAGCTCGGTTTCCACATACTCGCTGATGATAGACAGGGCTTTTCCGTAGTCACCGGATCTGTAGACACGGTCCGCCATCTCCTTGGCCTGTTCCGGCTGTCCGCTTCTCTTGAGAAGTTGGGACGCCTTGCCGAGGATAAAGAAGATGTTTCCGTCCATGCCGGCCAGCTTCATTTTAGGGCGTTTGGGAACAGGCGGCTCTTTTGTAGGTTCTGCGGCCTGCACCGGCACGGCTTCGAAGGAGAAGGAGTCCTCGTTCCAAAAATGGACGTAGAGCGTACCATCCTCCGTATAGATTTCCCACTGCTCGAAGCCTTCGCCCCAGCCATCGGAAAACTGGCCCCGCAGATATTCCTGGAGAGCTTTCATTTCCACATCGTTCAGAGGCTCCTTCAGCCGGACAGTGGTGCAGCCCATCAACTCCCCGTCCCTGAGTTCCACCGAGAGGATGGCGCTGAGCACCTTTGCCTTGACGCCGGGGTTTCTCTGCCCTGAAAAATAGGGCATGAGATCCCCGCCGCTTCCTTTAAGAGAGGCCGTTATAGCGGATTGGATGGATTCCTCATAATCCGCCAGCTCAAAGCCGGAGAACTCGTCCGGCCCCACTCGATTCAGCCAATCTATATCGTCGTAGACCTCCTGGGAGAAGAAATCCCCTTTCAGTGGGGAGTATAGTTTCAGTGTGATTTCCTGCTTGTCGATTGCATGACCTTCTTTCTATCGGGAACCGTCCGAAAGGCTCCGGGCGGCTCGCCGTTCATAGTTTTCTTTTGCCAGGTCGCCATAGTCGCAGCCCTCCCGCCTGGGCAGGTTCTTCACCATGCGGTACCGGCCTTGATAGGCTCTCTCAATGTGGGATGCTGCCCAGCGCCCGGCAAAGTCGTTGTTGGTGCAGATCTCGATTTCCTCGATCTCCGGGTGGCGCTCCAGAAAAGCGTCCAGCGCAAGGGGGTTCTTGGCCTCCCGTTCCTGCCGCTGTCCTTCTTCCGGCGCATAAATCCCGCCGAGGGACAGCCGCCACTTGTCTGTGGTCCCTTCCAGCGTCAGATGGGCCATGGGTTCAATGGCGGCTTCGTACACAGCCACCCGGTTGGTTTTCCCCTTCGGCGGCAGCAGGAAGCAGAACCGCTTATCGCTGCCCGGCACCTCTGCCTTGAAGGGTTCTCCCCGTGTGTAGGTGCCGCGCAGGAAGGCGTACCGGGCAGTGCCGGTTTCATCCCTGCCGACGAAAACAGCGTTGTGGTAGTCTGCGCTTTCATAGAGGATCCCTGCCCGGACGCAGGCTTCGATGACCCCACGGCTGATCCCCCGCTTCAGCAGATAGGCGAACACCCTGCGGTTGTTCGCAGCTGCCGGTGGGAGGATGAACTCCGGCCTCTTTTTTGGTTGAGGCGAAGGCGGGATGTAGCCGGGGCATTCGTCGCACAAGGCCAGCACCGCATCTACAAACTTCATCCCTTCCACTTTGATGAGGTAATCCAGAGCGGATTTTCCTCCGATATCCCGGCTTTTCCAATGCCAGATGGAGGACTCCCCGTTGATTTTGAAGCTGTCGTGCTCCCTCAGCTGGAACTCACCACGGCTGCCGCTTCTGACCAGTTCATGGGGGCGAAACCGGCGCAAAAACTCGATGGCAGTCATCTGCTTGGCGGCGGCGATCTGCTCTTTGCTCACTCCGGGCATGGGAATGCTCCTTCCTTTGTGTTAGATTACCGTTGCCCGGAGGATCTTGGCCTGGTCGGTACGCTCCCAGGGGAGTTCTGGCTTTCCAAAATGCCCGTAGGCTGCGGTTTGGGTATAGCGGGGCGTCAACAGGTCCAGCTGGGCGATGATCTCCGAAGGGGTCAGCCCGAAGACAAGGCGCACCGCATCTGACAGGCAATCGTCGGCGCAGATGGCGCCGGTGCCGAAGGTATCCACCTCCACCATCACCGGCTCGGCTTTTCCGATGGCGTAGGCCAGCGTCACCTGGCACCGGCTGCACAGCCCGGCGGCCACGAGGTTTTTGGCGATGTAGCGGGCCATATATGCCCCGGAACGATCCACCTTGGTGGGATCCTTCCCGGAAAAGGCGCCGCCCCCATGGGGTGCGAACACACCGTAGCTGTCCACCATGAGTTTCCTTCCGGTGAGGCCGGTGTCGGCCTCCGGTCCGCCAAGCACAAACCGTCCGGAGGGGTTCAGCAGGATCTTGGTGTCCTCGTCCGGGGGAAGCGCCTGCAGCGCCGGGGCCAGCACCTTGTCGGTGAGTTCCCAAAACAGTTCATCGGCGGGCTTCTCCGGGCTGTGCTGGGCGGAGAGGACAACCGTGTCCAGCCGCAGGGGGCGTCCATCCTCGTCGTACTCCACGGTGACCTGGGCTTTTCCATCCGGGCGCAGGCCCCGCACCATGCCGGATTTCCGGGCTGTGGTGAGACAGCCGGCCAGCCGGTGGGCCAGCACAACGGGAAGAGGCAGCATCTGCGGGGTTTCCGAACAGGCGTACCCAACCATGACCCCCTGGTCACCGGCGCCCAAGCGGAGGACAGGATCTTGGAGAGATCCCCTTCGCTGCTCTAACGAACAATCCACCCCTGCGGCGATATCCGGGCTTTGCTTATGGATGAGGCATTGGACGGCGTACCGGGTGGGGTCGTAGCCCACCTTCCGCAGCACAGAACGGACAATGGCCGGGATTTGGGGTTCATGCAGGCTGGTGATCTCACCAGCTACGATGACCTGCCCCTTGGTGGCCAGCACTTCGCAGGCCACACGGGAGAGAGCGTCATGGGAAAGGCAGTCATCCAGAACACTGTCGGCTATGAGGTCGCACAGCTTATCCGGATGGCCTTCCGTGACGGATTCGGCGGTGTAAAATTGATTCATGGCGTCACCTCACTTTCAGGGAAAAGGGCTTGAGGCTTTTCCCGATGTCCTCATAATTGGCAAACCGCACCTCGCAGCCCAGCAGGTAGGACACAGCTTCTTCCCATTCCTTCAGCGGGTACTGCTCTTTGTTCTCCAGCTGGTACAAGTCTCCAAGGGCGTCCCATTTGAGGGTGGGCTGCAGGCGCAGGTTGGAGATGAAGGTGCGGTGCTGCTCTGCCAGCCGGTCTAAAAGTCCAAGTTTCTTCAATCAATCCCTCCAGTGCAATCAAATATAAAAAGCAGGGCGCTTTCCAGCGCCCCACCCAATCAAATCTCTGCTACTTCTTCCTGCGGTTGCGAATGTGCAGGAAAACAAGGCCGCCTAAAATGACAGCGCACAGGACAATGACTATAATTGCTTTCGGTTCCATAGGTTCATGCTCACCTCACTTTTGTACGGCGACAACCACCGTGCGGGCGTTATCCCATTCATAGGAACAGGTAACAAGGGTCAGCAGGCGGTGGTCTGCGCCGGGGATAAATGCTGGGTCGTGATACAGCGGCTGTGCAAGCAGCTCCTTCTGAAAGGAGAGGAAATCTTCATCGTCCGCGAATACGGTGCGGTTAAAGGAGAGTTTTTGGATATCCGTTTTCAGCACAGCCACAATGGTGTACTCCCGCAGCCCGGTTTCCGTCTGCAGGAGGATTTCGGAATGTTCTTCCCGGAATGCTGCGTCGGCCATCTTCTGAAGCACAGCGAACATGGTCCCGTCGTTCATGTTGTGTCCGTAGACCACGGTGTTCCGGCTTTCCGGGGTGCAGTCCCACTGAAAGAAAATGCTGCCGGCTGTGCGCCATTCCCCTTTATAGGTGCGACGCAAGTAGTATTCGGGGTCTTGGGCGCCGCTTTGCAGAACAGGGTAGTCCACGCAGGTTCCGGGGATGGTGATCCACCCCTTGATATCCGGGTATTCCGCTTGCAGGGCTGGGAGGTCTACAATGGCTTCCGGCACCTGCTCCTGGCCGGTTTGTTCATTCCCAGCCGGTTCCTCCCCGGAGCTTTCGGCTCCGGGGAGGGGCTGTACTGTGTATTCATCTTTTAGGGCCTGCGCTTCCCCATTGGTCAGCCCTGGCTGTAGCACCAAAAACCACGCAAGCCCCAACAGGCTCAGGCACAGCAGGCCGATGCAGAAACCTTTCAGGAAGGTTTTCATCGGATATCCTGGTCCCTGTCATGGCCGCCTGCGGATTTCTTCTTTTTGCCCACAAGGTGCATGGCGAGGAGCCCGCCGCCTGCCAGCAGCGCCAGTGCGGAAAGGCCAATCAAAACTGCGGGCATCCAGGGGCTGTCCCCAGTCTGAGGAACGGTGGGAACTTCCGGCACCAGCTTGTTGTGCATTGCCACGGTGACGGTTTCGCCAGCCTGGATTTCCACAGTCTGGTCATCCGGCAGGATATACTTCTCAGCATCCTCACCGGCCACCTCGGAAACGGTGTATTCGCCCACCCGGAGGGTGACGTTGATCTCACCGTTCTCATCGGTCTGGAACTCCTGCTCATAGGCGTTGCCCATGAAGTCGGCGCCGGTGATTTTGAAGGTGCGTCCTTCGATCTTATCGTCATCGGCTGTCTTTACCACCTTCAGAGAGCCGGTCTGCGCATGGTTGAGGAAGCCCACGCCAGCTTCGGTTTCCACCCGCACGATGGCGCCGTTTTCCGTGATGGAGAAGGGATAGTACCCCTCGTCACGCTGGAAAAATTCAGGGGCTTCCTTCTCATGCAGGAAGTAATCCCCGTACTGCAAGTCCTTCAGCTGATAGATGCCGCCCTCGGACTCAGCCATTTCACCCACCAGCTTGTCGATGTCAGGGTCGAACTCCCCGTTGTGGTCCACATCGGCATACACCTCGAAGATGGCCCCGGACAGCGTGTTCTCCGGGAAGTCGGCGTCTACCTTGGTGGTTTCCACAGTACCCCGGATGATTTGGTTTTCCATTGTGATCTCAATGGTCTGTCCATCTTCGGTGATCTCCACAGGGAAGGTTTCCTCGCTCAACACGAAGGCTTCCGGCGCTGCGATCTCACGAATGACCCAATTGCCAACGGGTACCCGGTCAAATTCAAAGTACCCGATGGGATTGCTCTCGGTGACCATGAGGGCGGTTTCTTCTGTGAACTCGGTTTCGTCAAAGCGGAACAGGCCAATCACGGCGCCGCCCAACTCGAATCCGTCCTGGTCCACCTTCCAGCCGGATACCTTGCCATACTTCAGCGTGTTTTCGATGGCTTCTCCGTCATTGACCTTTAGCTGCACAGTGGCGACGTCCTGACCGGCGTACTCAAACACCACAGGGTATTTCTCGTCGCTCAACAGGTAGTGCTCATCCGTACCGATCTCTTTTACATACAGCGAGGCCCCGCAGGGGAGGTCGGTTTTGAAGGCGGCGTTCCCATTTTCATCGATGCCGGTGGTCTCAATGAGGCCATCGGCGGGAATGGAACTGCCATCGGCGGCGACGATTTCCTCTGCGGCGAACAGGCCGAAGGTGATGTTTTTCCATTCCTCATTCATCCCGATGGAGAAGGTCTCATCCTGCTCCAGCAGCTTTTTAAGGCTGATCTCCACCTTCTGCCGCTCATTGACGAAGCTCACATCGGCGGTGGTGACAGACACCTCTTGGCCAGCGTAGGCGAGGGTGACTTCCTTCGGCTCGGGATCCAGCACCATGCCTGCGGGCGCTGTCCGTTCAGAAACTTGGTAGCGGCCCAGGTACAAGGGCTCCGATGTGGCGGTCCCATCGCTCCCTGTGGTCAGAGTAGCCACCAGTTCTCCGGCCTTTGCATGAACGACGCCATCCGGGGTGACGATATCCTCCAGAGCGGTGATGTCGTAAACGGCGCCCGGCTGGCCCTGCACCTCATACTGTGGCTGGTAGAGGCCACCGGCTTCTGCCCCATGGCTGAACACCTCGCCCTCCTTATGGATGGTGATGGTGCCTTTCTGCACCGTGTTGTACTTGGTCACGGTGACAACGTCCTGGGTGCCATCCACCACAAAGGGTACCGGCTCATCGTCCAGAACGTAACCCCAGGGACTCTGCTGTTCATACAACTCGTAATTTCCAAAGCCCAGGGCCTCCGGCAGCATGAGGGTCCCTGTGGAATCCGTCACGAAGGTGTCAATGTCCATGGGGCTGGGATAGTTGATGTGCTGCACCACCCATTCGCCGGTATCCGCATTGCGGATCTTCACGGAGGTGCCGGCCAGCGGGATGATCTCGCCGGATTCGGCGTCCCTCTTTTCAAAGCGGATGAGGGAGGTAAAGGTGGGGTTGTTCAGGATGAAGTAATAGGTTTTGCCATGCTCGGAAATGAACACGGAGAAATCCGGGACGAATTTTTGCCCCTCGGCGCCAGCGGTTTGATGCACCACATACAGGCCGTATGGGAGGGATTTCGATTGGGCGAAACCATAGGAATCTGTCAGCAGGATATCCCGTTCAGACTCTTTGGCGTTCTCGTAACTGCCGGCGCTGGCCAGGTAGACCTGAAATTCTGCCCCGGCCTCCGGCTGCTCGATCTGCACCTCATTGCTGGTAACGGTCAGCGGCACAGCTTCTGCTTCCGCATCGGATGCATCAGGCTGGTCAACATCGGCTGGTTCCTGCACAGCGTCGTTTTCTGGGGCGGCGCTGCCTTCCCCGGCTTGGTTCTCGATGGCTGCTTCGTTTTCCTCCGGCTGGCTGGAAGGCTCGGAGCCGCTTTCAGAAACAGCGCCATTTTCAGGTGTGCTGGGAGCGGGAGTTTTCTCTGCGCTTTCAGTCTGCTGTTCTTCAGGGACGGTAGCTTTTTCCTCAGTGGGGGACTCCGTCTCAGAAGCAGGAACGTCCTGCTCTGGAATGGCGGGCTGGTCGGTGTGCTTGGTAATGGCAATGGAGCCGAGCACCACATCCTCTGTTGCGGTCATGGGGACGCTGTTGTGCTCCAGCGTGAAGTTCCCCGGCTCTGCGCCCACAGGATAAACGGTTTCATCCAGCAGGTACCCCTCGCTGGGCGAGATCTCACGAATGGAGTAATCCGGGCCGCAGGGGTACTCCTTGGTGGTGAATTTTCCCCCGCCCGAAGTGGTGTAGGTGTCCAGCAGGGTTTCACCTTTGAACATTCCGTACACCGCACCATCCAGGGAGGCGTCGCCCTGGGCTTCCCCGGTGACGGAATCCACCTTTTCCATGGTGACGGTGAACTTCTTCAGCACATTGGAAAAGCTGACGCTGGAGGTCTGGCCGGGGTAAATGGTCACCTGCTGGGAAGCGGGCTGGACGTATCGGTCCGGTGACCGCTCGGTGATGGTGTAAGTGCCGGCCTGGAGATTGTCCACCCCGATGGTCCCATCCGGGCCTGTCACCACATCCCGTTCCACTCCATTGCCGGAGATGTGGAACGGGATGCCGGAAACCTCTCCATCCTCGGAGGTCTTCACGATCTGCAGGGCGCCGGATTTGATTTCGAGGGAGAAGTAGCACTTCACCGGCTGGGCCTCGCCCTCCACATCGAAGGTGACGACATTCTGATAGGTATCCCGCAGCCAGTATTTCGTGCCGCCGGTGACCACACCGGGGATGGAAGAGGGCAGGCTCTTTTCGGCGGTGATGGTCCCGAATTCCGTCTCACTGGTGGAAACGTGCAGCTGGTTCCCGTCCACGGAAAAATCCACGCCGGGGTAGCTGAAGGTGAAATCACCCAGCACATCGTTCTCATCCACCAGCGTCGTTTCATTTTTCCCGGTGCTCTCGTTGTACTGCAGGGCATGGGTATAGGCCCCAACCGCACTGGGGTCATCTGTGGTAAAGGACGGGATCGTGCGGTAGTTCATCACGTTTTCCCGCAGGGTATAGAAGATGGGCTTCGCTGCGGGGCTGTTGGCGGTGATCTCGTCCACGATCTGGCTCTCATACCCTGTGCCAAGCTGGTTGTGGGCAATGAGCCAGATGAGGATTTGGGTGGCGATGTACTCATCGATGGCGCTGCCCCCGTACTTTGTGCCGGTTTCTATGTTGTAGCCCAGGGTGAGGGCGGTGTTGATCAGCGCCTTTTGTTCTTCTGTGAAAGAGGCGTAATCATCCGAGGCCTCGTAGCCGATGCCGCTGTTGGCCCGTACACCCATCTGGATGCAGTAGGCGGTGCGGTATGTGCGTAAATCATTGATCCGCAGCTCGAAGAATTCCTCGGTTGTACGCCCGCCAAAAGGCGCAGGGAGGTTTTCGCTGAGAGAATAACGGCGGTCTTTGTATTCGATCATGGCGAGGTACCCGTCATAATCATTCTCGGCGGCAAGGGCGCTGCCAGGGAAGAGCCCAAAGCAGAGCAGCACCGCCATCATCAGGGACAGCACTCTTTTTAGATTTTTCATAACAGTCTCCTTTTAGGCAAAAATAGAAAAAGCCCCCGCAGATTTGAGGGAAAACCTCAAACCCACGGGGGCTAAAGCAGATTTATCGTTCCTCGCCATTTTTCTGGCGGGGCTTTTTTCGGGGGATCACCTTGTGGTGCGTATCCCGCTG
>ENA-UOJL01003045-UOJL01003045.1-human-gut-metagenome-genome-assembly--contig:-P47-NODE-3045-length-12415-cov-4.541828_pt1 | contig 12415 bp, 9 predicted proteins | sample MGYA00242347_ERZ723894 | MGnify/ENA metagenome assembly ERZ723894
TTAAAAAAGCCATAGACATTTTTGCAATAGTTCTGTATAATCAAACATATAGAAAAATTTTCCGTCTATTTTTTCTGCTTTTCATGGAGGAAAAGTGGACGTGCGGAAGGATGAAAACCGGATATGGGAACACGGATTTTGTTGACCGGCGGGGTGCGCAGCGGAAAAAGCCAGCTGGCGGAGCAGTTGATGGCGCACAGCCCGCAAGTGCTGTATATTGCGACTGCGCGATGCCTGGATAAAGAAATGGAGCGGCGCATTGAGCTGCACCGGCAACGCCGCCCTGACACTTGGACGACAGCCGAGGCCAGCTCCCGGCTGGATCAAGTGCTGGAGCGCTATCCACAGGGCGATGTGCTGCTGGACTGCGTAACGAACATGGTGACCAATCTGATGCTGGATATGGAGCCGGATTACGATGAGCTGTCCATGGTGCGCATCGAGGAGATTGAGCAGGCGATCCGGCACGAATTTGTGCTTTTTATGGATAAGCTGCGGGAACAGGATCGCCGCGCGGTGCTGGTGACCAACGCGGTGGGCTTGAGTCTGGTGTCGCCGTATCGCATGGGACGGGTATTTTCGGATATTGTGGGGCGGCTTAATCAGATGCTGGCCGCCGAATGTGACGAAGTACAATTTCTGATCAGCGGTATTCCGCTGCGCGTCAAGGGCTGATTGTTTCCGTGCGATCCGCGCAGGAAGCTCCGCAGCGTGCGGTACAAAATGAAGGGGGCAGGGTTATGGAGCATATGGAGGTGCTGGAGCGTGTCCGGCAGAATATTCGCAAGGTCATCGTGGGCAAAGAGGAGACGATCGATCTGTTGCTGATCGCGCTGATCTGTTCGGGTCACGTGCTCATTGAGGATATGCCGGGGCTGGGCAAAACGACGCTGGCCTCCGCGCTGGCTTCGTCGCTGGGCTGTTCGTTCCGCCGGATCCAGTTTACGCCGGACGTGCTGCCCTCGGACATCGTGGGCTTTACCATGTTCAATCTGAAAACCGGTGAAAAAGAGCTGCATATGGGCAGCATTATGCATCAGGTTGTGCTGGCGGATGAGATCAACCGCACCAGCCCCAAAACCCAATCGGCGCTGCTGGAGGTCATGCAGGAAAACCAAGTGACGATCGACGGGCAGACCTATCCCGCACCGGAGCCGTTTTTCGTGCTGGCGACGCAGAATCCGGTGGAGACCGCCGGCACATATCCTCTGCCGGAAGCGCAGCTGGACCGCTTTTTCATGAAGATTTCCATGGGCTATCCCACCCGCGAAGAGGAAATGCGCATTTTGGCCGGCTATCATACGCGTCAAACAGCGGTCAAGCTGGAGGCGGTAGTGGACGCGCAGGCGATCTGCGCGCTGCAGCGGCAGGTGGAGAATATTTTGTGCGCGCCGGCGGTGATGGAATACATCGTGGCGATTGCAGAGGCGACGCGGGCCATGGCGGATGTGCTGGTGGGCGTCAGCCCGCGCGGTTCGCTGGCGCTTATGCAGGCGGCGCGCGGCTGCGCGATGCTGGCGGGGCGCACCTATGTGCTGCCGGACGACGTGCAGCGCATGGCGTATCCCGTGCTGGGGCACCGCCTGATCATGCGTACCCGCGCCGGGCTGTATAAACAGACGCCGGCCAATATTTTGCAGTCGGTTTTGAGTACCGTGCCGGTGCCGGCGGTTCGATGACGCGGCGCGGTGTTGTTTACGGAATTTGCTTTGCGCTGCTGTCGCTGGCCGCGTTTTCCACCGGCAGACGCGAAATATTTTTAGCGGTGTTCATTCTCGGCATGGTCGGGTTCGTCATGCTCGTCTCCGCGCTGGTGTGTGCCGCAACCGTCCGCACGCAGCAGCAGCTGGACGGCGCCATGGCGATTCGCGGCCAAAGCGGGCAGCTACTGATCCGTCTGGAGGCGCGGCCGGTACTGCCGGTTTTGGTGCAGCTGGCGGTGCTGACGCCGGCCTGCCCGACCGGGCAGCGGCAGCCGCCGGAATACGTGCTTACGCTGTTTCCGTGGAGCCGCAGGCAGCGGCTGTGCGTGCCGCTGGCCTACCCGCATCGGGGCGAATGGGCAGTTGGGGTGGAACGGCTGTATATACACGATGTTCTGGGCCTGTTCCGTTTCCGCCCGCTGCGGCGCGGCGCGATCCGGCTGCCGGCGGAAACGCTGGCGGTATATCCCTGTCTGATCGAACTGGACGGTGAGGTACCGCCCGCCCGTATGAGCATGGAGTATTCCGAAACGCAGGTCGTCACCGCCGACTATGGGGACAGCTTCACCGGTACACGGCTGTATCGCGACGGCGATCCGCTGAAACGGATTCATTGGAAACAGACTGTCCGAACGCGGGAGCTGTATACCCGCCAATATGATATGTCGACGGAACAGTACAATTTGCTGGTGCTGGATACCGGCGTGCCGGGAGGCCCCGGCTATTTGAGCTATGCCGATATGCTGTGCGAGAGTGCGGCGGCGATGGGGCTGGCATATATCCACGGCGGACAGACGGTGCGGCTGCTGTGCGCGGATGGCACGGATCTGGCCGCTGTCGGCGCCGAGAGCTTCTGGGACGTATACGGCGTGCTGGCGGCGATCCCCTTTGCCGTAAACGGTGTGGCGCCGGATCTGGAGGCCGTCAGCGCAGACAGCCTCGGTCAGCTGCGCAGCGTGCATATCTTTACCGCCCGTCCGCAGGCGGAAACACTGGAACGGCTGCGCATTTTTGCGCAGCGGCAATGCCGCGTGGGCTGCATTGCCCCCCCCACGGCGGCGACACAGGCGCTGCGGGAGACGGCCGAACAGCTGGAAGTGCCGCTGACGGTGATCGCGTGCCCGCAGGACATTCTGCGTTTATTAGGTGAATGCTTATGAAACAATCGGTTGTTCCCGATGCTAAACGAGCGCCGTTTATCGAGACTTGGGCGGATGCGGCGGTCGATGCGCTGAGCTGTCTGCTTTTATCGGTGGGGATGATCTTAGCTTTTGATCAGCTGTTCCGGTTTCGTGCCACCGTACCGGAAATGATGCTGCACGCCGTGCTCGTGACCGGCGTGCTGGTGCTGCTGCGCCGCCGTCTGTGGATATTGCCCGCCGTCTCCGCCGCGGTCGTGTTTCTATGGCTGTCCGTGCAATATGCCCTCGGCAGGGGTGAGGATACTCTCCAATACATCAGCGGCTTTTTGCGTTGGTGGCTGGATCTGTTTCCGAAATCCTCTCCGTACAGTACCGAACGCAATTATGTGATCGTGCAGTGGTGCGTGCATATCGTGATCACCGGCGTCGTGTATTTTTTGGTGCGGCAGGTACGCGCCGTGATGGTTATGGCGATCGGCGGTGCGATCGTGTTTGCCGCGATCATGGTTTCCGGTTTTCGGGAAAACATAGCGCCGATCGCCTTGATGCTGATGGGGCTGCTGCCGCTGATGACGCGCAACGGCTTTTTCTGCCTGCGCCCTGTGCAGGCGACCGGCTTGACCGCCCGCTGGAAAGCGCAGCTTTCGGCTGCGGCGATATGCGCTGTGTGTGCGCTGCTGGCGGTATTGGTGCTTCCCGCCAGCACGGCGGGCTGGAAGCTGCCGCCGCTCGTGCGGATGGGCACCGACTTAGGAGGGATACTCAGCGGGAAATCGCCGGTCACGGATTTTGCCCCCGTCACCTTGCAGTCCATCGGCTTGCAGCCGAACGCGGATCGTCTTGGCGGCCCGCTGTCGCAGGACGATCGGTCGCCGGTTATGCGCGTGGTGACCGACCATCCGTTTTTGATGAAGGGCAGCGTCTATACGGAGTATACCGGCTCCGGCTGGACCGCTCATTGGGATACGGTGTCCGGAAGCGGGTATGCTCTGGGGAGTGAGCTGACAGAGAGCGAATACAACCGGGCTTTTTCCATCGGCAAGCCGAACGGCAGCCGCGGGCAGCGTATTTTGCGGGAGCGGGAAACGCCCGCCTCCGTGCAGGTGACGCTGTATAAGCCGTTTGCCACGCTGTTCGCGTTCGGGCGTGTCCGCAACGTTCAGGTATATACCCCTACCGGGCAGGAGCTGTTGTTTAATGCCCGGTCGGAGCTGTTTTTCGATAAAACGCCGACCGGCCAGCTGTCGTACTCGTTTGATACGCGGGAGCTTGCCCGCGGCAGCGCAATCGCCTCCCGCGCGCTGTACGAGCTGGAAGAAGCCGGCGCGGAAAGCGGCGATGTGGATTACGCTTCGATCCGGGATCAATATACCCGGCTGCCGGCATCGCTGCCGGCGGCGGTGTATGAAAAGGCGGCTGCCATTGTCAAGGGGCAGAAAACGCCCTATCAGCAGATGGAGCATCTGGAAAGCTATCTGCGCACCAACTACCGCTATACGCTTACGCCGGCGGAGGTGCCGCCGGAACGGGATTTTGTGGACTATTTTCTGGAGACCGGCGAAGGGTACTGCGTGTATTTCGCCTCTGCGATGGCCGTGATGGCGCGCACGCAGGGGATCCCCGCGCGGTTTGTCGTTGGTTTCGGGCTGGAAGCTGAGGGAGCGGACTGGGTTGCGCGGCAGAGCACCGCGCACGCATGGGTGGAATGCTATTTTTTCGGTATGGGCTGGGTGACCTTCGATCCGACGGCCGGCTCTTCGTATCGGCAGCCGGTGCCCGGTCCCGGCATGAGCACCCGAACGTCCACCGGGCAAACACGGAATTCGGAGCCGATTTTCGTGCCGCCAACAACGGCTTCGCTGCCGGACGGAACAACGAGTACGCTGCCGGATACGGCCAGGCTTACGGCGGCTGCGACGAGTACGACCACCACAACGGCGGCAGAGCCGCCGGACGGCCGCCGTTTTCCCGCATGGCTGCTTTGGCTGCTGATCGGCACGTTGACTCTGACGTTGCTGATTTTGCTGCTGGTATGGCGGATACTCTCTGTACGCCGTGCGTACCGACTGGAGGACGTACAGGCGCGTTTTGCCTCCACCGCCGAGCAGATGGAGTGGTATTACCGCGACCTGCTGCGGCTGCTGGCGTGGATGGGGTATGAACCGCAGTGCGGCGAAACGCTGCTTTGCTTCGCGCGCCGCAGTATGGCGGGTTTGGAGCGGGAAGAACAGGAGCGTGCGGCGAGGCGTGCCAAAAAAGGGAAAGCTCCCGCTTCTCTGCCGGAGCTTCCGGCGTTGACGGATGCCTGCCGTTTGGTCATGAATTGGCGATACGGCGAACAGCCGCCGCAGGAAGGTGAGGTCGCCGCGATCGCCGCGGCGCACGAACGTCTGGAAGAAGCGGTATGCAGACGATTGGGACGGCTGCGCGTTTATATACGGAGAATACTGGGACTGTAAATGTGAGCAGAGGGTTCTTGCCATCTTCGCCGCCGTATGGTATACTTCTTTTATCAATGGATGGAGGATGAATCGTGATGCGGTGTCCCAATTGCGGTGCGGAATCGGATAAAGAAATTTGCGAATATTGCGGGTCGGTGCTGGAAAAGCCGAAAACGGCGCCTCCGCCGGTTCCTCCGACGCCGCCGGTTCCTCCGGTGCCGCCGATGCCGTCCGGCCAGTTTACTGCGCCGATGAGCAGGCAGCCGGCCAAACAAGGCTCCGGGTGCGTTGCCGTCTTTGCCGTTGTCTTCATTGTGGTCGTAGTGCTCATCATCGTCAGCTTTATGTTCACCTTTTTCCAGACCAGACGCGTCCTGGAGGGATGGACCGAGGGATCCGATATTCTCTGGGAAGAGGATTGGGAGGAGAACTGGGAGGATGAGCTCGACACGTCTGCGGAGGATCCGCTGTATATCTACAAAGCGGGGATGTACAAGGTCGGTACGGATATTCCCGCCGGCTTGTATGTGCTGCAGGCAACCGACCATGCGACGGCCTATTACGCGATCACAAAGGACAGTACAGGCGAAATCGACAGCATCGTGGCGAATGACAGCTTTCCTGTGAATGCTTATGTCGAGGTGGAAGAGGGCCAATATCTGGAGGTCAAGCAGGCGCGGTTTGCGCCGGAAAGCGACGTCCCGGCTTTCACGGACACAGACGGCATCTATGGCGAAGGAATGTATAAGGTCGGCAAAGATCTGCCGGCAGGCGAATACAAGGTGCGCGCCGTCGAGGGCAAAACCGCCTATGTGGCGGTTCTTTCCCACTGCAACGGCAGTTTGGGCAGCGTCGTGACCAATGACAATTTCACCGATGAAAAGTACGTGACGGTGAAAGAGGGACAGTATATTGTGATCAACCGCGGCGAGCTGGTGAAGTAGCAGCGGCCGGTTCTTGCGGAAAGACGGGGAAATATGGTATACTACAATGGCATCGGAGCGCTCCGATGCCATTCGCGATTCTGAAGAGAAAGGACGGAGGCTGCATGGCGGTATTCACGCTCAAAAAAATCCAGCAGGAGGCAACCAACCGCCAGACCTATCTGCGCGGCGTATCCTGCTACAATTCCGGGCGCGTGTCCGATGTGACGCGTGAGTCGAATACGTTTTACGCCGAATATATGACCGCACAGGTGCAGGGCAGCGATCCGGTCGTTCATTATCATGTGGAAGTCGGTTTTGACGATGCGGGCGAAGCCGATTATTACGAATGCACCTGCCCGGCCTTTGAACAGTACGAGGGCGCGTGCAAGCACATTGTCGCACTGATGGTACACAAATATTACGCCGATATGGTCAGCGGCATGACAACCGCAGCACAGCTGATGAAAAAGGCCGCGCCGCGCAAGCCGCGTACCGACGATGCGGCACGGCGGATGATGGAAGCGTATGTCGCGCAGGAAACGGCGCAATTCATGGCGCAGGCGCTGCCGGCGGAGGAACAGGTCACATTGGTGCCGTGCCTGAGCCTGACTGTGCGCCCAAGCGTGACCTTCACGCTCGGCAGCAAGCGGCAATACGTTCTTCGGGATATAGACAAGTTTTTCGATGCCATGCAGGAGCATGCAACGGTGGAATACGGCAAGCAGCTGCGTTTTTTGCATCATTTGGACGCGTTCGCACCGGCCAGCCGGCCGCTGGTGCAGTTTCTTTTGCGCTGTGTGGTGGAGCACCAGTATTTGGCCGGCGGCTATTATACCTATGCCAGGGCGCTGGGGCGGGAGCTGCCGCTTTCCCCCGCGCAGCTGGACGCTTTTTTTGAGCTGTTCAGCGGGCAGAAGGTAGCCCGGGCAGTCAGCACCCGCGTTGAGACCCTGCGGTTTGCCGCCGAAAATCCGGCGATCACGCTGGAGGTGCAGCCGGAGAAAAACGGGTTTCGGTTTTCGGCGCCGGCCATGCGCCGCTATTACGGCGCCCGGTATACGTATATCGACATGGAGGGAACGCTGTATCGCTGCGAGGAAACGTTCTTGCGGCAGGTGGGTGAGCTTGTCCACGGATTGGAAGACGGCTATGGCAGCTTGTTTATCACCGAGGAGGATATGCCGGAATTTTGCACCGGCGTGCTGCCCGCCATCCGCGGCTGCGTGTCGCTGACGGGCAGCACCGAGCAGCTGGAACAGTTCGCACCGCTGCCGATGGAGCCGGAGGTGTATTTGGACGCGCCGGACAGCAACCGTATCACCGCCCGTCTGCTGTGCTGCTACGGGGAGAAACGGCTGAATCCGTATCAGGAAGCCGCGCACGCCGACGGCAGCCGCGACCGGGTGGGCGAGCTGAAGCTGCGCCTGCTGCTGCAAAAATATTTTCCGCTGTATGACGAGGACGGGGAGCGGCTGGTGCTTGAGGGGGACGACGAGACCATCTACCGCTTTATTACCGACGGCGTGGACGAAATTTCCGCCGCCGCGCCGGTGTACGTTACCGATCGGTTTAAAAAGATCGGTATCGATCCGGCGCCGCGTGTGGCGGTGGGGGTGAGCTTGGACAGCGACCTGCTGGAGCTTTCCTTTGACTTCGGCGAGCTGGAGCGGGACGAGCTGCTGCATCTGCTGGAGGGCTACCGGGAGCACAAGAAATTCCACCGGCTGAAAAGCGGCCGCTATATCCAGCTGGATGAATCGGCGCTCACGGGGCTGTCCCAGATCGTGGACGGGCTGGCGCTGACGGAGATGGAACTGCGTACCGGACGCGTCAGCGTGCCGAAGTACCGCGCGATGTATCTGGATAAGGTGATGCGCGCGAACGAGGGGCTGCCTTTTTCCCGCGATAACGGGTTCAAAAGCCTCGTGAAAAATATGAAAGCGGTGGAGGACAGCGAATTTGCCGTGCCGCCCTCGCTTGCCGGCGTGCTGCGCAATTATCAGAAAACCGGTTTCCGCTGGCTCAAAACGATGGAGCAGTATGGATTCGGCGGCATTTTGGCGGACGATATGGGCTTGGGCAAGACGCTTCAGGTCATCACGCTGCTGCTGGACGCGCGGCAAAACGGCAACACCCTGCCGTCGCTGGTGGTTTGCCCGACCTCGCTGGTGTTCAACTGGGAAAGCGAGCTGCATCGTTTTGCGCCCGAGCTGACGGTGCTCGTGGTCACCGGCGACGCAGCCGCGCGCGCGGAGCTGCTGCGGCTGGCGAACGCCTACGATGTGGTTATCACCTCTTACGATATGCTGAAGCGCGACATCGAGCACTATGCCGGCAAGAAGTTCCGGTATCATGTGCTGGACGAGGCGCAGTATATCAAAAACCATAACACGCAAAACGCCAAGGCGGTTAAGGCCGTGGTCAGCCGGCAGCGCTTTGCGCTCACCGGTACGCCCATTGAGAACCGCCTCAGCGAATTGTGGAGTATTTTCGATTTTCTGATGCCGGGCTTCCTGTTCGGCTATACCAAGTTCCGCGACAAGCTGGAAACCCCCATCGTCAAAAACGGCGATGAGGACGCGCTGGAGCAGCTCAGCCGGATGTCCGCGCCGTTCATTCTGCGGCGGCTGAAAAAAGACGTGCTGCGCGAGCTTCCTGCCAAAACCGAAACGGTGCTCTATACCACCATGGAAACGCCGCAGCGGCAAACCTATCTGGCGAATCTGGCGCAGGCGCGGCAACAGCTGCGCACGGAGGACGCCGCTGGCTCCGAAAACGGCAAGCTGGCCATCCTTGCCGTACTGACACGGCTGCGGCAGATTTGTTGTGACCCGTCGCTGTGTTATGAAAATTACGAGGGCGGCAGCGCCAAGCTGGAATGTTGTATCGAGCTGCTCAAGGAGGCGGCTGCCACCGGGCATAAGGTTTTGCTGTTTTCGCAGTTTACCTCCATGCTGGCCATCCTGCGCGACCGGCTGGAGGCGGAGGGGCTGCGGTATTATCTGCTGCAAGGTTCGACCTCTAAGGAACAGCGCGCCGCCATGGTGGACAGCTTTAACCGTGACGATACCGAGGTGTTCCTGATTTCGCTCAAAGCGGGCGGCACCGGGCTGAATCTGACGGGGGCGGACGTGGTTATCCATTTCGATCCGTGGTGGAATCTGTCCGCGCAGAATCAGGCGACCGACCGCGCGCACCGCATCGGGCAGAAAAACAGCGTGCAGGTCTATAAGCTGATCGCCAAGGATACGATCGAGGAAAAGATCCTGCGTTTGCAGGAGACAAAGCAGGATCTGGCGGAGGCGGTCATCCGGCAGGGCGAAGGCTTGCTGTCCGCACTGACACGCGAACAATTGTTGGAGCTGTTAGAGTAGCAGGTTCAGCTGGTGTAATCCTCCAGCAGCCGCGCCAGCTCCTCTTCGCTGTAAATCGGGATCCCGTCCCGCAGCCGCGTCTGCTCCTCCGCGGGCAGCGTGGAGACATACACGTCGTATACCTCGTCCGGCGTCTGGCCGCCCGCCACAAATATGGCCAGCTTCCCGTTCCATTGTCCGAGAATGCGGTGCAGCACGGCTACCGTGGAGGCGGAGGGCGCCGGGCTCAGGCTGCTTCCCGGTTCGGACGCCGGTTTGCGGGTGAACCCCCACAGCAGCATACAAACAATGGATACGACCGATACGGCCAGTGTGCCGATAAAAACCGGCAGCCGATATTTTTGCATAAACGGAGAACCCCTTCCACTCTATCAAAATCTATAGGGATAGTATGGGCAAATTCTGGGTAAAATATCCTGCGAACCCGTTTGATTACAATTTCGAAAACAATCTTACAGTTTTGATATTTGACATTTGGGCAAAGGTGCTATACTATATACAATAGCCTACACTTTGAAAGGGGGTAATAACTGTATGGCAGGAAAGCTGGCTGCTTGGCGCCGCAAACCGGTGGTCAAGCATACGCTCCGGATACTGTCCGCCATTCTGAAATGTGTGCTGACCATTTTCTTGATCGGCATCATTACAGGGTGCATGGTCGGTTGTGTCATGGTTGTCTACGTTGTTACCAATTTTAACGGCGATAAAAATATTCCGGATTTAAGCAAAATCAATGCGAATGAAAGCAGTTTTATTTATGTAAGAGATCCCAAGACGAACGAGTGGGTGGTGGATCAGAAAATCCAGGGTGCGAACCAGATATGGACGCCGCTGGAGGAGATCCCGCTGAATATGCAGAACGCGGTCATCGCGATCGAGGACAAGCGGTTTCGGGAACACGAGGGCGTGGACTGGAAACGTACCGTCGCGGCGTTTGCCAACCTGATTTTGAAAATGAGCGATACCGAATACGGCGGTTCCACCATTACCCAGCAGCTGATCAAGGTGGTCAGTGGCAACAACGACCACAAGATCGAGCGGAAAATCAACGAGATCCTGACCGCACTCGAAATGGAAAAAAGCCGCTATACCAAGGATACGATATTGGAAGCGTATCTGAATGTGCTGCCGTTGTCCGGCAACGTGGTGGGAGTCGGCGCGGCGGCCAATGCCTATTTCGGCAAGGACGCCGGCGATCTGACGCTGGCGGAATGCGCGCTGATCGCGGGTATTACGCAGAACCCCTCCGAATATGACCCGTATGCGCACCCGGAAAACATCCGCCGCCGCCAACGCGAGGTTCTGTGGCAGATGTACGATCAGGGGCTCATCACCAAGGACGAATATATCCAGGCCTACGGCGAGGAGCTGGTTTTCAAGAGCAGCACCAAGTATGTGGAGGTGCAGGATTACTATGTCGATATGCTCATCGAGGATGTGATCGCCGATTTGCAGGATCGATACGGGTATAACTATACCGCCGCCGAACGGATGGTATTCTTCGGCGGGCTGCATATTTATTCCGCCGAAAACAAAGAACAGCAGCGGATCGTCGAGGAGATTTACGCCAACGAGAAGAATTACCCCAAAAAGATCGAGGGCGATCTGGAGGATCCTCAGACCGCGCTGTTCATTATGGAATACGACGGACGCGTGGTCGCGACCATCGGCGGCCGCGGTGAAAAGACCGCCAACCGCGTACAGAACCGCTCCACCATGTCTCAGCGGCAGCCCGGTTCCGCGATCAAACCGCTGGCGGTGTACGCGCCGGCGATTGAGAACAATCTGGTTCATTTTTCGTCCTCGGTATGGGATTGCTATATCACGCTGCCGAACGGCTCAAAATGGCCGCCCAACTACCGGCAGCCCGTACGGGACAACGGGTATGTGCTGCTGGATTATGCGATCCAAAAATCCCTCAACACCGTTCCGGTGCGGCTGCTGCAGGAAATGACGCCTGCGCGCAGCTTGGAATTTATGATCAACCAGCTGAATTTCACGACGCTCCATCGCTCGCTTGCGACGGAAGAAGGCGTGAAAACGGATATGGATCTGGCGCCGCTGGCGCTGGGCGGCGTTACGACCGGCGTGTATTGCCGGGAGATGGCGGCGGCCTATCAGATCTTCGGCAACGGCGGCTATTATAACAAGCCGTATTCCTATGAATTCGTGACACAGGCCGACGGCGACGGGGAACAGACGATTCTGCAGAGAAACAAAACGTCCATGCGTGTCATCAGCGAGGATACCGCTTATATCATGAATCGTCTGCTCCAACGCGTTGTGCGCGGCCCGAACGGTTCGGCGAAGGATATTGCGAGCAGCTGGAACGGCTGGGAAATTTTCGCTAAGACCGGTACGACCAACGGCGAGGACGGCTCGGAAAAAGACGTATACTTTGCCGGCGGAACCTCCTACTTCGTGGGCGCCAGCTGGTTTGGTTATGACTACAACAAAAAGCTGAGCAGCAGCCAGAAATATGCCCGTCCGCTGTGGAATAAGGCGATGGTGGCGCTGCATAAAAATCTGGAGAGCCGTCCGTTTGACAAGAAGGGCGATACGATCGAGCGGGAATACTGTACGGAAACCGGCTTGCTGGCCGTAGACGGATGTCCCAAGACGGTGATCGGCGTATATAAGCCGAATTTCATGCCGGACACCTGCGACAAGCATGCGCCGGCTACTACGCCCACTACACCCACGACTCCCGGCACATCGACAACCGCGCCGACTGCGAGCGGCGAACCGGAGCCGGAAACACCGACGGAGTCCGTGCAGACGGAATAGAACAAAGCGTGAAAGCGTCAAATGAGCCGGTATCCTGTCAGG
>ENA-UOJL01003050-UOJL01003050.1-human-gut-metagenome-genome-assembly--contig:-P47-NODE-3050-length-12393-cov-3.993921_pt1 | contig 12393 bp, 9 predicted proteins | sample MGYA00242347_ERZ723894 | MGnify/ENA metagenome assembly ERZ723894
AACGGCGGTCCCCCTCCCCTTTCAGGGGAGGCTATCATGAAAATTGATTTCCGTGAGATGCGCCTGCACAGCGGTTGACTTTTCTATTTTGCCGTGGTATAATTCAAAGGCAACACCGCACAAAGCCCGCCTGACGGCTTTGCACGCAATCTGCTTGCTGATTTTTCGTCATATTGCCCAGAAATTCCTTGCCATACGACAGTATGCCTGCGAAATTTCTATGCAATCTGCCGAAAAATCCGGCTTCGCATCTTACGCACAAGCTTTGTGCGGTGTTGCCCAAGCAGGATTTGTATTTACAGGAGGTGCTGCATATGCTGAAAACAGCGTTGGTGACCGGTGCATCCCGTGGCATCGGTGCGGCGGTGGCACGGGGACTGGCGGAGGACGGCTATCGTGTTGCCGGAGTCTACTGCCGCAGCCAGGAGGAAATGGCGTCGCTGGCGGCGTCCTGCGGTGTGATCCCCATTGCCGCAGATTTGGCGCAGACAGAGATGCTGCCCCGGCTGGCAGAGACAGTCCTGGAACAGCTGGGACAGGTGGACGTTCTGGTAAACAATGCCGCCTGTTCCTACATCAACCTGTTTCAGTGTATGCCGCCGGAACAGGTGCGGCGGCTCTATGCGGTAAATCTCACTGCCGTGGTGGAACTGAGCCGGCTGCTGCTGCCGTCCATGATTTCCCGGCACACCGGGTGCATTGTGAATATTTCGTCCATGTGGGGCGAGACCGGCGCATCCTGTGAGGTGGACTATTCCGTCACAAAGGGCGCTGTGCTGGCGTTTACCCGTGCGCTGGCGAAGGAAGTGGGGCCGTCCGGCATCCGGGTCAACGCCGTGTCGCCGGGGCCGATCGCCCCGGATATGGGCGCACATCGGCCACACGCGCCCCTGTCCGCACTTGCAGACGAACCACAGCTGCGACGTCTGGGAAAACCGGAGGATGTGGCGGATGCGGTGCGCTTTCTGGTGTCCGGCCGGGCGGCGTATATCACCGGACAGGATATCCCGGTGAACGGCGGTTTCTGGTGCGGCTGACAGGCGGCAGAGAAAGTGTCGATTTGCACCCAAATACGGGAAATTTGTCCTCTGCAACTTGCACAAAACCGTGTTTTGCCGCTGACTTTTTTCGATGGAATGTACAAATTCCGTGAAAATTAGGTGAGTTTTTGATGAGAGCGCTTGCAGAAACCGCAAATTTATGTTATAGTAATGTAATGTCGAGGCAGGGGAAACCACTGCCTTTTCGCAATTCGTTTCGAAACAAAGGTGATAATTGAGACATGAAAGAACATATGACATGGCATAACTGCTTTTCTTCCGTTCGGGCGTGGTTCTGCTCTGTGCATGAGAAACGTTCGTATAATACGCTGCGCTATCCTATGACCAACCGGCTGCTGCTGATCCTGTATCCGATCTTCATTGTGTGCATGGCGGAGCTGAACCAGGACAAATACCCCAGCAAGCTGGTATTGTTCATCACCGATCATCCCACCATCATGCTGTTTAACGTGCTGATTGCCGGGCTGATCTTTGTGGGAGCGCTACTGCTGTTCCGCTCCGGGTGGTTCTCCATGCTGCTGGAGAGCATCCTGTACATGGCGCTGAGTATCACGGAGCTATTCAAGTATAACACCAACGGCAACCATCTGATTATGACGGACATGAAGCTGTTCCGCAGCGTAAAGAGTCTGACCTCGTTCGCCTACATCAAGATCACGCCCAGGTTGGTCTTGTACATCAGCATCTGCGCCGCCTTTATCCTGCTGGCGTTCTGGTTCAATCCACGGCTGAAAATGCGTATCAAGCTGCGCAAGCGCCTGGCGCCGGGGCTGGCTTGTCTGATCGCCTGTGTTATGGTGGTGACTGTTCCGGCAGTTTCCCAGCCGGTCTATGCGCTGTTCGGTCTGGACACCAAAGAGGCGGACAATACCTTTATCTTAAATGAAAAGTTCGACAACAACGGCTTTCTGGCGTTCTTTATGCAGACCGGTTCTGAGAATCTGTCCAACCAGCTGGAAGAGTCGGACGACTATAAACAGGACAGCGACGATACCGTCAAGCAGTATCTGTCAAAGGAAGTGCCGGATCTGGACTTCGATAACGGCGTAAAGCCCAATGTGGTAGAGATCATGTCGGAATCCTTTGCGGATTTCCGTGCATTTTCCGATAAGCTGGCAGAGCTGGGCTACACCGACCTGGACTCCTACTATTCCGGACTGGACAGAGCCGCTTCTATGGGAACAGAGGGTACACTGATCGTGCCGACCTATGCCAGCTATACCGTCCGGACAGAATTTGAGCTGCTGTTCGGTCTGCCGGTAAAGTCGCTGAATGACCCCAATATGCCGCAGCGTATGCTGCTCACCCGGCAGCAGCCCACTGTGCCGTCTTACTATAAGAGCTGGGGTTATTCCACGGCGTATGTCCATCCGTTCCAGAGCAGCTTTTACAGCCGTAAGCGGATCTATGGACAGTTCAATTTTGACACCATGATCTTCGAGGATGACTTCACCGTTCCGACCACCACCTACGGCGAGTACATCGACGACAACGTAGTTTACAACCAGATCGAATCGCTGATCGCCTCTACCAATGAGCCGCTGTATGTTCATGCAACAACCATGCAGAACCACCAGCCCTATACAGACGGGGACAGCGATGACGAATTTGTCAACTATCTGAGCCGGCTGCAGCATTCCGCAGACGGACTGGCAGACTTCTTGGAACGGCTTTCTCAGATCGACGAGCCGACCATCGTGCTGTTTGTCGGTGACCATTTCCCGTCCCTGCGTGGAGACGACGGCATCTACAGCCAGCTGAACATCACCAGTGAAAACTGCAGCACGCTGTATGAGCAGCGCTACATTTTGTGGAACAACTACGGTCTGGATACCAGCTCGCTCCCCACGGAGGCGGTTTCTGCCTTCTATGCACCGTATCTGGTCATGGATCTGATCGATGCGCCGAGAGACAGCTTTACCCAGTCCATGATGAACGAGATGGAGGTCGAGCCGGTATATTCCACTAACTATATGCCCATGCAGGAGGCGGACAAAAAGCTGGACACTCTGACATATGACCGAATCCTGGGTGACATCATTTCCCCCAGCGCACTGGATGTGCTGCCGGATCCCACAGAAGATACCACAGAAACCACAACGGACTAAGTTCCTGTAAAAGGAAGAGGAGAATTGTTATGGAACCGATCACAATTGGAAGTAAAGGCACTGCCAGCGTCAAGGTCGATGAGACCAATCTGGCTTTGACCGTGGGCAGCGGTTCGCTGCCGGTGTTTGCCACACCGATGATGGCAGCGCTCATGGAAGAGGCTGCCTGCAATGCCATTGCACCGTTTCTCAGTGAGGGCGAGACCACAGTCGGCACAAAGCTGGACATCAGCCACGATGCAGCAACGCCGGAGGGTCTGACTGTTACTGCAACCGCAGAGATCACCGGCGTCAGCGGCAGAGAGATCTCATACCACGTGACCGCAGAGGACGGCGTGGGCGTGATCGGCTCCGGCACGCACAAGCGCTTTCTGGTGGACGCAGACCGTTTCTTGAACAAGGCACAGAAACGGGGACAGTAAGTACCATTATCAAGCAATAAAACAAACACCGCCCGGAATGCGAACATCCATTCCGGGCGGTGTTTCTATCTGCATACAACAAAAAGCGGAACACAGGCAAACGCCCATGTTCCGCTTTGTTATTTGTTGTGTTATGCCTGGCTTGCTTGATTCAGCGGATCAATACATACCGCCCATGCCGCCTGCTGCCGGAGCTGCGGCTGCCGGCTCATCCTTCGGAATGTTTGCAACAGCGCTCTCTGTGGTCAGAACCATAGATGCAATGGATGCAGCATTCTGGAGTGCGCTTCTGGTAACCTTGGTCGGGTCAACGATACCGTTTGCCATCATATCGCAGTAGGTCTCGTTGTAAGCATCAAAGCCATAGCCAACCTTGCGGCTGCGGCGGATCTTATCCACGATGATGCTGCCTTCCAGACCAGCATTTGCAGCGATCTGACGCAGCGGAGCCTCCAGAGCGCGCAGAACGATCTTTGCGCCGGTTTTTTCGTCGCCGTCCAGAGACGGAACCAGCTTTTCTACTGCCGGGATTGCATTGATAAGTGCTGTGCCGCCGCCGGCAACGATGCCCTCTTCTACAGCTGCCTTGGTTGCGGACAGAGCGTCCTCAATGCGCAGCTTCTTTTCCTTCATTTCAACTTCGGTTGCAGCGCCGACCTTGATAACAGCTACGCCGCCGGACAGCTTGCCGATGCGTTCCTGCATCTTTTCCTTGTCGAAGTCAGAGGTGGATGCAGCGATCTGATTCTTGATCTCTGCGATACGCTCCTGGATCGCCTCAGAAGTGCCTGCGCCGCCGACCAGGATGGTGTTCTCCTTGTCGATAACAGCCTGGCTAACCTTGCCCAGCATCTCAACGCTTGCGTCAGCCAGTTCCATGCCCAGGTCAGAGGACAGGACAGTACCGCCGGTCAGGATTGCGATATCCTGGAGCATTTCCTTTCTTCTGTCGCCAAAGCCCGGAGCCTTGACAGCAGCGCACTTGAAAGTACCACGCAGGTTGTTCAGAATGATGGTGGTCAGTGCCTCACCCTCGATATCCTCGGCGATAATCAGCAGCTTTTTGCCCATCTTTACAATCTGTTCCAGCATCGGCAGGATATCCTGGATGTTGCTGATGGTCTTGTCGGTGATGAATACCAGTGCATCATCATAAACGACCTTCATCTTCTCACGGTCGGTGATCATATACGGGGACATATAGCCACGGTCGAACTGCATACCTTCAACCACTTCGCTGTAGGTCTCAGCGGTCTTGCCCTCTTCAATGGTGATAACGCCGTCGGTAGAAACCTTTTCCATTGCCTCAGCAATCAGCTTGCCCACATTCTCATCTGCGGAAGAGATGGTGGCAACTCTTGCAATATCCTCAGTGCCGTTAACGACCTTGGAATTGTCCTTGATGACCTTGACAGCGGTTTCTACTGCCTTTGCGATACCCTTGCGCAGTACCATCGGATTTGCGCCGGCTGCAATGTTCTTTGCGCCCTCGTGGATGATTGCCTGTGCCAGAACGGTAGCAGTTGTTGTACCGTCGCCGGCAGCATCGTTTGTCTTGGTGGCAACTTCACGAACCAGCTGTGCGCCCATGTTCTCGAACGGATCTTCCAGTTCGATGTCCTTTGCGATGGTCACGCCGTCGTTGGTAACCAGCGGTGCGCCGAATTCACGGTCCAGAACAACGTTTCTGCCCTTCGGTCCCAGTGTGATCTTTACGGTGTCTGCCAGCTTGTCGATGCCTGCGATCAGACCGTCTCTTGCGTCTGCATTATACTTAATATCTTTCGCCATGATTCAAAACTCCTTTTCGAAAATGTACTTTTGATTGGATTCGGTTTTATTCGGTAATGCCGAGGATCTCGCTCTCATATACCAGTGTCAGCTCTTCGCCGTCCAGCTTGATGGTCTGACCAGCGCTGTGGCTGATGAGAACGGTGTCGCCCACCTTGACTTCCATCGGGATACGAGCGCCCTTGGGAGAAAACTTGCCTTCGCCGCAGGCAACGACCTTGCCCTTTGCGGGAACGCCTGCCGGATTCTTGGTTGCCAGTACCAGACCGCCTGCGGTCTTTTCTTCCTGTTCTTTTTCTACTTTAATCAGTACTCTGTCTGCCAACGGTTTCATTGTCATGATCCATTCCTCCTGTAACTTCACGTTATCACTTGTTTTCGAAATGTGTTAGCACTCAATATCTCTGAGTGCTAATATCTATTTTACCAAGTTTTCAGAAAAAATCAAGGGCTTTTGTGCGATTTTCTGCAAATTCAGATAATTCCACAAAAATGAAACTGCAAAAGATACGGAATATAGGCATATCCACAAAATAGATGATAGCAAATCTTGAAAAATCCCTAGAAAATCTGTTTCGGCGAAAAAATCAACTAACAAATACACGCTGTGAAATTATAATCTTCACATTTTACGTTTTAGAAATAATTTAGAAATATAATATACACCTATCAATCACAGTGCTATAGTATAATGATACTTGCAAGGATAAATGACGGCGTTCGACAGCAAAAGCTGCGGCGCTGTCCGGGAATCGGTTCTGTGTTTGTTCATAGATATCTTATTTTAATAGGAGATATGTCCGGATGCAGACCGACTCTGGGAAGAAATCAGAAAACCCTGATGGCAGTCACCGGAGCGGTGCTGCCCGATTATTGAGGAAGGCGTGAAAAGTTATGGCATTGGAAAAAGTTCTTGTTGTTGACGATGACCCGAATATTTGTGACGTACTGCGGATGTACCTGGAAAACGAAGGCTACAGCGTAATTCTGTCTTATGACGGCGAAGAGGCTCTGGTGAAGTTCAACGCACTGAAGCCGGACATCATCCTGCTGGATGTTATGCTGCCCACACTGGACGGCTGGCAGGTTTGCCGTGAGGTTCGTAAGAAGTCCAGCGTGCCGATCATCATGATCACCGCAAAGGGCGATACTTTTGATAAGGTGCTGGGTCTGGAACTGGGTGCAGACGACTATATTGTAAAGCCGTTCGACACCAAGGAAGTCATCGCACGTATCAAGGCAATCGCAAGACGTGTGGGCAATTCTCCGGAAGAGTCCGAGGTCAAGGAAGTACGCTATGACAAGCTGTCTGTCAACATGACTCGTTATGAGCTGCGTGTAGACGGCAAGGTCGTAGACACACCGCCGAAAGAACTGGAACTGCTGTTCTATCTGGCATCCAACCCGAACCGTGTTTACACCCGTGACCAGCTGCTGGACGAGGTATGGGGCTTTGAGTACTACGGTGACTCCCGTACCATTGACGTACACATCAAGCGTCTGCGTGAAAAGCTGGAAGGCGTTTCGGACAAGTGGTCTCTGAAGACTGTCTGGGGCGTAGGCTATAAGTTCGAGTCTGAAGAAGACGAATAAATCCCGTGGAAAAACCAGAACAAAGCCGGAAAGGCAAGCATTGCTGGCGGCGCATCTGGCGGAAGTTCTTCATCTGGATGCTGCTGGTCACATTTCTGCTGATCGTGACAGTGCTGTCGCTTTCGGGCTATGCGATCTCAAAATATAAGCAGGATTACTATGGCAGCTGCCTCCGTTCCTGCGATATTATGGCGGAAGAGTTCACGGAATACAGCAGACAGAATCCGAGAGAGGATCTGCTCCGGGACTATATCCCGAAAAATATGGATAAGATCGCCCAGCAGACAGATGCTTTTCTCTATCTGTTCAATCAGGACGGAGACTGCATCTATGCCAGCGAAAATAGCGGCATTTCTGCGGATGATCTGAAACTCAGCACAGAAATGCGCAGCGGTTTGCAAAAAGACGGCGAGTATATGACCGACAGCAATGTCGGAAAGATCGATCACAGCGCAGCAGAACCCATGCTCACCCGTGGCAGAACGTTTTATCTGGTGCGGAACGGTGAGGAAGTTCCTTATTATATGTTTGCCTCGTCCTACACACGGCAGCTCAATGTGTATGTCACACACATGATGCTGCTGGTGGTCATCCTGTTTTTCGTGATGCTGCTGCTGTCCGGGCTTCTGACCTTTTACGGCAGCTGGAACAGCAACCGCCGGCTGGAACAGCTGGAGACAGCAATGCGGCGTTATGTGCAGGGGGACTACAGCCAGTCCATTGACACGGATTCCTTCGTGGGGACGGAACTGGAACAGGTGGCATCTCTGGCAGAACAGATCGGCAGCCAGTCCGGCAGAGCCGAAGAGTCCAGCCGCCAGTTTGTGTCCAACGTGTCCCATGAGCTGCGGACGCCGATGACCATTATCAGCGGTTTTGTAGAGGGCATCCTGGACGGCACTGTGCCGAAACCCAAGCGGATGGAGTATCTCTCCATTGTTTCGCAGGAGGTACAGCGGCTGAAAATGCTGGTTACTTCCATGCTGAATCTGACCAAGTTCGATGCCGGCACGATTCAGATGAACTATCGTATGTTTACGCTGAACGATACCGCATTCCGGACGATACTCATGTTTGAAAACCGTCTGGAAAAGCGAAATATTGCGGTGGAAGGACTGGACAGTCCGCCGGTGCGTGTCTGTGCAGACCCGGATCTGATCGGTCAGGTGGTTTATAACCTGGTGGAAAACGCCGTGAAGTTCGTCAATGACGGCGGCACGATCACGTTTACCTTTGCCGACGAAGAAAATGACTGGGTATTTGCCGTCCGCAATACCGGAAAGGGCATTTCGAAGGAAGAACTGCCGAAGATCTTCGAGCGGTTCTATAAGTCGGATGCCTCCCGCAGCCAGGATAAGACCGGATTGGGTCTGGGACTGGATATTACGAAAAAGATCATTCACCTGCACCACGCCCAGATCAGCGTGCGCAGTGAGGAAAATGCCTATACGGAGTTCGAAGTGCGCCTGCCGCACATGGAACCGCCGGAACAGGAAAACGAATAAGAGAACGGACAGTGTCAAAGTGAAAAAATGCAGGCACTGTCCGTTTTTTTGAAAGGAGAATCTTTCATGCAGGAGCAGCAGTCTCAGGCATTCCCCAATGCCAATGCAGACACTTCCCCAACACCAGAGCAGAATCCGTCGCAGGAAAAGCCGGTGAACCCGGTCTCAACGGAACAGAACGTGTGCCCGGCACAGCCCGGAAATCCCGTGCCGCCGGTGCAGAATGTGCGCCCGGTACAGCCCGGGAATCCCGTACCGCCGGTGCAGACGGTTCGCCCGGCACACCCTGGAAATCCCGTGCCGCCGGTGCAGAAAGTGCGTCCGTCTCAGCCCGGAGCTGCCGTGGCGGCTGTGCAGTCTGTGCGGCCGAGACACCAGGTACCCCCAATGAACCAGGTTCCGCCGATGCACAACCCCATCCCCAACTGGTATCAGAACCAGCCGCCGAAAATGGGCAGCTGGCAGGCACCGCCGCAGGTGCCGCCTGTGCCGCAGAAACCGCCCATGTCCCCGGAGAAAAAGGACAGACGCACGGCGTTTTGGCTGAAGATCGTGGCAGGACTGCTGGCAGCGCTGCTGCTCTACTGCATCGGCAGCGATGTGGTGAAATACCGCCACGGCGAGACTGTCCCGGCTGCGGCAGCCTCCGACACAGTCAACGAGGATACCCAAAAGGTCATCATCCAGCAGCAGGATAAACCGGAGCTGGACAAAAACGCCGAGAATACAGACGAAAACGGCGCATATACCGTGGAAGGCGTGGCGGCGGCAGTGCGTCCGTCCATTGTGGAGATCGAGACCTACGGCGATGCCAAGGGCGAACTGCTCAGCGGCACAGGCTCCGGAATTATTTCCAGCAAGGACGGCTATATCATCACCAATGCACACGTGCTGACGGACGGCAAGTCTTTCAAGGTCATCATGTCCGACGAATCGGAATATGCGGCAAAGGTGATCGGCAAGGACAACAAGACCGACCTGGCTGTCATCAAGATCGACGGCAGCGACTTCCCGGCTGCCACCATGGGCAATTCCGATGAGGTAGTGCTGGGTGAGGCAGTCGTTGCCATCGGCAATCCGGCAGGGCTTTCCGGCTCTGTGACAAACGGCATCGTCTCCGGACTGAACCGTCAGATTCGCTCCGATGCCACCGGGTTCGACATGAACTGCATCCAGACCAATGCCGCCATCAGCCCCGGAAACTCCGGCGGTGCGCTGGTCAATATGTACGGGCAGGTCATTGGCATCACTTCTTCGAAATATGTCAGCTCCAGCTATGAGGGGCTGGGCTTTGCCATTACCATCAACGAGGTGCTGCCCATTGTGCAGGATCTCATCGACAACGGTTATGTCACCGACCGGGTGCGTGTGGGCATTACCTTTATCTCGCTGCTCCCGGAAGAGGTGCAGCAGAACTTTGCAGATGAGATCGGCATGAAAACCATTCCCGACGACCTGTCGGGCGTGTGGATCACGGAGATTGCAGAGGACTGTGACATTGCCAACACTGAGCTGCAGGTGAACGATGTGATCGTTTCCGTCCAGGGCGAGGCGGTGGATGATTACGATTCGCTGAACGCTGCGATTGCCGGACTGAAAGGCGGCGATACCATGGAGGCACGCTGCCGCCGGTATCAGCCCAACGGCACATTTGAAGAATTCACCATCCAGTGCAAGCTGATGGAGGATACTTCTGGAAACTATTAAACAGCTGCAAAGCAAACAGCCGCCGGCAGGGGGAAAAAACCTGCCGGCGGCTGTTTTGCAATATTTCAGAGTTGTTATATTATTCCGCAGAATTCTTTTCGTTTACTTCGTCAATGAAGTTCTGGGTCTGGTCGTAGATGGCGTTTACCGACTCGTTCCACGGCACGCCTCTGGATGTGGCACGAATGCCGTTGACGCTGCTGTCCAGAATATCCGTGACATCAGAAGAAATGCCGTTGTAATAGTCAAATACCGGGTTTTCCAGCGCCATTTCATTCATCTTGTTTTTCATTTCGATCATTTCATCTGTCCACTCATAGTCCTTGACGAACTGTTCGTCACTGATCTCCTGTGCGCCGTCGCTGATCTTGCTGAACCGGAAGCAGTCCAGGAACTTGCCCACGCCCTCCGGATTGTGACCGCCTTTGACAAAGCAGTATGCGTTGACGCTGGTGGGAATATAGTACTCGTCCGCCTTGTCATACTTGGGGACAGGAACAAAGAATACATCTTCGCCGAATGTCTTGGACCACTGGGATTTTTCATTGCCCAGCGCCCACAGACCGCAGGGATAGAACAGCAGCTTGCCCTCGCCGATGTAATAGTCACGGGAAGTCCAGCCATAGTCGCCTACGCCCAGCGCAATGTAATCGGACTGCCACAGCCCGTACATCCAGTTCTGATAGTCCTCGATCGCCTCGTTCCGCAGGTTGTTCACCAGCTTGCCGTTTTCCAGACCGATGTACGGAACACCGGTGGATGCAGACAGACCGGACTCGAAGTACCAGCTGTCGATGCCGTAATGCTCATCGGAGGTGTCCACAAATTCAGACAGCATATCCTCGAAAGCGTCCCAGTCCCATTTGCCCTTTTCGAACAGCTCTGCCGGGTCATCCAGACCGTTTTCGTCCATGGTCTTGCGGTTGTAGATAATGGCACAGTTGTCGCCGGTCACTTCTACGATCGCCATATAGTGACCGCCGTTCCACATCATAGCGTCGTTGGCATCCTTTACGTCTGCCCACAGCTCTGAATCCAGGTCGATGTAATTGTCATAGGGGACGAACATTCCACGGACAGCGCCCTTCGGGAAAGCGTCCCAGTTGCCGCCGTAGAAAAAGTCTACGCCCTCGTCGCTGTTGATGGCGTTCGCCAGGTTGTCATATCTTGAACCATAGGTGGTCTGATACCATTCGATCTGTCCGCCGTACCGTTCCTGGAACACTGCCAGTTCGATAGGCGTGGTCTTTCCGGTATCGTCCGAGTTGATATCCCAGTCGGACATCCACTTGATGGTTTTGTTTTCCAGTTCTCCGGTCAGACGCTCGTCTGACTTTGCCAGTTCTGCCAGCTGTTCTCTGGTGTTGGCGGACATATCCTTTTTCGGGGTGGTGTCCTTGGTGTCAGAACCGCAGGCAGCCAGCGGGACGGTCAGCACCATTGCCAGCAGACAGTGCAGGGCAATTCTTGCGCTCTTCTTCATAAACATTCTCCTGTCTGATTCGAAGTAATATACTTTATTATACCATGAAACACTGCCCCGGCGCAATCCGCAATTTGTACGAGATTTCACATGGATTTCCGGTAAAAACGCTGAGAGATCATGCGAAACCGTCGATTTTTGGCAATGCAAAGAGGATAAAAATATTCCAAAAAGAATAAAATTGCTGTTGTATTTGTACAAAAAATATGATATAATTTTTTTGATTGGAAATCAGATCTTGTTTCCCACGGGCAAAATGTGTGCGTCCGGGCGGAAACACATTGGAAAAATAGTTCGAGAGGAGAACAAATGCAGCAAAGACAAAAGAAGAAACAGGCGATGCGCCGGTTTGCAGCATCTCTGACCGCAGCAGTGCTGGCGGCGGCGTCGCTGCCGGTGTGCGCCGTATCATCCGAGCCGTACAACACCTGGACGGGATACGTGCTGCGTGACCCTGCCGGGCGCTACCTCAGTGTTTCCGGCGGCACAGAGGGCGAGGGCGTACAGGTCGGCTTTTACGAGGCAGACGGCGTAGCACCCTACAACACGTGGTACTTCACGGAAACAGACTGGGGTATTACCATCAAATCTGCCCTGTCTCAGGGAGAGTATTACTTAACAGAGAATACCAAGGAAAACAGGCTGGAGCTTTCCACCTCTGCCGGGAGTTTTGAACTGGGCGATGACGGCTATCTGCGTGGATTCCGCAGCGGCGTGGAGTCC
>ENA-UOJL01003074-UOJL01003074.1-human-gut-metagenome-genome-assembly--contig:-P47-NODE-3074-length-12338-cov-5.255556_pt1 | contig 12338 bp, 19 predicted proteins | sample MGYA00242347_ERZ723894 | MGnify/ENA metagenome assembly ERZ723894
TGTTTCTATTTTAGTATGCAGATTGGTGGAATTGATATGAATAATGCGTTTAATGTCTTTTTTTCATTTGTAAATTTCTGTGATTTTTTAACAATTTTCTTTTAAAAAAAACTCGCAAATCGTGCCAAAACACGGCAAATCAAAGCAATTTAGGAGAAATTTTTATTATGATTAAGATACTTTTCATCTGCCATGGAAGTACACCAATTTTCATGTCTTAACTATTGATATTTCTTGTGTTTCGGGGATTCCCAAAACAAATTTACTACTTATGAAAAATTAGATTATTTGCTCCGTCACGATAATAAAAAATGACTTCAATTTACATATTTGAATGTGATACAGTTTCTTTTATATAATGAAGCCAAGAAGGGACGGTGGCGATTATGAGAGGAAAGAAAACTCACTTGTATTTTGACAGCGAGGAAAGAAAACTATTGCTACATAGCCTTGTGGAATTGAAAAATCAGCTTATTCAACAGGGCAGATATACCGACCCCGTTGACAAACTCATTTTCAAGGTTGTAAACGCTCCTGTTAAGAGAATGAAAATTGAATATATCTAAGGCACATCGAAATTGAGCCGCTTATTCTTATTGATTTTTAAGAGTAAGCGGCTTTTTGCGTTCTCTGGTACAGTTACATAGCCGCCTTGACAAAGCGGCTAAATCTATGCGAAAGGAGGACGCACTCTATGTCAAATTGCAAAGTAATCGCTTTAACCAATCAGAAAGGCGGTGTCGGCAAGACCACCACGGCGGTCAATCTGGGCGTAAGTCTGGCACAGCAGGGCAACTTATTATTTTGAAACGATGGAGAGGTATTTGAAAGATGAAATTAGAATGGGTATTTTGTCCTATCTGCGGTAATAAATCCCGTATCCGAATCCGAAAAGATACAATTCTTTTGAATTTCCCACTCTACTGCCCGAAATCCAGACAGGAAACACTGATTTCAGTATAGAATTTGCAAGTAACAGTCATTGATAGTCAAATCAGACAAACTATTATGAAAGGCGGAGATGGTAATTTTGGATTATAAGGAAACGCATTTGAATTTTTTATATGATGATTTATTAGGAGAATACGGTGAGAAACAGGCAAAGTTGCTTTATTCTTTAATGTGCCAAAAATATACCGACATATAGATGTTCCCATGCAGCCGAAATGCAGATCTTGCAAGAGAAAAAACAGCTGTAATGGCTGCTATTGGTGTGGGAAGTGCAATAAATAGAGGACTACAGATATTGAAATAACTTTCTGGAGAACAAGAATGATGAAAATATACATCGACGCTGACGGATGCCCGGTTGTCAGAAACACGCTGAAAATCGCAGAGAAATTCCATATTCCATGCGTGATCATCTGCGACACTGCACATCGTATCGAGCATAAAAATGTTGAAACAATTGTTGCTACAAAAGGTGCTGACAGCATGGATTTTCGGCTTGTCAACTTGATTCAGAAAGGTGATATTGTCGTTACACAGGATTACGGTCTTGCGACAATGTGCCTGAGCAAATGTGCAGTCGTTCTCAATCAGGATGGCAGGGAATATACAAATGCAAATATTTCGGGACTGCTGGAATTCCGTGCGGTTTCCAAAAAAATCAGTCAAAACGGTGGGAGATTGAAAGGAATGCCCAAACGAACAGGGGAGTAGGATAAGGCGTTTGAAGAAGCACTGAAAAAGAAAATGGATTGTATAAAAACGGATTCAGCGAATTCTGCGAGGTAAATTTATTTAAAAATCACTTGAAAAAAGTAAGGGAGTATGGTATACTATAAATGAGCAGAAAGGGTGATTCCAATGGCAACAGAACAGGAAAAGAACCGAAGAACGGCTGAGCAGCTTCGTTTGATTGATGATGATTTTTTGAGACTTTATTTCAATAACAATCCGGACGGCGTCCGCTTTATTCTCAGTGTGATTTTGCAGAGAAATGACTTAAAGATACTTCACAGTGAAACACAGAGTGAGTATAGAAGTTTAGCAGGTCGCTCTATTACACTGGATATTTATGCGGAAGATCAGTTGGGCAAGAAATACAATATTGAGGTGCAGCGTGCAGATGTGGGAGCGTCTCCAAAGAGAGCAAGATTCCACAGCAGTATGCTGGACACCAAACTTCTGAAGAAAAAAGAGAAGTTTGACCAGCTTTCCGAAACATTTGTCATATTCATCACTGAAAACGATGTGATGGGCAGAGATTTGCCGCTGTATCATTTTGACAGACGATGTGAGGAAACTGGGGAGTATTTAGGTGATGAAGCACATATTATATTTGTGAATGGTGCTTACGAGAATCCCAACGACAGCATCGGCAGACTGATGCATGATTTTAAGTGCGTTCATGCAGATGATATGTACAATTCAGAATTGATAGAAAGATTCCGCCATTTTAAAGAAACCGAAGGAGGTATGAGCGAAATGTGTAAAATAGTTGAAGAACGTGCGAAAGAGTATGCAAACGAACAGCAGATCGAAAATATCAAGCGTATGCTTGCATTAGGAAAGCTTACTCACGAGGAAATTGCTAATTCACTCAATGTACCTATTGAACTTGTTGAGAATGTGGCAAACGGTAAGGTTGCATAATAATTGTAAAACAAGTCGGCTTAGTTATCGTAACTGAGCCGATTTTATTTTTATAAATAGCTTGCAGAGTGAATAAATTCCATAAGCTTATTTTATTGCCTGACGGTCAGAATACGTTTTTTAGCGGTGCAGTGTTATGCTGTGCCGTTTTTCTTTTGCCTTGTATTTGAAATGGACTTTCCTGACGGCACTCCAGCAGCTACTATCCACAAATATCGTCTGAAATTCTTGTACGCTATGGTAATTGACTATTACTCATAAAATGCGTAATATATGTAGTAATACCCTCAAAAGGGCATAAAAAAATTCGTAAAATTCAGAATTTTACGAAAAATTCAACTGCAAATATTATAGCACATTTTGGTCAATATGTCAAATGAAATTTAGGAGGCTGGACGGTATCACATTGCCGAAGATGCAGAAGCCGGAAATTGAACTGCTTGACGAGACGCAGCAAGAGAAGTTGCAGCAGTATATTGCCGAAAATCCCAATCATTCAACGCTTGGAATCGCTTTGTCCATGTCTACTGGCATCAGAATAGGCGAGCTTTGTGCCTTGCAGTGGGAGGACATTGATCTTGAAAAACGGATTCTGATCGTCAGGAAAACGATGCAAAGGATACAGACCACAGATAGTAATACGAAAACAAAATTGATTATTGCTGAACCCAAGAGCGAATCTTCCAAGAGAAAAATCCCGATACCCGACTGCGTTGTTTCAATGCTTGAAATATTCAGTGGAAAAGCCAAGGAATACCTTGTTTCGGGAGAAGAAAGACCAGTTGAGCCGAGAACCATGCAGTACCGTTTTGCAAGAATTCTGAAAAACGTAAAATTGCCGTCAGTGCATTTTCACACTTTAAGGCATATGTTTGTCTCGAAATGTGTGAAATTGAGATTTGACATAAAGACTTTATCGGAAATTTTAGGACATTCAAAGGTGGAAATTACTCTGAATAGATATGTTCATTCTTCATTTGAGCAGAAGAAGCAGTATATGAGCCGGATTGCTATGAATTTTTGAAAAAATTGCATCTTGAAAACTGAATAGGTGCTTGTGGGTGTTTTCGCAAAAGGACACATTTTGCGAAAAGAGAATAAGGTGGTGAAAATCCATGATTGTCAATTTTGTGTATAATGATAAATTGAGTTCAATCATTCTGCCTAATAAGATTTCAGGACAGTTTTGGTTTTCGGATTCTAGAGACTGCAATGTTGTTAGGATAGAAGGCGTCAATAATAAGTGGATGATAAAGACCCAATCGCAATATGCCGTTCGTGTAAAGAATGTTGTAACTGGAAATAACACTGATATAACTTCGGATGAGATCGTTTCCAAAAGGTTATACCAAATAAAGAATCTGAACTCAATTAAAGATAGGATTTACCTATTTACTGAAGAGTATACAGAAGATCGTATAGAATTTTATCTTTTTCAAATTCCAGAATCTTTCTCGCTTACAATTGGTAATGGAAAAGTACCGAAAACTATTACATATGACAATGAATATGTTTCAGTTAATCATGCTATTATACAGTATTCAAATGGACAGTGGGAATTACAAGATGATGATAGTAAAAACGGAACTTTTGTAAATGGCATCAGAGTAAACACAGAGACGCTTAAGTATGGTGATATGATTTTTATTATAGGCATGAAGATTGTTGTTGGCAAAGGCTGCTTTTCAATTAACAATCTTGATAAGAAAGTGAAGTTTTGTACAAATGAACTTTCAGTGTTTACTGTACATGAAATGATTGAAATAGAATCCGATGAGATTCAGGATGAGGAGATTTATTTTGATCGTTCCCCACGCTTTAAGCGAGATATTGAAGAAGTTGAAATGCCGATTGATTCTCCGCCAAGGGAAAATAATCAAGATAAAATGCCAATTATCTTGACGGTTGGTTCAGTAATGACAATATTGCGATATTTTTCTTTCTGCACTGCGATCCCTCCGACTTCGATTTTCCATAGCATTCACGGGAGCAATATTTGCGATTTGCGGACACATAAGCAAAAAAGACATTTTCGCATGCCGGGCAAACAATGCTTTGCCTGAATTTTCTATGCAGCTTTTCAGGATGTCCATTTCACCATTTCATACGGCATTTATCAGAGCAGAATTTTTTCAGCTTACGATGGGGGAGTTTGTTTTATTTCTGCTATACACTGCTTGCAAAAATATTTCTCAGAAACAGCCGATTTTCGTCCGCCTAACTGATTTCTTTGACAGTATAATTTTATGGTATTTACTGATAATTGAAGCTGTTTTGACACCTGTTCATATGTCACACCCTGCATACGAAAATGAGTGATTTCTTCTTTTTGTTTTGCATTCATATATATTGCCTCCAAATGAAAACGGCTGCCGAACAAAATCGACAGCCGTCTATAAAGTTTATTTCATCAATTCATTCACACGTTTCTGCATGGCATGGTAGTCATATCCGGCATTTGTGAGTCTATTTTTACGGTCAGTACCATTGCCCCACTTACCCTGAATGACCTCACAGGCGATTTCATCAACAGATTTTTTGACAGTATAAACAATATTACCATTTGCATCGAACACAAAATATCTCGATTTACAAGACTTTTTCGCATTCTCCAAAGAAGAAAATGCACCAATCTGACTTTTAGCATCAGTCCAGCTTTTACGTACTCTGTAAAGTTGTTTGGTCGTTGGATTTGTTGATGCAGAACTGTTAGAATTTATGTAGAAGCTTTGCTTTAAAAGCAGAGCAGTGGGGAAGAATGTATAGCGGACACATTTTGTATGGATTTCTTGCTGTATTCAGATAATCCACACTGCCTGTTTTTCCGTCACGAACATTTAACCAATGAATATGCGTGTAAAGATGATCAATGCTGAGATTATACTGCTGCTGCAAGTTTGGCAGCGTTATCCTCAGATTTTTTATCTCTATCGTTGTAAGCAGAACTCATGATACACTCAATCGCAATTGTTCTGCGATTGCCATTTCCAGAACCGTCAGCGGCGTGCCAGCCGGAGAGATTCAGTGGAAGATTCTGCCATGCACAAACGTTATCAACGTAATAATGAACTCTGACATCGTTCATATTTCCATTGACTGTAGCACGGGTGTACTGTTCAGCCGGGGTTGTTCTGGACGCTGTTGTAATCCACGATGTGTTGTGAATTGTCACGCCGATAATTTTGCCCTCCATAGAAGCGGAGGGCATATCGATGCGATTGGGATTGTGCTTTGTGAGCAGATATTCATTGACGGTTACACCACCGAGAGTTGTGGTCTTATCGGATTTTAAGATTGCCATAATCAATTTTCCTCCTTTTTGTTTTCGGTTGTTTCCTCATCAGTTCTGCCGACTTTGATCTGCAAAACATCAATTGCTTTTTTGATTGCGGGCGGAAAAGGCACACCCATAAGTGACGTGTTTTCCACAATAGACAGCAGTTCGTTCAGGCAAAAACTGATGCAGAATGCATCACGGATGTAGGTCGTACCGAGCAGAATGTCCATTCTCACGGCAACTGCAATAAGGAGCAGTGTGCAGACCTTTTTCGCAAGTCCAAACCAGCCTGCTTTTGAGGAAAGACCTCCGCTGTCGGGATGCTTGGACTTCTTTATGGCAGCGGTGACAACTCCGGTGAAAAAGTCAATACCCATGAAAATCACAAGTGTGACCAGTGCGGAGTCCCAACCGCCAAAAATAGCGGCTATGAAGCCGCCCACCAGTCCTGCGATTGTACAGATTGTTTCTTTCATTTTCATCTTCCTTTCGTAATTTTGGGTATAAAAATACCGCTTACAGAATCAATCTGCAAACGGTTATTTTCAAATATTATTATGTTTGTTTCTCATATTCATAATCGTCAAAATAATAATCACAGCAAGTATGATCGCACTTGCTACAGCGGACAATTTGAACATTTCCGGTCTGTTGTTTTCCCCTTTTACGGTAATCAGCGTATTTTGTAAAGTCAAAACTGACATCAATGCATCTATAAAATTGATGTTCCGAAGTTCCTTTATGAGAATATCCGATGTTTTTTTCGATTTTTTCAAATTGACAGAAGCCATGACTATTTTTAAAGTAGTGTATGCGGCAATGGAAATGGCGGGAATCATACTGATCGCCACATTCTTTTTGTTGAAAACCATGAGCGCAAACGGCATAACCAGTGCTAGATTCATGATGATCATTAAGATGGACGTGACCTTATGAATACGCATTCTGTGATCAATACCATTGGTTAAATAGTTTCTTTCCTGATGGATAATGATCCCACGAATGACAGCAAGAAAAAAATAGTATACACAAATACTTCCGTTCCACACGATGCCATAACGAATTCCAAGAAATCCATTATAAGCAGCAAATATAGAAGTAATCAGAAAAGATATTGTAGAATTAATAACTGTCTTGTATTCATATTCGTTTTTCCATTTTCCAACGATTTTTTTCCAACTTATACTCAAAATAGCAGCACCTCATCAGTAACGGATTACTACATTAAATGAATGCTGCGGATCCGACGCTTTTTCAATTGCCTGCGTTAGCTTTTCCCAGGGATATTCATCTGTAATAATGCGTTCTATATCCCATTTTCCGGAACACATGATAGAGATAACATCTCTTACATCATCCGGCATATAGCCTCCGCTGCCTATGATGGCGTGTTGAGAGTAGGTCATATCCAGAACGTTTATCGGCCGCATTCCTGCAAGAACCGCTACAACGACAAGTCTGCTTTCAATTTTGCCAATTGTCTGATAGATCGAAATAATATTTTCAGCGCCTGCCGCATAAATATAAATATCTACATCGGCTGTTTTGCCGTGTATGCTGTCTGCCGTGCCGAAAATTTTCATTGCCTTTTCTTGAAGATTCTCTTTTTGAGAGTTGCAGACTTCAAACCCTAACGATGATGCAATATTCAGTCTGAAATCGGATTGATCCGTCAACATTACCTGACTGCATCCAAAATATTTCAGAGCGATTGCAGAGGCAATTCCGATTGTACCGCAGCCAAAAACAATCGCTTTTTCATTTAGATCCGGAAAACTTCTTCTTGCTGCTCTTGTTCCAACGGTGAAAGGTTCAATCATGGCAGCGGTTTTATCCGATATTTCGTCGGATATCAGATAGATTCCATTATTTAATTTTGCATTTGGTGCAAGCACATACTCCGAAAATTCGCCTACAGTTCCGGCTCTTTTCGGATCTCCCTTGACACGGCGGGGATATGGATACACTCTGTCGCCAACGTGAATGTCTTTTACATTTTTGCCGACTTCAGCGACAATGCTCATCATCTCATGTCCAAATTCTCCGCCGACATCAACACGATGTCCGGTTCCAGGCCCATGCATATAAACTGCTGCATCAGTTCTGCATATACTTGCATATATATTTTTCAGAAGAAAATCGTTATCACCGCATTCAGGTGTTGAAAGCTCAGTCATTTTTATACTGTGCTGTCCCATATATAATGCTGATCTCATAGATTCTCCTTTGCTTTTGGTATCAACTCTGAAATGATTTCAATCATAAAATCAATTGAATCCGAGCAGTCTCTTTTCAGCCATTCCAAGACGATTCCCATAATACCGCCAATATAGAACCGAATCATATAATCCTTTTTATGTTGGGGAATACGGAAACTGTCAAGGATCGGACTTAACACATGAATGAACATTTTCTGATAACGCTTTGACAATCCAAAGTGTTTCGACTTTAACAAAGCGGTAACGAACAATCTTCTATGGTCGGAGATGAAGGTCAGATATGGTCTTAACAGTTCCGGCGTAATCAGATAAAGATTTTCTATATCAGCGTTTCTTATTTTGGACATAACCTGTTCGTTCCCATCCGGAAAATAAGAACGAAACTGATCAAATATATACTGTACGCTTTCAGTCAGCAAATCTCCGATTGTTTCATAATGCAGATAAAAGGTGGAACGATTGACACCTGCATTTGCGCAAATTTCTTTGACTGTAATATATTCAAAATCCTTCTTTTCCAGAAGTTCCAGAAAAGCTTTATCCATTTTTATGGCAGTGTTGAAATATTTACTTTCCGACTTATTCAATCATTCCACCTTCTTTTCATGGATCAATTATCTTAATTTTCGATGATCTCTTTTGCAAGCTGTACAATATCGGACGCATATTTTCTCTTTCCGTTTTCACGCAGTTTCTTGTAAATCGGATAGTTGATGCCTGCCATAAGCATACCAATGATGCCGATGACGATTCCCATTGCCATAGAAGCAGTACTGCCCGAACCGATCACTTTCATCGAAAAGCACATTCCTGTTCCCATAACCAGTGCGGCAATGATGCCGAAAGTGTAAGTGAAAATTTCAGCAGGGAGCTTGGCTTTTTTATCAAGCTTTCTGAGTGCAACGACCTTGGACGTGTCTTTGGGAGCGTATTCGTTGGCAATTGACTCCGCATAAATTTTATCTGTGTTCATAGTAAAACCTCCGTTAATAAAATAATTTTTGCATACCGGGATTTTCCTCGGTATCTTATGTTTATATTATAGCGGATTATTTATTTGAACTGAACAACACAAATCCAACTTTCTGTTGTTTTCAGAAATATTTTCTGATTTTTAATTATATCATCCCGCTCCGAAAAAGTCAATTCAAAACCTGAATGCGTTTCACCATCGGATGAGAATGATCCGATGTACCCTTGAACGTAAGATAATATTCTCCATCCGGTACATTTTCAAGTGACTGCATCACGGAAATATATGTATCGGAAAGCCATTTGAACTGCAAAGTTATTGCGTTTCCTGCCTGAATTTCGTCATAAATGTACTGAGCAAGCTCTGCTCCTGATTTGTCAGTTTTCTTTACCAGATAAAATCCAGCGTCATCTGATGCACCTACCGTATAGCTTAAAATCAGGTGCTTGGAGGAGATCAATGCAATAGGCGTCAGACAAAGAACAAATACAGTTCCAGCCCAGCTGAAATCGGTCTGATTAAAGTAAAGCGCATAGTCATTTTCTGCACAGCAGAAATGCGGATAGCTTTCCGCAAAGCCGACGAGAGAACGATAACCATCATTGTAATGGGTGTATATATTTTCGCCATAAACTGTGAGTGCATTCGAACCAGATTCAAACAATGTAGTATAACTGACGGATGAAAAATTATTTATAAGATTTTCCAAATATGCCGCATTTTCTTTAAGTTTTCGCAGTTCATCTTTGGTGGCATAGTTGGAAAGATCAACTTCGGGAACGTCTTTTCCGTCAGCACCTTTCAGAGAGGCAAGCCATTCTGTCTCTGTTCATGTAAAACCATGTTCGACAGCAATGATGTAAGCGGATTTGCCAGCTGTTCCGTTGACTCCTGGCTCACCGTCAATTCCGTCTTTGCTGGGCAGTCCGTCAGTACCCTCCTTACCATTAACACCGTTTTTACCATCAATGCCTTTCAAGCTTTCCAGCCATTCTGTTTCTGTCCCAATAATAAAAAGGAAAGGCGTAGTTGTTACTGCACCGCCACTGTTAATACTTATTTATGGAGGGTATACTATGAAAATAAAAAAAATCATTGCGGCAGCTATTGCAACAGTTACTGCATGGACATATATATCATTTTATTCATCTCCAACTGAATTTCAAAGAACATCATTTTCAGCAAATGCTGAAGAAAATGTTGATAATTATGGTTGGACTAAATTGGATATGGGTGTGGATTATGATGTTACTGCCATAAGCAAAAACAGTATAAAGGTTGAAAATACTTCTAAAACGCCTGAAGCATGGTGGCAGCAAGCAATGTATGAAGGAATATCTCTTGCGTCAGGCAAAACATATTAATTAAGCTTTACTCTTTCTGCTGATAGGGAAGCATATATGCATACTGCAATTCAGGAATGTCCTGAACCATACACTGTATATTCTTTAAATAAATACCTTGCGACGGAAGAAAAGACTACATATTCGCAAATATTTACAATGCCTGATGATTGTGAAAATACAAAGATATCATTTTGTTTTGGTTACGGCGAAGGTACATTTTATATTGATGATATTCAGTTGAATGAAGTAGGTGAAAATTTGGTTTATCCAAGTAAGACCTGGAATAATTATGTTACAGATGGCGCTTCTGCTGAATTTGATATTCCGTTAAGTGAATACTCCATTAACTCAAATGTATCTAAAGAAGGAAAATATAGCTGGAGTATTGGAATGAATACCAATAACTTTACTTTAAATAATGGCAGAAAATATCTTGTATGTTTTGATGCAAAAGGAACCAGCGGTAATATTTTGTGTACATCGGTTCAAAGAACAGATGGTAAATACTGTGCTGATAAAGAAGATCAATACTATTATGCGGCTGTGAATGACTATTTTGAACTCTCTGATGAGTTTAGACATTATTCTTATACCATAGATGTCACTGAAGATACTTTTAGCAACTGGTATCTTGGTTTTAACCCAACACAGGGAATAGGTGAATTCACAATCGAGAATGTTGTGGTTTGCGATATTGGAACATCTGATTCTTCACCGTTGCCATCAAAGTATACCTATACAACAGAACAAATCACTTGCAATAACGGTGATAAAGAAATATTTGGTATTTGTTACAAGCCTGATACGAATGAATGGAATTGTCAAGAAATGTGCAGTCAGAGAATACCCAAAATCTTGGATAGGCAGGAGTCAAGCGGCGTGATGAGTCAACCCTGTTGAAGTTCTTAGTGCCACAGGTGGGAGACCGCCTTCATTAAAGCTGTTGATCCTCTGGGTGTTATAGTAGCCGAAGATGTATCGGAAGATGATAGTTTTGACCTCTTCACGTTTCATCCTGTATGTCGGGATCTGATACAGCTTTTCTTTTTTCAATGTGGCAAAAAACTCTCCATGCGAGCGTTGTCATAGCAGTGAGCTATGCCGCTGAGGCTCTGCATAAGACCGTCTGTTACAAGTTCTCTGCGGAAGGCGTAGCTTGTGTACTGGCAGCCACGGTCGCTGTGAAGGACGGTTCCTTCGAGTCTGCCATACTTCTCACGCAGCTGTTTTAAGGTGTCTATGCAGAGTTCTTTCTTCATGTTATCACGCATTTCAAGAGCGACTATCTCGCCGTTGAAGCAGTCAAGAATCGGCGATACATAGAGCTTTCCATCAGAACACTGAATTTCAGTTATGTCGGTCAGAAGTTTCTTTAACGGTGCAGCAGCAGAGAAATCTCTCTTTATCAGGTTTTCTCTGTCCTGAGTCGCTGTGTCTGCCTTTGTAATACCATGAGGTCGACGGTGCCTGTGGGTAAGTCCGGCTTCACTCATTGTGCGATATACCGTTCTGAGGCTTACATGGGTGCCACGCTGCGCAAGAGCTGCCTGCATCCTTGAGAATATCATTAGCTTTACGAAGCTCGGCAACCTCTTTTTCGAGTTCAAGATTACGCTGTTTAAGCTCTTCATCTGACATCTGATACTTCCGAGCTTTTATAGCCGCACTGCGCTTTGAGCGCCAATCTGACAATGTGTAATACTGGATCCCTAACTGCTGAGCAGCCTTTTTCAGTCCGATTTCATCCGAGAGCTTTAACGCTTCTTCTTTGAATTCTTTACTGTACTTCATAGTCATTTTCCCTTTCTGGTTTTTCATTTATATTCTACCAGATTTTTGGGCGTTTGTCGACTGCTCTTTCAGTATAACACACGGCAACAGCATATACATTTTATCAGAAAAGTGGTAAAATAGAAGAATGAAGA
>ENA-UOJL01003076-UOJL01003076.1-human-gut-metagenome-genome-assembly--contig:-P47-NODE-3076-length-12331-cov-4.793662_pt1 | contig 12331 bp, 11 predicted proteins | sample MGYA00242347_ERZ723894 | MGnify/ENA metagenome assembly ERZ723894
TTGGCACTGCGCTCCTCGTCGCGCTGCCACGGGCCGCCGTGGTCGCGGCAAAGATAAACCAGACCGTCAAAGCCGACCTTTTTCGCCGTCTTTTCCACATCCGCCACAAAACGATCCTGATCCCAACCGCAGACATAGCCATGGCCGAACTCATCGCTGTCCACCTGATTCCGGCTGGCAATGAGCATGATCGGGAAATCCTTTTCCTTCGCCAATTCCAGCGAAGCGGTCAGCAGCGTCTGAGACATCGGTCCCACGCCCAACAGGGTAAACTGGTCGCCCTGCTCTTTGAGCGTACGGGCGGCCGCCATCATTTCACGAATCGTCAATTTGTTTTTCATACTGCTTTCTGTCCTTTCTATATGCTTAACGGATTCAGTCGATCACCTGCAGGTAATCGGCATAGGGGATCTTTTTCAGCGGTTTCAGGCCCAGCCACGCGGCAAACTCCTTGATCTCGTCGGTATAATCGCCGATCATGACCGGGAAGTGATGCTGGAAGCCGGTGCACAGGATGGTGTTGAGCAGATCTTTGGCACCGATCGCCTCGCCGTTGAAGGTCAGATGGTCACACCAGCCGCGGCTGCCGTGGAAAGAGGGCTTGCCCGGCTGCTGGAAACGGCCGCCCATTTGGAACAGCTTGTCGCACTCGCCGGTCAGACGCATCACGGATACCGGGTTCGCGTCGAATACCATGTCGCGTGCCACACCGCAGCGAGCTGTTACGCCTTTGCCCGGCTCGTGTGCCATGCCGCTGTAATTGCAGCCCAGCTTATAACCGTTTTCCTTGCAATACCGCGCGGCCGCCGGGCCGCAGTGCCACAGCAAGACGGATTCATCCGCCTCGTCAAACGCGGACATATCCATCAGCATCGGCACGTCGCCGCCCGCTATGTATTTGAGCGCCAGCATGCTGACCGCGCTCATCACGTCGCCTTCGCACGCCATGACCGTTCCCTCGTCGTTCAGCTGCCCGACGACCGAGCAAACGGAATACTGGAAATCGTCCTGGAATTTCGGCCAGCAGGAAACCGCGATCGCGTCGTAATCGTTCTCCTCGATGAACGCGCAGTACGCTTTGTAGATGCGCGCGCTGATGTTCAAGGTCTTTTTCGCCGCTTCATCCGCATAGCCGCACGAGCAGGCCACCATGTTTTCCGCAATCGGCGCGATCTCCGCGTCGCTGTACCGCAGAGCGCGGTCTTTGATCTCCGAATACTCGTGCAGGCGGTTAAAATACAGTCCCTCGAACCGGCGGTTCAGGTTGCGCTCGTCGTCATACAGGTCGTTAAAGCCCGGCGCGACGCCGCCCACCAGCGCGATGCGCGAACGCCGCATATTTTTGATCGCCGTCAGCGCACGCACGGTTATAGTCAGACGGCGAATAAATTCCGCATCCGTCGCATAGCCGTAGAACCACTTAACGCGGATCGCATAGTCGCGCAGATAATGCGCCACGATGCCCATATGCATATTGATGCTGCACAGTGAGTTGAACGGTACAGCGCCGTCCACCGCTCCTTCCGGAATTGCCCAGAAACCGACGTTGGCGCCCCGGATTTTCGCCAGCACCGGTGCGAGCTGGCCGGCGGAATAGGACGTGTGCTGCACCAGCAGGAAGTCCACCTTTTCCGCCTCCATCGCCGCGACCGCGCGGATCGCATCCTCGCGATTGATCACGGTTTCGGGATAAACCACCAATTCAAAGCCCAGCTGGCCGCTGAGCGCTTGCATACCGTCCGCGCACCCCTTGAAGGCGGCGGCTTTGTCGCCGGGGAAGCTGAGCTGACTGGTTCCGACCAGTCCGATCCGAAGTTTTTCCATCTGTTTCATACTGTCATCTCCTGATAAAATTGATAGGTAGCTATTGCTAAAGGGCAACAGAATCGACTCCTGTTTCCCATTATGCCAATGTTTTGGAGTAGAATACGTGCCGGCGTGCGGTTTTATCAACAGAAAATACATTGTGCGCCGCGCTGTCCCTGCCGCCGGCCGTGAGCGCGGTCAGCTTTGCGCCGCCTGCGCGCCGTAATACGCCGCGCCCAGCAGAACCTGCTCTCCGCCATACTGCGAAACCGTCAACCGGTATTGCCGTCCCGGCACCTCCTGCGTATACCGCCGGATCGCCGCCAGCAACAACGGCTCCAGTACATCGTAATCCTTGGTCACGCTGCCGCCCAGCACGAGAATATCCGGATCCAGCAGTTGATACACCCCGGCGATCGCATATCCCAGATGATCCGCCGCCTCCTGCACCACCCCGACAAACGGATTTTCGTTATTCCGCGCGCGGGCAAATACCTCTTTCGCGTCCACCGTATGTCCGACGCGTTCCGAAGCGATTGCCGCGATTGCCGTGCCGGAAGCGTACATCTCCAGACAGCCGCTGCCGCCGCACGGGCAGGCGCGTCCGCCGCGCACAACCTTGAAATGCCCCAGCTCACCGGCGGAAAACGCTGCGCCGTCCACAATCCTCTGTTGATAGGCAATGCCGCAGCCAACGCCGGTGCTCACGGTGATATACACGACCAGCGGCGCATCCTTCCCCTGCCCAAACACACTTTCGCACAAAGCTGCCGCGTTGGTGTCGTTTTCCAACGCCACCGGCATACCCAGCTCCTCCCGCAAATAATCCGCAAGCGGTTCATTGCGAAAGCCCATGGTCGGAATATGCACGATCGTCCCTTTTTTCAAATCCAGCGGTCCCGGCGACGCCGCGCCTGCCGAACCGATCGCCTGCGCCTTGACGCCGGTTTCCCGCAGCAGCGTCCGGTATGCATCGCCGATCCGGCGCACCAGCGTCCGGCACCCTTCCTGCGGCTGCGTAGGCATCGTCACGCTCTTTACCGTGCGGAAGTCCGCATCAAAAATCCCGACCGACGTTTTGGTTCCGCCAATATCGATACCCAAATGATAGAGTTCCATAGGCAGGCGCCTCCTTTTTATCAAGACAAAATATAAAGCAAGTCGCTTTGTCTGCGCGCAGACGCTTTTTCGATGAAAACCTGCTCGGTTTGTGAATAAAATTCACGTCACGAATCCTTCATCTGCTCGCAGAAACAGATACATTATTCTTCCATTGAATCGACCGGCAGATCCAGTTCCGCCACCTTTTGATCCGACACCACCAATGCGGCGCCCTGCGCCGCCGCGTTGCGGCCCAATGCCGAAAACTGCAGTTTGGCGGGAATCCCCTTATACACATGCGCCTCCAACTGCCGCTGGACGGCCTCGGCAAACAGCTCCCGGTACGCGGTCAGATCGCCATACAGCACAATCAGATCCGGGTTCAGCAGATTATAGACCGTGCTCAGCGCCTGACCGAGATAGACGCCCATTTGTTCAAACAGCTCCCGGCACAGTACGTCGCCGTTTTGTGCCGCTGCCGCCAGAATCTTATAGCCCTGCTCCCGCACCTGACGGGTATCGGCAATCGTGGGGCAGCCCTGCCGCACCTTTTCGTCAAACTGCCGTACCAGACCGCCGCCGGTCGCATAGGCATTGAGGCAGCCGCGGTTTCCGCAGGCGCAAACCGGTCCGTTCGTGTTCACGACCACATGCTCCAATTCGCCGGCACGCCCGTTTGCGCCCAGATACAGCTGACCGTTCACCATCTGCGCCATACCGATGCCGTTGTCGATGCGAACCAGCACCGCGTTTTCCGCAATTCCCATAAAGGAATCGCCGAACGCCTTTTCGGCCACCATAATGCAGTTGGGGTCGTGCAGCACCAGCGTGGAGCATCCATATCGCTCCTCCATCATCCGGCGCAGCGGCACATCCTTCCACCCCTGCACATGCGGCAGATAGACCGACACCCCGTTTTCCATATCCACAAAGCCCTGTACGGCCAAGCCGATCCCCAGAATCTGCTTATGCGAAAACGCCGCAAAAATCTCGTCCAGCAACGCCAGCAGCGTATCCAGAATACAGTCGTATTCGTTGCGCGCAAACAAACGGAGCCATTCGCGGATAATCCGTCCTTTCATATCCGTAATAACGCCGCAAAGACCGGACAGGTTTAAATCCACGCCGACAATATAATGATCGTCGCCGTTGATGTCCAGCTCCGACGGTTTCCGTCCCACGCTGGTTACCTGCTTGCCGGCAGACACGATATAGCCGTGCTCGCACAGTAAACCGGTCAGAGACGAAACCGCGCCCCAGCTAAGCCCGGTCAGCTTTTGCAATTCCCGCTTGGCGACCGGCCCGTTCGCTTTAATCGCCGCAAGCAGAGTGCGGATATTGTTGCATCGGATCTGCGTACTGTTTCGCGGGCTCAGCATAGGCGGTTTCCTCTCCTTATCCAGCTATATTTTTAAAAGTCAGCGGGAAAACCGGTATTCCGTAACGGTCGTGCGGGTTTCACCGGCATTCAGGCGCGTTGTCGGGAAGGACGGTTGGTTCGGGCTGTCGGGGAAGCACTGCGTTTCCAGACAGAAGCCCTGATTTTTGTACAGCGCCAGCCCGCCTTTGCCGCCCGGCTCGTTCAGCCCGTTGGAGGTGTACAGCTGTACGCCCGGCTGGTCGGTATAGCAGTCCATGCAAATACCGCTTTTGGGAGAGCGCGCACGAACGGCGTGCCGCCACGCAAAGGTTGTCCCCAGCACAAAATTGTGATCATATCCGCCGCCGACGTGCAGCTGTTCGTCGTCCGCCGTATTGTCGCGGCCGATCGCCTTGGGGGTGCGGAAATCAAACGGTGTGCCCTCCACAGGCTGCAATACGCCCGTGGGGATAAACCGCTTGTCGATCGGCGTGATCGCTTCGGCAAAAATTTGCAGCTGCGTATCCAAAATATCGCCGCCGTCCCAGCCGTTTAGGTTAAAATAGCTGTGATTGGTCAGATTGACCACCGTATCCGCATCCGTGGAGGCCGTATAGGTCAACCGCAGGGCGTTTTCCGCGGTCAGCGTATAGGTCAGCGATACCTGCAGGTTGCCCGGATACCCCTCCTCGCCGTCCGCGGCGGTCAGCGTGAATTTGACCGACGGCTCAGCGCCGTCGCTCTCTATGCCGGCGTTCCACACGCGCTTGTCAAAGCCGACGTTCCCGCCGTGAAGATGCCCCTTGCCGTTTTCATTGCAGCCGACATCGTAGGTTTTGCCGTTGAGTTCAAATTTGCCGGCCGCGATCCGGTTCGCGTACCGTCCGATTGCCGCTCCCTGATAAGACCGGCCGTGCAGGTAGCCTTCCAGCGTGTCATAGCCCAGCACAACGTCCTTGCCCGCAAATTTCAGCATCTGCAAGGTCGCGCCGTAAGACAGCACCGCCGCCTGCACGGACGCGTTCGACAAGACATACCGCTGCACCTCAACGCCGTTCACGGCGCCCCAAGAGGATTTTTCCACTCCCATAGATCGTTTCCCCCATTCATATTGGTTCTTGCGCTCATTATATCATAGCAAAATAAAATAAGCAAGAGAAGAATGCAGATTTTCCGCATTCTTCTTCTGCTTGTATCCGCAGGAAACGCTTCCCGCCTATTCCCCCAGAAATTGCGGCAAAGCCTCCCGCTCCAGATGCTGTACGAAGCTGTCGCCTATATCGCGCAGCAGCACCAAATCAATACCGTTGCCGGCCGACTTTTTATCCAGCTTCAGCGCCGGCAGCAGCGCGGACAGCGGCACATCGCTTTCTGCCGGCAGGCCGCAGGCGGCCAGCAGCCGCGCCAGCCGATCCGCCGTGCCGGGGACGGTCAGCCCCTGCCGTTCGGATGCGCGCGTGATGCGCACCATGCCCAGCCCCACCGCCGCGCCGTGCGTCAGGGTGCGATAGCCGTCGTGCTGCTCGAGCGCGTGGCCCAGCGTGTGCCCGAAGTTGAGCAGCTTGCGCTCGCCGGACTCCTGCTCGTCCCGTTCCACCACGTCGCGCTTGATCGCCACACACCGGGCGACCGTATCCTCCGCCGTCTCCGGCGTAGGCGGCTGCTGCTCGAGCGTCGCAAACAGCGCCGCATCCCGGATCGCCGCCGTTTTGATGACCTCGCCCATGCCGTCCGCCCACACCGCCTCCGGCAGCGTGCGCAGCGTGTTCGTATCCGCGATCACCCGTACCGGCTGATGGAACGCGCCGACCAGATTTTTGCCCTGCGGCAGATCCACGCCGGTTTTGCCGCCGACCGAGGAATCCACCTGCGCCAGCAGCGAAGTCGGGATCTGCACAAAATCCACCCCGCGCAGCCAGGTCGCGGCGGTAAAGCCGGTCATGTCGCCGGTCACGCCGCCGCCCAGCGCGACCAACAGATCGCGCCGTGTGAAGCCGCCCGCCGCCAGCTGGGCATACAGCCCCGCCACAGTATCCAGCGTTTTGCTGGCTTCGCCCGCAGGGAACATATAGGTTTTCACCATATAGCCGGCGTCGCGCAGACTGCCCGCCACATTCATGATATACAGCGGTCCCACGTGGGAATCGCTCACCAGCAGCGCCCTTGCGCCGCCGTTCACTTCCCGGCAAAGCGCGCCGGCACACGACAGCAGTCCGCGGCCTACCAGCACCTCATATGTGCGCGAAGCATGTACAGTCAATGTTTGCATACGTCTTTTCCGCTCCTTTCGCGCATCATTCCGCGGTTTTCCGCTCGGCGATGGTTTTGCCGAACAGAGGCGCCACCTCGCGCAGCCGGGCGGTCAGCGCCGCAAACTGCGCCGGTGTGAGCGATTGCGCGCCGTCGGACAAGGCGTGCGGCGGATCGTTATGCACCTCGATGATCAGTCCGTCCGCTCCCGCGGCGACCGACGCCAGCGCCAGCGGCTCTACCAGCGACGCAATACCCGCCGCATGCGACGGATCCACGACCACCGGCAGATGCGACAGCTTTTTGAGCAGCGGCACCGCCGAAATATCCAGCGTGTTGCGCGTCATCGTCTCAAACGTACGGATGCCGCGTTCGCAAAGGATCACCTTTTCGTTGCCCGCCGCCATGATGTATTCGGCGCTCATGAGCAGCTCCTCAATCGTGTTCGCCAGACCGCGCTTGAGCAGGATCGGCTTGTCGCATTTGCCCAGCTCCTTGAGCAGCTCAAAATTCTGCATATTGCGTGCGCCGACCTGAATGATGTCCACGTCCTCGAACAACACCAGATGGCTGGCGGACATGATCTCGGTCACGATCGGCAGGCCGGTTTTCCGGCGTGCGTGGCGCAGCAGCTCCAGGCCCTCGGCACGCAGCCCCTGGAACGAGTACGGCGAGGTGCGCGGCTTAAACGCGCCGCCGCGCAGGAACGCCGCGCCGGCGTTCCTGACCGCTTCGGCGACCTCGCCGATCTGCTCCTCGCATTCGACCGAACAGGGGCCGGCAATAATGCCGAGCTGTCCGCCACCGATTACCGAGCCGCCGCCGAGATCGATCACCGTGTCGTCAGGGTGGAACTTGCGGTTTCCTTTTTTATACGGCTCCTGCACGCGTTTGACGCTTTGGACGATGTCCTGCGCGGCAATATATTCGATGTCCACGCCCGCCGTGTCGCCGAGCAGTCCCAACACCGTGGAATGCTCGCCGTACCAGGCGTTGACTTTAATCGCGTGATTCTTTTCCAGCATAGCGGAAAATTCCTGTACCTGCTGCGGGGTAGCGCCGTTTTTCAGAACGATGATCATGTCTTTTTCCTGCCTTCCAGTATTTAAAAATAAAAAAGGCGAAGCCCACATACCATGAGCTTCGCCTGCTTATACAATAAAGACGAGGGGGAAACGGTTGCCTCTCATGGTTTCGTATACGATTTTTCGGCATAGCGGTAAAAGCCCCAGCTATAAAAGCCGAAGCCAGCCATGCTGCTAAATCGATTGTACGCCATGTGGCAAACGTCCATAGAAAACCTCTCTGCTTCCTTTGAATCTTTTTCTATCATAAAACGTGCGCCGCCATTTGTCAACAAAAAATGAAAAAATATGCCTGTTTAAGCAAAAATCGGGAGCCAATATCCCGCCGTTCAGCTTTTTGGGGCGCTGTTTTCCGCGGCGCGCAGCCGCTCCATCAGCTGCAAAGCCAGTTCGTCCGGCGGGCAGTCGCCGTTCACGCTCCAATCCGCCGCCTGCCGGTATAGCGGCAGCCGGGCGGCATACAGGGTGCGCAGCTTCGTTTCCCGGTCGTCCCCGGCCAGCAGCGGGCGCGTGGTATCCGCGCTCAGCCGCTTGAGCAGCGTTTCGGGCGATACCTCCAGCAGGATGATCGTCCCCGTGCGGGACAGCACTTCCACATTTTCGGCGAAGGTCAGCGCCCCGCCGCCGGTCGCCAGCACCAGACCGCCGCGCTGCGCCAGCTCCCGGCACGCCGCGCGTTCCCGGCTCCGAAAGCCCTCCTCGCCCTCCTCGCGGAAAATCTCGGTCACAGACCGGCCGGCTTCCTGCTCAATATAGGCGTCCATATCCACAAAGGGCCGTCCGGACAAGGCGGCCAGCCGCTGCCCGACGGTCGTTTTTCCGCAGCCCATAAAACCACATAAAATCCAATTGTTTTCTCCCCGCGTCATGATATTCCTCTTTTCGCTTCTTGGTTCCCGTCAGGAAATGCCGATCGTCCCTTCAAACCACGGCAAAACTTATCGAAAGTGCGCTTCCATATAGGCCAGCGCCTCCTCGATGACGCCGCGCACGGTCTCGTCCGAAAAAACCGCGTCATACCAGATGGCGTGCGCCGCGACCGCCTGCCAAACCAGCATGGGCATGCCGCCCACCGTTTTGGCGCCGCAGGCCGCCGCCCGCTCCAGCAAACGGGTAACGCGCGGATTATACACCGCGTCGAAAACGGCGGCGGTATGGGACAAAACCGCCTCCGGCACGGGCAGTGCGTCGGTATGCGGATACATCCCGACCGGCGTGGCGTTGATCAGCAAATCCACGTCGCCGTCCACCTCGTCCATTCGCACGATCGTATACTCCGCCTGGGGCACAAGCGACGTTACGAACGCGCGCAGTTCCTCGGCAAAGGGCAAATCCTGCTCGCGCACGGCGTTGACCAATGTGCAGCCGGCCAGTGCCGCCTCGCACGCAAACGTGCGCCCCACGCCGCCGCAGCCCAGCAGCACGACCCGCCCTTTCAGCGGCACGCCGCCGTCCCGCAGGGCGGACAGAAAGCCGTCCGCGTCGGTGTTATAGCCGACCGCGCCATCGGGCGTGACCGCAATGGTGTTGACCGACCGGTAGCGCTGCGCGCGGCCGCTCAGGCGCGTCAGATACGGGATGACCGCCTGCTTGTGCGGAATGGTCACATTGAGGCCGTCCTGCTCGCGCAGTAAACGCGGCAGCTGTTCGGGCAACGCTTCGGGCGCGATATCCTGCAACCCGTATTCGGCCGTCCGTCCTTGCAGCGCAAACAAACGTTGATGCAGAAACGGCGATAAACTATGCCCGATCGGGTGGCCGATCACGCAGCCGCGAAAACTGGTTTTCATAGAAAGACCTCCTGACTTTTAATCCGAAAGAATGAAAAATGTCTCGGCTTGTCGTATGGACGCGGATTTATTTTTCTTTTTAAAAAGAATTCGTAAAATATTTGCAAAAGGTCATTGACAAATCACACAAATCCGCATAATATTTTGGTGTAGTCGCTTTTGTGTATACTACTATAGCACAACGGCGCGGCGCTGTCCATTCCCGGACGGTCATTTTGCGGTACTTTTGCCGCGCACAATATATTTTTTGGAAGGATGAGCTGGATGGTACTCGAAAAGGTAAAGGTTATTCTCAGCAGCCAGTTTGATGTTGAGGAGGACAGCATTACCATGGACACCAACATTGCCGATGATCTGGGCGCAGATTCGCTGGATGTTGTGGATATGCTGATGTCGCTGGAAGATGAGTTTGACGTTGAAATCCCGGACGAGGAAATTGAAAAGATCCGCACCGTTGGCGAACTGGTTGCGTATATCGAAGAAAATATGTAATGCTTGGTGTTGAAAGCATGACGCTGCCGTCTTTTGACGGTGCCGTCATGCTTTTTTCATACGCACAGCAAAGCCGCCCTGCCGGTTACGGCAGGGCGGCTGTTTTACAGTGTTGTAAAAAGGGGCATCAGATCACCATCGTGATAATGCGCAAGATAAAGAGCACAGCCGCCACATACATAACCGGATGGATCTCCTTGATCTTGCCGGAGACAATCTTCAGGATAACCCAGGTCAGCATGCCGAACATGATGCCGTTCGCAATGGAATAGGTGAAGGGCATCATCACGATCGCAACGAAGCCGCCCAGCGTACCCGCCATGTCGTCGTCGAATTTCATCTTCAGCACGGAGGACATCATGAGCATACCCACGATCACCAGAGCCGGTGCGGTTGCAAACGACGGAATCGCCAGGAAGATCGGGGACAGGAACAGGGACAGAATGAACATCACCGCTGTGGTCACCGCTGTCAGACCGGTACGGCCGCCTTCCGCGACACCGGCGGAGCTTTCCACATAGCTGGTAACGGTCGAGGTACCGAGGCAGGCGCCCGCCACTGTACCGATCGCATCCGACATCAGCGCACGGCCCGCTTTCGGCAGCTTGCCGTCCTTGTCCAGCAGGTTGCCCTTGTCCGCAACACCGATCAAGGTGCCAACCGTGTCAAACAGGTCGACAAACAGGAAGGAGAACACGATAACGGCGAAATTCATGACGTTTTTTGCCACATAGCTGAAGTCAAATTGGAAGAAGGTCGGAGCCAGCGAGGGGGGCAGCAGAGCCGCGGCACCCTTGTTGGCAAAATCAAAGGACGGGATCAGCGAATACACGCCGGCAGCCGGATCGACCACATACCAGCCGGTCAGCTCCGCCACGATACCCAGAACCCAGGTGATCAAAATTCCCCACAGGATCGCGCCCTTGACCTTATAATACATCATGGTCGCAATGACCAGCAGGCCGACGATCGCCAGAACAAAGCCCGGGGTTTTGATATCCCCCATCGCCACCAGCGTATCGGAAACCGCGTTGCCGCCCACAACATACGCGTCCGACTTAACAATGCCGGCGCCTTTCAGGCCGATGAGCGTGATGAACAGACCGATACCGGCCGTGATACCGTATTTCAGGTTCGCCGGAACCGTGTTGACCAGCGTCTCACGGAATTTGAACAGGGACAGGATGATGAAGATGATACCTTCGACCAAGATGGCCGTCAACGCGACTTTCCACGGATCGTTAATACCCTGCGCCGCCAATTCGGTGCAAACGGTAAACGCAAAGTAGGCGTTCAGGCCCATGCCGGAAGCAAGCGCGACCGGATAGTTGGCAAACACGCCCATGATGATGGTGGCAAACGCCGCGGACACCGCCGTCGCGGTGAACACAGCGCCCTGATCCATACCGGCCGCCGCCAGCATGCTGGGGTTTACAGCCAGAATGTACGCCATGGCAAGGAACGTCGTGATACCGGCAATAATTTCGGTTTTCACAGTTGTGCCGTTTTCTTTCAGCTTAAACAGCTTTTCCATAATTACCCTCCAATATTTTTCTTTTATTCAGCTGATCCACGAAAAATAACATGGAAAACGATTAAAAGACGACAAAAAACACTTTTTTTGTCGTCACCAATCCAATAGTCACCCGTTTACGGCGGGTGGTAGAAACCTCGTGTCCATATCACACAGTTATATTGGCAACTCTATTCAATTTCTTACAAATTCAAAAGACGCTTTTATTTTACAAACATCGCGCGGGTTTGTCAAGGAAATTTCAAAATTTATTCATAAAAAATGCACATTCCCTGTTTTCCTTTCCAAACGGCAAAAATTCGTCCGGCGCTGTTCGGCGCCGGACGAATAAACGGTCAACCTTTTTTCTTAAAGCCTTCGCCCAGCACCTCGTCGGTGGATACCACGATGATGAAGGCGTTCGGGTCGCTCTCCTGCACCAGCAGGCGGAGCTGATACACTTCCGAACGGCGCACGGCGCACAGCAGCACCTGCTGTTGATCGCCCGTATAGGCGCCGGTGGCGTTCAGCTTGGTCACGCCGCGTGCCATGACCTCCAGAATTTTCTGCGTGACCGCCTGCTCCTGTTTGGTCATGATCAGCAGCATCTTCCCCTTTTCGCTGCCGTAGATCAGCCCATCCATCACGCTGGTGGAGACATAGATGAGCACCATCGCGTACAAGGCGCTCTCCACATTGCGGTAAACGATCGCGGCAATGATCACGACGACCGCGTCCACCAACAGGATCAGCCGGCCGATGGGGATATGATGCAGCTTGCGTTCCAGCAAACGGGCGGCGATCTCGCTGCCGCCTGTTGTGGCGCCGCGCATATAGATCAGCCCCAATCCCGCGCCGGACAGCACGCCGCCGAACAGCGCGGTCAGCACCATATCACCGGTAAACACCGGTAGAACCGGGGCGGTCACGTCGA
>ENA-UOJL01003089-UOJL01003089.1-human-gut-metagenome-genome-assembly--contig:-P47-NODE-3089-length-12258-cov-217.648201_pt1 | contig 12258 bp, 4 predicted proteins | sample MGYA00242347_ERZ723894 | MGnify/ENA metagenome assembly ERZ723894
CAGTTCCTGTTCCTGATTCCATTATCCCTGTCTTACAGCCAAAAGGCAAGGATACCGCCAAAAAGAAAAAGCGGAGGGAGGTGCGGCGAAGAAACGCCGTTCCTCCCTCCGCAAATGGAGTATCTATCCCTGTTATGAAAGTTTAGAAAGCTGAGTAAGGATTTGACTCACACCCTCCCACAGTTGTTCTTGCCGCTGGGATATATCCTCCAAGTCAGCATCATAAACCCGCCCGGTCTCATGCACTTTGCGGGTCAGCTGATTCAAGTTGTTGCTGCTTCGGCGCATCAGGGAGACCAGCTCCTTCAGCTCTGGCAGTTCCAGCTTGACCACATAACCATCCAGCGCCATTTTCCGCAGATAAGCGCTCAAATTCTCTGTCCCGTATTGCTGCATCTTTTGATGGATCAGTTCCAGTTCTTCTGCGGACACCCAAAACAAAACCGGAACATCCCGCTTGCGCTTTGCCATGGTTATCGCTCCGGCTCCCGTTTTTTCGGGGCGGCAGACTTATGGGCGGGCAGCTCCTGTTTGAGCTTATCCCGTACTGAGGGACGGGACGGTTCCAGTTTTTCTCTCTGGGTACGGCTGCGCTGCTGTTCTTCACGCACCAGATCAATAAAACCATCCAGAACAGCAGGGTGGCTGTTTAAGGCATAACCACAACGGACGGTTTCGGGATTATCATTAGGAATGGTCTTAGCCCATTCTTTGTTGCGTCGGGAGTAGCGCCCATCCCAGTCCTGAAGCTGAACGGTGTTAGCCAGAACCATAGCCACACGCTCCATGCCATAGGTCTCGATCACACCCTTTGCCGCATCGTGACTGAGATACATTCCGTCGAAGTGTTCCCGCACCGCCGCTTCAATGGACTCCTTGCATTGGCGATTTACATTGTTGGAAGCTCGGTACTGCTCCAGCTCCCCATGTTCTCTCGCATAGGCAGCTGAATGGGGATAGACCGGTGTTGTTCGCAGTTCCTCTTTGGCTCTGCACACATCGTCGGCACGGCTCTCAATGCTGTCCCGGATCACATCCATGTGACCGGTCTCCAGCTTTTCAAAATAGCGGTACACATCCGCCAGCGGCGAAGAAGATTCCAAAAGTGCCTGGGCCTGGGCGTCGGTCAGCTCCAGCTCCTCCATCGCCATCACGATGTCCTCCCGGACGGTGTACTCATAGGTGTGGTGCAGGATTTCTTCTGGGGGCTGGCTTTTCAACCAGTCCCTATATTTTTCCTGCTCAGTGGCCATCTTTTCATAAAGGACCGTATTCAGATTATTGGTATTCATGTTATCGCACCTCCTCATGCTGTTTTGGTTTCTTTTCAAGGCTGCGTGGTGGCACAGGGCGTTTCAGGCTGTCCAGCACCGAGGGCCGCGCACTCTTGGCAACCACGGTTTCCGACTGGGTGTGGCCTTTGCCGTCAATGTTCAGCAAGGTGTCCAGTTCCACCAGACGGGCGGACTTGACCCGCAGATCGTCCTCAAAGGGGAACGGCTTTCCTACTTCCTCCTTGGCTGCGGCCTGCTGCTGGTAAAGGTTCTCCAGCTGATTTTTGACCGCTTCCAGACGCTGGGGCATCTGCGCCAGTGCGTTGTCGATACGGGTGAGATTTCCGCGCGGGTCTGTACCCAGGGTCGCCCGATGGGTCATCTGTCCTTTCAGCAGGAGCGTATATTCCTGTTTCCACGCTTGAAATTCCACCGACATAGTGAATCCCCGGTAACTGCCAATCTGCACCGGATCGGAGGTTTTGACCTCCTTGCAGGCATCCAGCAGTGCTGCACCGGCGTTTTCTTTGTCGGTCAGCACATCGCCCCGGATCTCCATACCGGCAAAGCCGTCCTCCGGGTGCGGGTGAGCTGCCAAAACCTCCAGGTCAGATTCAAAGCCCTTGATAAAGCCCTTGTGCTTTTCAATCTCCTCCGGGAAGTATTTGAGCAGCTGGTCCTCCAGACGGTACTGCTTGCTCTGGTGGTCGGCTTTCATCAGCTTCAGCTTGGCAACTTCCACATCCAAATCCATGCGCTCCTTGATACGGGGGTCTCCGGCGCACAGGGCTTTGATCTCGGCAAAGGAAAGCGCCGTTTCATCCACATCATCGCAGGAGCGCACCGGCGATTTAGAAGTCATGATCTGGCTGATGAATTTTTGTTTATTCTCCACCGTCTGCCAGAGGTATGCGTCAAAAGTTCCCTCCGTGACATAGCGGTACACATGGACAAGAGGGTTCTGGTTGCCCTGGCGCTCGATACGGCCCTTGCGCTGGGCAAGGTCTCCCGGACGCCACGGGCAGTCCAAATCATGCAGTGCCACAAGGCGATCCTGCACATTGGTGCCAGCGCCCATCTTGGCAGTGCTGCCTAATAGGACACGCACCTGCCCGGTGCGGACCTTGGAGAACAGTTCCTTTTTCCGTACCTCTGTGTTGGCTTCGTGGATAAAGGCGATCTGCTCGGCAGGCATCCCCTGGGCGATGAGCTTTTGGCGGATGTCCTCATAGATGGTAAAGGCAGGCTCCGGTTCATCCAGTGGGATTGCTTCTTCCAACCCGTGAAGCAGCGGATTGTCCAGCTGTTTGGCTGCCTTTTTGGAGGGAGCTGCCTGGGGCGTGGAAATGTCGCAGAACACCAGCTGGGTCAGCTTGTCTGCATCCCCGTCCCGCCAGATCTGCATGATGTTGTCCACGCATTGATTGACCTTTGTGCCAGGTTCATCCGGCAGCATCTGGTTGACGATCCTCTGGTCCAGCCCCAGCTTGCGGCCATCCGAGGTAATCTTGAGCATGTTATCCTGGGACGGGTCAACAGTTCCGCTGTGTACCAGCGATGCACGCTCCGAAAGAGCTTTGACCATTTCCTGCTGATGTTCGGTAGGCTGCGCCACGATGTTGTGGTATTCCACCTCCGGGGTAGGCAGATTCAGCTGGTCGGCAGTCTTAATGTCAGCCACTTCTTTGAACAGGTTCATCAGCTCTGGGAGGTTGAAGAACTTACTGAATCTCGTTCTTGCCCGGTAGCCGGTGCCTTCCGGTGCCAGCTCCAATGCTGTGACGGTCTCCCCAAATCGGGAAGCCCAGCAGTCGAAGTGGGTCATGTTCAGTTCTTGCAGGCGTTCATACTGAAGATAACGCTGCATGGTGTAAAGCTCGGTCATGGAGTTGCTGACCGGTGTGCCGGTGGCAAAGATCACGCCACGGTTTCCGGTGATCTCATCCATATAGCGGCACTTGGCAAACATATCGGAGGATTTCTGCGCGTCCGATGTGGAAAGACCAGCCACATTCCGCATTTTTGTGTATAGAAACAGGTTTTTATAGTTGTGGGCCTCGTCCACAAACAAACGGTCCACACCCAGCTGCTCGAAGGTTACCACATCGTCTTTTCGCCCCTCGGCTTGCAGCTTTTCCAGTCTGGCTTCCAGAGACTTTCTGGTACGCTCCAGCTGCTTGACGGTAAAACGCTCGCCGCCGCTGGCCTGCACCTCTGCGATACCCTCGGTGATCTCGTCGATCTGCTCATAGAGAAGCCGTTCCTGACGCTCCCGGCTGATGGGGATACGCTCAAACTGGCTGTGTCCCATGATGATGGCGTCGTAGTCACCGGTCGCAATACGGGCGCAGAACTTCTTGCGGTTATGGGTCTCAAAGTCCTTTTTGGTGGTGACTAAGATGTTGGCAGAAGGATAGAGACGCAGAAACTCCGACGCCCACTGCTCGGTCAGGTGGTTTGGAACCACAAAAAGAGATTTCTGGCACAAACCCAGGCGTTTGGCTTCCATAGCAGCGGCCACCATCTCAAAGGTTTTGCCCGCGCCCACCTCATGTGCCAGCAGGGTGTTTCCGCCATACAGCACATGGGCGATGGCGCTTTTCTGGTGTTCCCGCAGAGTAATGGCCGGGTTCATGCCGCCAAAAGTGATATGGCTGCCATCATACTCGCGGGGACGGGTAGAGTTCATTTCTTCGTTGTACTGGCGCACCAAAGTCTGGCGGCGCTCCGGGTCTCTCCAGATCCAGTCCCTAAAGGCTTCCCGGATCGCCTGCTGTTTTTGGGCAGCCAGGGTGGTCTCCTTGGCGTTCAGCACGCGGCGCTCTTTTCCGTCTGCGTCCTCTATGGTGTCATAGATGCGGACATCCCGCAGGTTTAAGGAATCCTCCAGAATCTTGTAGGCGTTGGCGCGGCTGGTTCCGTAGGTGGTATAAGCTGCCACATCGTTGTAGGATACAGAAGATTTCCCCTTGATCTGCCATTCAGCGGTAAAGGACGAATAGTTGACCTCGATACTGCGTTGGAGATAAAACGGGGTATTAAAGGTCTCATACATAAACTGCTGGATATATTCCTTGTCGATCCAGGTAGCGCCCAGACGCACCTCGATCTCCGACGCATCCAGGTCTTTGGGCTGGGCGGCGGTAAGAGCTTCCACATTGACTGCATAAACCGGGTCCTGCTGTGCCGCCCGCTGCGCCTGACGCAGTTTGCGGCGTACATTGCCGGAAAGGTATTCATCAGCAGTCACATAATGGGGTGTGCCGTCTTTCTCCAACTGTCCCGGTACACGGAAGATCACGCCTTGCAGCTCTCCGGCCAGTTCTTCTTTTGTTTTTCCGGTAAGCTGGCTCATATAGCCCATATCCACGCAGGCTTTTTCCGAGATAGACACCGCCAGTGCTTCACTTGCCGTATCCACCACAGCCACCGCCTGATGGGGCTTGATGGTCCGCTTGGTGAACATATCTGCCTTACGTTCCAGTTTCCCGTCCTCGTCGATGACTTCCAGCGCACAGAGCAGGTAATAGGAAGAATCATCTGCATAGGCCAGACGGTTTGCACGGTCATTGATGAGACCGTATTTGGCAGAAAAGCTGTCATAGAGCTGGTTCAGTTCCGCCTGCTTCTCCCGAATGGTGCTGTCCGGAACCGCTGCATCCATCTGAAGGTCGATCAGTTCCTGCACACAATCACGCAGTCCCACAAGACCTTTCACGCGGGCTTCGGCGGTGGCGTTGAGGTCAGGGCGCACCATACGGCTGTTTTCCCGGTAGTACACCTGCCCGTCTACAATGGCATAGGAATAGTTCTTCACATTGGGGTCGGCAGGAATGGAGGTGTCAATGGCTTCGCCTTCGCCCAGCTCCGGCAGCTCTGCCTCCTGATAAGTGCCATGAATATACTTCACCGCATCATGCAGCTGGTCGGAAAGCTCCAGTCCCTCGATAGGGTTCACGGTGTAGTCCATACCATGAGCAGTGCTTACCGGCTCCTGTCTGCCCAGCACCATTTCCGGGTGGTCGATAAAATACCGGTTGATGGCAAACCCGTCCTCCGTCTGTCCGGTCTGGGTCCATTCCGGCACGATGTCCAGCGGGCGGTCCCGCTTTTGGAGGAAGATGATGTCCGATACCACCTCGGCACCGGCATTCTTTTTGAACGCGTCATTCGGCAGACGGATAGCTCCCAGCAGCTCGGCACGCTGGGCAAGATAGCGGCGCACGGTGGAATCCTTGGCGTCCATGGTATAGCGGGAGGTTACAAAAGCCACCACGCCGCCGGGACGCACCTGGTCGAGTGCTTTGGCGAAAAAGTAGTTGTGAATACTGAAATTCAGCTTGTTGTAGGCTTTGTCGTTGACCTGATACTGACCGAAAGGCACATTGCCGATGGCAAGGTCAAAGAAGTCACGCCTGTCGGTGGTCTCAAAGCCGCCTACTGTGATGTCCGCCTTGGGATAGAGCTGCTTTGCGATGCGCCCGGAAACAGGGTCCAGCTCCACGCCGTACAGACGGCTGTTTCGCATTTTCTCCGGCAGCATACCAAAGAAATTGCCCACACCCATAGACGGCTCCAGAATATTTCCGGTCTCAAATCCCATACGGTCCACCGCTTCATAGATGGCCTGAATGACCGTAGGGCTGGTGTAATGGGCGTTGAGGGTAGAGCTTCTGGCGGCGGCATATTCCTCCGGGGTCAGCAGTTCTTTTAGCTGGGCATACTCTAAAGCCCATGCCGGTTTCTCCGGGTCAAAAGCATCAGAGAGACCGCCCCAGCCCACATATCGAGAAAGAATCTCCTGCTGTTCTGGGCTTGCCTGCTGTCCGGCAGCTTCCAGCTCTTTCAGCAAACGAATCGCATTGACATTTGCCTGGAACTTGGCTTTCGGACCGCCTTCGCCCAAATGCTCATCGGTAATGCGGAAGTTTTTTGCATTGCGGCGCAGGTTAGCCTTGTATTCCTCATAAGATGCTTCCTCGGCAGCTTTGGCATTGGGGAAGGTCTGCCACTGGCCATTGACCTGAATGGAAACCGGGTGTTCATCCAACACTTCCTCAAAGGTTTTCTCCGGCTCAGTCACAGGGGCTGGTGGCTCCGGCTCCTCGATATGCAGTCGTTCCACCACCACATCATAAGGCAGATTGTTCTTATCGCCCGGATAGACGGCCATGGTCTCGGAATGGAAGGTCGGGGATTCGGTAGCCGGTTGGGGCTGTTCCTGTCCAAAACCGTCCTGCTGACGGGCATACATCCCGCGCAGCAAAGGCGCAACCTCATCCCAGCGGAAATACAGCATAGCCAGACGCTTTTCCTCTGCGTCCAGGACTTCCAGCTCCATGCCCTGTGCCGTGGTACGGTAATCGGCAATATCGCCGGTCTCCAGATTCAGCGTCTCGATCTCACCGGAATAGGCTCTGCTCAGCCAGTAGGCGATCTCGCTGTTGCTCCTGCCGGATTGCAGCAGCGTGGAAATCTGCTTTTTATCCGCTTCATCCATCAGTCCATGAGCCAATACATCCCGCAAGTCCTGATCTGCCTTGTCCGGGTCAATAGGAAGAAACTCGGTATAGTAAGCATTGCGGCGGTCTGCCCGAAGCAGCTGCTCGAACTGTTCTTTGCGCTCTGCCCGGTAGATGGGATATACCATCCCGGTGGGCAGAAGCTGTACGGTGTCCTCCCGCAGCTCGGTGATCTGATAGGCGTCATCCTCGATATACACGGTATCGCCCACGGCATAGACCGGGGCGGCAGGGTCATAGGAGGTTCTTTGCGGAGTTGGGCGGCGAACTGCATCATATTCCTCATCGGAAATGGAAACTTCGGAAGTCTGCTCTGTCTCGGCAGCTGCGATCTGCTCTGCATCCGACATCACCCGCTGGATAAACGGGTCATTGTCCAGTTTTTCCGGGTCTGCCACATGGCCGTTGACAATCCCTCTTTCCTCCAGGGCTTCCCGGATGGCGATAGGGTCGATATTGTCAAAACGGTCCTGTTCTTCTTCGGTATAGAACCGGTCCTCCTGAATGAGCTGGGCAAGCCTGCGCTGTACCTTCGGCCAGGGCAGCTGCGTTTCCTCCGGGCTGCCGGCACGGACAACGAACAGGCTGTTGCTGTTACTGCCGCCGTATTCCTGAGCCAGCCATGCGGCGGTATCTTTTTCTCTTGCATGGTCTTTCATATAGCGGACAACAGCGTGTTTACTCTCGATATTGCCGTTCCATGCACAAAGGGCAGTATCAATATCTTCCTGAGAAAGAGGGCGCAGAAGTTCATGGAGCTTTGGATAGGTTTCGTCGATCACTTCCCGGTGCAGACGCTGGCGGAACTCCGGTATATCAGAATAAAGGCGGATCAGCTCCATATCCTTAGAACCAAGGACCGCACGGCGCACAGCAGCATTGCCCTCGATGACAGCATTTTCACGGTCAGAATGACCGCAGGCATTGCGGTATGCGGCATCCTCGGAAATGGCGGCAGTCACCACAGGCTTATACTGCTCAAACTGCTCCCGAAGGGTAGGCTTTGGCGTTTCTTCCTCCACCTCCGGCTGCTGGGCTTGGATGGCATCTTCTTCTGCCAATTCCTTTTCAGCCTGGATTTTGTCATACTGCGCCTGTTCCTGTTCGGTAAGATAGCGGCCTTTCTGGACAAGAGAGGTAATGCGCTTGGCAACCTTTTCCCAGTTCAAGTGAACATCCGGGCAGTCCTGCTTTTTATAGTGCAGTCCTTTCCCGTCGTGATCTTCGCCGCTGTGTGTTGCGCCGGACAGGGCATGAGAGCGTCCGCCAATGCCATACTCGTCTTTGAGGAATCTCACTTTTTCCTTATCCGTATGGTTTTCCATGAAGAACGCATAGATACGGCCTTTTCCTCCGGCGAAACTGCTTCCGCCGGTCATGGCGGCGTCGATCTCATCCTCGGTAATAAAGTGCTGGACGGTTGGCACTTGGGAAAGCTCTGAAGAAAAGGTCCTGCGGGGCAGGTCAAGGTCCTTCAGGTTCTCCCAGATCTCCCTCGGTCTATGATAGTGAAAACGCAACAGGTCACGGTCCTGCTGATAGGCAGTCCAGAAGGCAGCGTATTCTTCCTTGAGGGTCTGGCGGAAAGCCGGTTCACTCAGCTGCTCCGTCAGGCGGCGGGTCTCCTCTGGGAAACCATTGCCTTTGATCTCTGACAGGCAGGACAAATATCCGGCTTTTCTGGCGTCCTCACTGAGATCGTGATACAGATGCCAGAGCTTTTCCGAGAGGAGGGAGCGTTCATAGCCTGCCGCTTCTGCAAGCTCCACATTGGAGGCAAACTGACCACTTTCCAAAAGCTCCCCGATACGCTCTGCGGCACTCTCCCAGGAAATGACCTGGGCAGACCTGTCATAACGGACAGACTTCCCGTGGGAAAGATGGATACCATCCTCGGCATACCATGCGCTCACACTGCCAAGGCCGTTGCCGCCGTGGTACAGCGTTTTCAGTATCTCGGCAATCTCAGCGGTGGTTTTCTGCTTTTCAAAGGCTGCAACCACACGCTCCCTTTGACGGTCTGTATTGCCGCCCAAACGCAGCACATGGTCGATGTCATTTTGGGCAAAAGAAAAAGCAGAGGATGTATGCGCTACATTCTCTGCTTCATCTATGGATTGGATCTGTTCCGCTTCGGAGAGGAACAGGTTTAGAGTCAGCTGTTGATAAGCTCCGCCATCAGGATTTCCTCGGCCTGAGCTTTGCAGGTGTTCATCAGCCCCACCCACTTCATGGGATCGCTGGCTTTCAGTTCCTCGGTGGCTCCCGCTTCCTTCGCCAGCTGGGGCATCATCTGCTCCAGTCTGCTCTGGGCGGTCTCGTCGATCTCCAGAAGGTGCGGGTACAGCTTCTCGCTCAGCAACATCTGGTTGTAGAGGATGGGACGGTGTTCCTTCAGGTAGGTTTTCCTCATCCTGCCGTACTTGCCCAGGGGTTTCTCCGGCTGCTGGCTCAGCTTCAGGTCGGGAATCAGATAGTCTCCGTTCTGGATATAGGTCATGGGATTGTTCATCTTGTTTGCTCCTTTCTTGGTTGGCTTCGCGCTCTGCATTTCGGACGGTAACGCCGATCTGCCGCAGCACCTGCTGGTTGATCTGGCTGACCGCTGTTCCCAGCGCTCCGATGGTTGCCGGAGTATTGAAATCAAAGATCGCCATGAAATCTTCGTGGTCGAAGTAGCGTTCCGGCTCCAGTCCGCAGCGGGACATCAAAGCGTAAGTGATACTGACGGTGGCTGCTGCCTTGAACTGTACTCCGATGTTAAACTCATCATATTCCTCCAAAAAGGAACCGTCAACGATATAGAAGAAGTCCTGCTGATGCTCCGTCCAGTATTCCTCAGCCAGTTTTCCGGCTACCTCCGTGAGCTGTCCGGCAAGGTCATCACCGGAAACATCATAGGTGCGCTCCAGCATGGCCTGCACGGAATCCAGATGGCGCTCCTCCAGCTGCCACAGCCAGGGAGTGCGGGAATGTTCACGGGTTCCGGTGTCGGAAATATCAAAAACATAGCGCAGGCGGGGCCTGTCCCCGGAATCGTCCACCAGAGCAATTCCCTTGGAGCCGCGCCTTACATACCGGCCCATCTTTTCATTCCACAAATCGTACTCTGCACAGGCGGTGGCGTCCGGTCGCTGGGCGTAGATCATCAGCTGCTCATGGAACGGGTACTTGTAAAGGCGGGAAGCAGTGGTGAGAAACCCTGCCCATTCCTGCCAGCTCCCCGTGAGCTGTGTTGCCACCTTGTCCGCCATCTGTGCATATAGTTCAGCTTTGGTTGGCATGGTGTTCTGTCCTCCTTTCGGTTTTTGGATAAAGAGGTGGGGTGGCAGATTGCCACCCCACCCTTGTGGTTATGGTGTTTACTGGTCAAAATCCGGGTACAGCTCCAGCTGGGCAAAGTCCTCATCGGTCATCGCACAGAGCTTCGTAAGGGCGCTGTCGGTCAGCTCCCTCAGTTCCGTTTCCTCCGGTGATAGCTCGCCGCGCATCTCACGCAGGCTGTCGATCAGTCCGGTGCGGCTGCCGGTATTGTAAATGCACATCAGGTTCATTTCCTCAAAAGTAAAGTTTCCCATATCAAATCTCCCTTTCCGCACTCTTTTTGGGTGCTGTCTTTTTGTGTTCTGCTTTGGGCTGGCTTTTCAGCTGCTCCATGACGGACTTTTTCTTTTCCCGTTCCTCCCGATGGGCAGCGGCAGCCAGATCCATCAGGGAAATGGGCTGACCGCTGCGGGCCTGCTGTTCCAGCTCTGCCACCGTAGGCTCTTTTGCGCCATTGTTGATGATACCGTCGATCATGCCGTAATCGTCCTCCACGGCCATCTCCGCATTTTTCAGCGGATTTTCCGGCAGGAATCCGGGGATCTGGGTAAAACCAACACTGTCACAGTAATGACAGGATACCTTACCGTCCTGCTTGATCGCAACGATGTCACTGACACTCATAGAAGGACTGTGAAAATCCGCCGGCTTTTGCAGATTAAACTGCTCATATAGTTTTTCCAGCTGCTCCGGTACCGTGCCAGACTCCCTCAGCGGAGCTGTGTAAATGAGGTCATAATTGCTGCGGTCTATGGAAATGTCATGGGACTTTAACCAATCCAGATTCATAAAGCGCACATTCTGCGGATCGTCACGGCTCACCTGATAGATAGCAAAGCAATCTCTGTTCTGGGATAGAAATGCCTGTTCGCGTTCCTGCTGATGTTCCTGACGCTCCATGACCTTTTCGTGGAACTGAGGGCTTTTCTCCCATTCCTCACGGTCCACGCCAAAAAGACCGCCATGATCCATGATTTCCTGCGGGTCAAACACCATGCTCTCCGTATTGTCCTCATGCAGCACATAGACGGTCAAACCGGCGGCATCCAGTTCCAGCGCCCGTTCTCTGGTAACAGGGAGCATCCCATCATAGGAGTAGCCATATTCCTGCATATCCGGTGTGGAGACCTGCTCATCCGGCATGGGGTATTCATCCAGTGCCTGCTCCTGTGCTTCCGGCAGCTGGGAAGAAGCAGCCATCTGACTGACCTCTGCCTGCATCTGCTGGTAGGCAGCTTCCTGCAAGGTCTCAATCATGGACAACGGTGCGTATTTTACCGAGTCTCTGCCCAAATCGTTGTCATCACAAATCTGGAGAACTGCCTTCATGCGGGAAATCTCCGGCATATCCAGCTGACCACCATCCAGCTCTTTCATGGACGCGGCATCGTAAAGGGTATAGTCCCAGCCGCTGTCACAGGACTGGATATGAAGATAGGTGGCATTGTCGATCAGAAACAAAGCCTCCTGCTGATTGGCGTCCGCCCCCAGCACTTCCATTTCCGGCATTGCCGCAGCCAGTTCCTTTACCGCTTTTTGCACCAGAGGATTATCACGGTAATAGTCGATTGCCTGGATGGTGTCCAGGTCAATGGTCTGGCCGGTCAAAATCGGAAAAGGTCCTTCATAGTCGCTTCCGTCTTTCAGCTCAAAACCAATGCCCTTGATCCCGTTCATTCGTTCTGCCGGAATCTCCTGATAAATGCGGATTGCTTCCTCCAAAGACAGGTTATCGTGGTATTCTCCGAGGTTTGGAAATTCCATGCACTCTGCTACATAGTAGGTCAGATTGCCGGTCTGCTGTCTATCAGATACCTTAGCGGCATCTTCTGGCTGCTCTATCGGGGCGGGTTCCGGCTCTGCCTTTGCATGAGGGTCGATTCCGCGCTCTTTGCAGATTTCCTTATAGTGGCGCTCAATGTCGGAGATCAAAGTGCCGGAGGTTTTGTTGATGGTCTCCAAACTGGCTCTCAGTTCTTTCAGCTCCTTGCCTTGACTCCAACTGGCAATATAGCCAAAGCTGTTTTCTCCTGTCTCGATGCCAAAATATTTGCAGACTGCATAGGAGATGCTTTCAGCCTCCACTTCTTCCGTGTGACGATCTTTCCTCTGTTTCTGCAAAAACTGGGAGAGGGTAG
>ENA-UOJL01003096-UOJL01003096.1-human-gut-metagenome-genome-assembly--contig:-P47-NODE-3096-length-12228-cov-6.579068_pt1 | contig 12228 bp, 14 predicted proteins | sample MGYA00242347_ERZ723894 | MGnify/ENA metagenome assembly ERZ723894
CGTGGGCCTGCAAAACCCCGGTGTGGACGCCGTCATCGCCCGCGAGCTGCCCCGGCTGCGGGAGGTCTTTCACAAGCCGGTCATGGCCAACGTCTGCGGCTTTTCCGTGGACGAGTACGTCGAGGTGGCCGCAAAGCTCGACCGCTGCCCCGAGGTCGGCTGGCTCGAGATAAACATCAGCTGCCCCAACGTCCACGGCGGCGGCATGGGCTTCGGCACCACCTGCGAGGGCGCGGCCGAGGTCACGCGAGAGGTCAAGGCCGCGGTGGCAAAGCCCGTCATCGTCAAACTCACGCCGAACGTCACGGACATCGTCTCCATAGCCGCCGCCTGCGAAAACGCGGGCGCGGACGGCCTCTCGCTCATCAACACCCTGCTCGCGATGCGGATAGACCCGGCGACGCGGCGGCCCATACTGCGGAACGTCACGGGCGGGCTCTCGGGCCCCGCGGTGTTCCCGGTGGCGCTGCGCATGGTCTGGCAGGTGTACGAGGCCGTGAGCATACCCATCGTCGGCATGGGCGGGGTGAGCTCGGCCGAGGACGTCATCGAGATGCTGCTCGCGGGCGCGACGGCCGTCGGCGTCGGCGCGGCGAACCTCGCAGACCCCTATGCCGCGCGGGACATCATCGCCGCCCTGCCCGCGGCGATGAAAAAAAACGGAATCGACAATCTTCAAGATATTACAGGAGGAGCACACAATGGCTAAGGACGTAATAATCGCCTGCGACTTCCCGACCAGGGAGCGCACGCTGGCCTTTCTCGACCGCTTCGGCGACGAGAGGCCGTATGTGAAGATCGGCATGGAGCTCTTCTACGCCGAGGGGCCGGACATAGTGAGGGAGATAAAGGCCCGGGGCCACAACATCTTCCTCGACCTCAAGCTCTGCGACATCCCGAACACGGTCAAGCGCGCGATGGCCGTATTGCGCGGCACGGGCGCGGACATGATAAACCTGCACGCCTTCGGCACGGCGGAGATGATGACCGCGGCGCTCGAGGGCCTGACCGGCCCGGACGGAAAGCGGCCATTGCTCATCGCCGTGACGCAGCTCACCTCCACCAGCGAGGAGCGGATGCACCGCGAGCTGCTCATCGAAAAGCCCCTCGCCGAGGTCTGCCTCGAGTACGCGGAGAACGCGATGCGCTCCGGGCTCGACGGCGTGGTCTGCTCCCCGCTCGAGGCGGGCGCGGTGCACGAGCGCTGCGGCGCCTCCTTCCTGACCGTCACGCCGGGCGTGCGCTTCGCGGGCGGCGACAAGGGCGACCAGGTCCGCGTCACGACGCCGGAGCGCGCGGGCGAGCTCGGCTCCGACTACATCGTCGTGGGCCGGCCCATCACCGGGGCGGAGGACCCCGTCGCGGCGTGGCGGCGCTGCGTCAATGAATTCATGGGAGGTGCCAGGGCATGAACGACATCAAAGAGCGCGTGGCGCGCGGCCTGCTCGCCATCGGCGCGGTATTTCTGCGCCCGGAGGAGCCCTTCACCTGGGCCAGCGGCATAAAGAGCCCCATATACTGCGACAACCGCCTCATCCTCACCGCGCCCGACGTGCGCAATGAGGTCGAGGCCGCCATCGCCGAGACGGTGAGGCGCGAGTTCCCCGAGGCCGAGGTGCTCATGGGCACCGCCACGGCGGGCATCGCCCACGCCGCCATCGCGGCGCACCTCATGGGCCTGCCCATGGGCTACGTCCGCTCCGGCGCGAAGGACCACGGCAGGCAGAACCGCATCGAGGGCAAGCTCACCGAGGGCGAAAAGGTCGTCGTCATCGAGGACCTCATCTCCACCGGCGGCAGCCTCATCGAGACGGTCGAGGCCCTGCGCGAGGCCGGGGCCAAGGTGCTCGGCGCCGTGTCCATCTTCACCTACGGCATGGAAAAGGGCAAGCAGCGCCTCGCCGAGGCCAAGGTCCGCGCCGTGAGTCTCACGGATTTTGACGAGATAGTCGCCGTCGCCGAGGCCGAGGGCTACATCCCCGCGCACACCGTGCCGGGGCTCATGGCCTTCCGCGCGAACCCCTCGGACGAGAGCTGGATGGGAGGCAAAAAATGAGACACCTTATAGACATACTCGACCTCAGCACCGAGGAGATAACCGGACTGCTCGACCAGGCGGACGAGATAATCGCCCACCCGGAGGACTACCGCGAGAGGTGCAAGTATAAAAAGCTCGCGACGCTCTTCTTCGAGCCCTCCACGAGGACGAGGCTCAGCTTTGAGGCCGCGATGCTCGAGCTCGGCGGCAGCGTGCTCGGCTTCTCCGAGGCGAGCAGCTCCTCCGCCGCGAAGGGCGAGAGCGTGGCGGACACCATCCGCGTCGTCGGCTGCTACGCCGACATCATCGCCATGCGCCACCCCAAGGAGGGCGCGCCCATGGTCGCGGCCATGCACTCGACGGTGCCCATCATCAACGCGGGCGACGGCGGCCACAACCACCCGACCCAGACGCTCACCGACCTCTTGACCATCCGCCGCGAGCGCGGCAGCCTCGACAACTTCACCATCGGCCTGTGCGGCGACCTCAAGTTCGGCCGCACGGTGCACTCGCTCATCGAGGCGCTCTCCCGCAGCACGGGCGTCAAGTTCGTGCTCATCTCCCCCGAGGAGCTCAAGCTGCCCAGCTACATCAAGAAGGACGTGCTCCAGGCCAAGGGCCTGCAGTACTCCCAGGAGACCGACCTCGCCGCCGTCATGCCCGAGCTCGACATCCTCTACATGACCCGCGTGCAGCGCGAGCGCTTCTTCAACGAGGAGGACTACCTCCGTCTGAAGGACAGCTACATCCTCACTCCGGAGAAGCTCGCCGGCGCGAAGAAGGACCTGCGCATACTCCACCCGCTGCCCAGGGTGAACGAGATCTCCACCGCGATAGACGACGATCCCCGTGCCTGCTATTTCCGCCAGGCGCTCTGCGGCAAGTACGTCCGCATGGCGCTGATTCTGAAGCTGCTGGAGGCGTGACATGAACATAGACGCTATAAAAAACGGCATAGTTATCGACCACATCCACGCCGGCGGCGCGATGGAGCTCTACCGGCTGCTGAACCTCGACAAGCTCGACTGCACCGTGGCCATCATCAAGAACGCGCCGAGCGGGCTCATGGGCCGAAAGGACATAATCAAGATCGACTCCATGACGGACATCGACCTCACGGTCATCGGCTACGTCGACCCCGGCGCGACGATAAACGTCATCAAGGACGGCCGCCTCTTTGAAAAGCGCAAGCTCACCATGCCGGAGAAGATAGTGAACGTCCTGCGCTGCAAGAACCCCCGCTGCATCACCAGCGTGGAGCCCGACCTGCCCCAGATCTTCCGCCTCACCAGCCCCGAGACCCACACCTACCGCTGCATCTACTGCGAAACCAAAGCCGAGGCCAACAACTGAGCCCCGGACACGGCAAACATCAAACAAGGTCCCGGCCATTTTCGGCCGGGGCCTTATTTTTTACAACTGCGATGCAACTTTGATGCAGATCGGATACAACCGTGGTATACGCTGGAGAAAAAACAGGAAGGAGCGACAAAAATGAGGAAAATCATCCGCATTTTCGCGCTGGGCCTGGCACTTCTCCTGCTGACGGCCTGCGGGGCGGCGCAGCCGCCGTCGGTGAGCGGGCTGCCCGGGCCAGGGACGGAGGGGGTCTCCGCCTCCGCCGCGCCCGAGGCGCGCTATGTCTATGAGGAGGTCGAGCTGCCCGAGGACATAATAATGAGCCACGCCGTGGAGCTCGCCGACGGCAGCCTGCGCTTCATAAGTTCCTACTCCTACGTCCGGGAAAACGAGGACGGCAGCACTGCGTTCGTGAGTCAAAGCAGCCTCTGGTCGCTCTCAGCCTCCGGCGAGGCCGAGCAGCTCGCCGTTTTGAGCGACGGCACGAGCGAGGAGAGATTTTCCGGCTTCGTGCTCGCGCCGGACGGAGGCTTTTTCTGCTCCATGTACCAGCCTGACGCGGAAGAGTACCTGCTTCGCTTCGGCCCCGACGGCTCGGAGGCCGGACGCTGGCCCATATCCAGCCTGATACCCGCGGGGGAATACCGCGGCCTCATGGCCGTCGACAGCGCCGGGCGGCTCTGCGTCTGCACCAGTGTTCCGAAACAGGACCCCCGCCTGCGCGTTTTCGACTGCTCCGGCGCGGAGCCCGTCGGCGTCTGCGACATCCAGCTCGAGGGCCTGCCAGCTTACGGCGTCAACATCGTGCCGCTCTCCGACGCGCTGGCGCTGTACTGGACCGACGACCAGGGCGGCTCCTTCATCTCGCGCGTGGACGTCGAGGGCGGTGCTGTCGGTGAGGCCGTGAGCATCTCTGTCGATTGCAGCTGGGGAGTGCTGCCCGCGCCCGATGGGCGGCTGCTCGCCTGCGGCAACTTCTCGCTCTGGGAGCTCGACCCCGGCACGGGCACGGGCGAAAAGTTCGCGGACTACATTGACTACGGCAGCTCTTACCCGCCAGAGCTGATGCTCTCCGACGGGCGGCTGCTCGTCTCCGACGGCGGCCGGAACTTTTGGCTGGTCACGAGGGTCGAGAGCACGGAGCCCCTCACTGTCATCACACTCGCGCTCACCGGCATAGGCCAGGATATGAACGCCATGTATCTCTACGGCCTCGCCGCCGACTTCAACCGCAGGAACGCCGACGCTCGCGTGGAGCTGGTCGACTACACGGTCTACAACACGGCGGAGGACGGCCTCGCAGGCACCGTGCGCCTTGCGGCGGACATGTTCGCCGGCAACTGCCCGGACATCGTCATGCTGGAGGGCATAAGCGTCGCCTCCTGGGCCAAGCGCGGCATGCTGCTGGAGCTCAACGCCTTCATAGACGGCCCCGACGGCGTGGACCGCTCCACGCTCTTCGACAACTGGCTGCGGGCCTCGGAGCTCGGCGGCGAGCTCTACTCCATCCCCATGAGCTGGAAGGTCTGGGCCGCGGCGGCTGCGGCAGCCTGCGCCGAAGGGTACGAGGGCATCAGCTATGCCGACGTGGAGGAGATCATGGCCGCGAACCCGGCAATAGAGTACGCCGTGGGCCTCAACACCTCGCGGCAGACCTATCTCGAGACGGCGCTCTCTTTCAACGCCTCGGCGCTGATGGACTGGGAGGCCGGGACCTGCGACTTCACCTCCGGGCTCTTTGAGGACATACTCGCCCAGGCGGCGAAGCAGCCCGTCGAGGCCGTGACGGGCGAGAGCACGCCCTACGGCTACGAGTGGGACTACAACGAGCAGCAGATGCTCGCCTCCGGCCGCCAGCTGCTCTACACCTCGACCGTGAACCTCTATGTAATGCGCACCTTCACGGATGCCCTGGGCGAGGACTTTGCCTTCTGCGGCTTCCCCGGCACGGGCGAGGGGCGCGGCATCGCGGTGGAGCCCATTCTTCCGCTCGGCATCAGCGCGGCGACGGAGCACCCGGACGAGTGCTGGAGCTTTTTGAAGACCGTGCTCACGAAGGACTCCATGACCCTGGACGGCTACAGCCCCCTGCGCTCCGTCGCGGACCGGGAGATAGAGACATATCTCAAAAACCTGGCCGGCTGGCGGGAGAACGGCTACGACCTCACGGCGGACATGGAGCTCGTGACCGCCAAGGGCCTGGCCGCGTTTGAGGCGGCGGAGGTGATCTACGGCATGGACGCCGAGGCGCTGGGGATCATAGCGGACGCCGCGGCGCCGTACTTTGCGGGCGAAAAATCCGCCCCCGACGTCGCCGCCGAGGTCCAGAGCCGCGTCGCCACATATATGGCGGAACAGGGCTGAAAACAAGGCGCCCCGCGCTGTGCGGGGCGCCTTTGCGCTATTCGGATCTGGGAGGGGAGTATTCGAGTATGTCGCCGGGCTGGCAGTCGAGGGCCTCGCATATGGCCTCGAGGGTCGAAAAGCGTATGGCGCTGACCTTGCCGGTCTTGATCTTCGAGAGGTTCACATTCGCAATGCCCACGCGCTCGGCGAGCTCGTTGAGGGACATCTTCCGGTCCGCCATCACGCGGTCCAGTCTGAGTATTATCGGCACTTCTATTAATTTAACGATAAACATTAAATATTTTACGTTGCACGTGTCAGTTCCGCGCCGGGGTAGTAGTGGGTGAGTATCTCCTCATAGTCCGCGCCGTCCTCGGCCATGACGTTGGCGCCGTACTGGCTCATGCCTACGCCGTGGCCGTAGCCGGTGACGGTGAAGAGAAAGCCCTCGGCGGTGTAGTCGAGCGTGAAGGCCGTGGAGCGCAGCTTGAAGATGGTGCGCAGCTCCGTGCCCGGCACCTGGGTGCCGCCTATGTCCACGCTCTCGACCCGGCCGGAGGCGTCGCGCACCGCCGCGCCCAGCCAGAACGCCGGGTCCTCGCCGAACTCGGCCTCCGGGTGGACGGCGAGCACCGCCGCGCGGAAGTCCTCCGGGCTCACGGTGACGGAGGTCACATAGTTCGGCACGTCCTCCGCCGTCTCCGGGCTCTCCACGCTCACAAGATAGGGCTCGGCCTGCCAGATGGCGGCGGAGTCCTCCGTCCGGCCCGCGGAGGAGGAGTGGAACACCGCCTGGATGACCTCGCCGCCGTAGCTCATGTACTCCCCGTCCGTGGAGCGTACGGCCTCCAGAACGCGGGCCATGTTCTCCTCGTAGCTCTCGCCCCACTTCTCGCGCAGGGCTTCATCCGTCGAGTGCGCCTTGCAGCAGGCCGGGTCGTCGCAGACGTCGGCCTCCGGGTGCGCGGGCTTTTCCCGGCCCATGGAGTACATTATGTACGTCCGCGCCGCCACGGCCTGGGCCTTGAGCGCCTCCTCCTCAAAGAGCGCGGGCATCTCCCCGGCCACCACGCCGGGGAGCCAGTCCGACATGGTCACGGTCTCGACACCGTCGGCCGTGAGCACCGTGAAGCTCAGCTCCGAATCGAGCCCTCCCGCGGCGCTCTCCGGCTCCGCGCTGGCCTCCGGCGCGGCCTGTCCGCCGCCGGCGAAGAGCAGCGGCAGCATCAGCGCTATCACCAGGCAGAGCAGCGCCGCCGCGACTATCGTTCTCATTTGCGGGCCTCCTTTTGTTGTTGACTTGAGGCGGGCAAAGGGTTAGAATATTGTGGCAAACTTCTCTGCCCTATGTAACTATTCTTATTTGGACGGTCCTGACCATATGCGTAAACTCGCCCTTACATTGACCTGCACGACCTGCGTGTACTCCGCCTTCGGCATCTTCAGCCGCTGGCTGCAGAACATGACGGCCTTTGAGGAGAACGGGCTCTACATCTCCGGCAGCCTCTGGGGAATCGTGCTGACCATCCTCTGCATAGCCGCCGCGGGCACCATGTTCGGCTTCGCGCGGTACTATAAGAAGAACCTCGGCCTGACCTGCGCGCCGGACCCCGGCGTGGCCTTTGCCGGGAGCGGTCTGCTGCACAAGATAATCTACCTGGTCATCGCGCTCATCATGGCCGCCGGCAGCGTCATGCTGCTGATAACGGCCGGGGACGCGGAGGCCCCGCTGGGCATGGACTTCTCCGGGCTGCTGCGCATACTCGCGCTGCTCGGGCTGCTGACCGCGGGCGGCTTTCTCGGCATCGCCGGCGGCGCGAGCGGAAAGGAGACGCCGGACGGCTCGCCCAGGCAGGCGGGCTTCTGCCTCGCCGCCACGCTGCCCATCGCCTTCTGCTGCTTCTGGCTCATCGTCAGCTACCGGCAGGACGCCGTCACCTCCGTGGTCTGGAGCTACGCGCCCGAGATACTCGCCATCGCCTGCTCCCTGCTGAGCTTCTACTATGTCGCCGGGCACGCTTACGGCAGGGGCAAGCCCTTTGCGACCATCTTCTTTTGCAACTTCGGCGCCTTCCTCTGCTTCGTGACCCTCCCGGACGAGAGGCTCATCGCGCAGCAGATCATGTTCTTCGGCATCGCCGGGATGCAGCTTTTCCTCTCCTGGATGCTGGTCTCAGGCCTGCGCCGCCGCGAGGAGATCTTCGCCCGCTTCCCGAACGCCCCCGCCACCGAGGACGAGGACGACGAGGTCCCGCCGCCGAAGCCCGAGGACGAGTTCGAGCCCATGGGCCCCGGCTCCGAGGAGGGCGAGGAGAACTTCGTGGAGCTGCCCGGGGAGTACATCGACCCCGGTACGGCGAAAACCGAGGGTGACAAGAAATAAAAGTTGACAGCACACCTCAAATTGGGATATAATTAGCCTCTGCCAGTGTCCTGGCAGAGGTTTTCTCTTTGTCAACTGCGGCGGCTTCGCGATACCCCATGGCCGCTGTTGAGTATAACGTCAAGAAAGGATGGAATTGACTATGGTCCGCACCTACCAGCCCAAGAAGCGCCAGCGCAAGAAGGAGCACGGCTTCCGCAAGAGAATGGCCACCCGCAACGGCCGCAAGGTCCTCTCCCGCCGCCGCGTGAAGGGCAGAGCCCGCCTCTCCTACTGAGTCCCGCAAGACCCAGCGCGGGATGCGGTGATTAGAGGGGAAGCAGTTGGAGTTTACCGACTCGCTGAAGTTGAATTATGAGTTCCGACGCGCCTACCGGAAAGGCAGGAGTGCGGCGGAGCCATGCCTTGTGGTGTACGCGAGGCGCAACGGTAAGGCCGGCAACAGGCTCGGCTTCACCGTCTCGAACAAGCTCGGCTGCGCTGTTGTGCGCAACCGCGTGCGGCGCAGGCTGCGCGAAATATACCGGCTGAACGAGAGCCGGCTTTGCCGCGGGCACGATGTTGTTGTCGTAGCCCGCTCGCGGAGCGTCGGGGCAGATTATCAGAGACTCGAGCGCGAGTTTCTGCGCGCCTGCGCCGAGCTCGGACTCGTCAAGGAGAGCGAAACGTGAAAAAGCTGCTGCTTGCCATGATACGCTTTTACAGGCGGAACATATCCCCGCTCAAGCCGCCCTGCTGCCGGTTCATACCCACCTGTTCGCAGTACGCCATCGAGGCCATTGAGAAATACGGCGCCCTAAAGGGCGGCTGGCTGGCTCTCAAGCGTATTTCCCGCTGCCACCCCTTCCACTTCGGAGAGCACGAGTTCTACGACCCCGTGCCCTGAGCTCCCGCGCGAGCAACCGCCCGGTCATCCGGGACACCACCCACTGAGGAGCAAATAAGATGTTAGATGCAATAGCTAAACCCTTTGGCTGGCTCATGATGGGCCTCTACGAGCTCACGGGGAACTTCGGTGTCGCCACCATACTGTTCTCGCTGTGCGTGACGCTCGTGCTGCTGCCCTTCATGGCCAAGAGCAAGAAGAGCATGATGCGCATGTCCCGGCTCACGCCGCGCATGCAGGAGCTCCAGCGCAAGCACGAGGGCAACCAGCAGAAACTCAACGAGGAGATGGCCCGCCTCTACCGCGAGGAGAAGGTCAACCCCATGTCCGGCTGCCTCTGGAGCCTGCTGCCCTTCCCCATACTCCTCGCCCTCTACCGTGCCGTCGTCAAGCCGCTCACCATCATGATGGGCGTCGACTCGGCGCTGCTCGCCTCGGGCGGAGGCATAGCCAACAAGCTGACCGAGCTGGGCTATGCCATGTCCAACTACACCAGCTCCGGCAACTCCTTCTACGAGGAGATCTACAAGGCCAAGTTTATCAGCGACCACTGGAGCGACTTTGCCGGCCTCTCGGACAAGCTCGTGCAGATGGACTACAACTTCCTCGGCCTCGACCTCTCGGCCACGCCGAATTGGAAGTTCTGGACCTTTGACCTCTCCGCCGGCGCCTGGGCCGTCATCGGGCTGTTCCTCATCCCGATCATCTCCACCGGCTTGAGCTACCTCTCCATCTATATCAGCCAGAAGATGAACCCCACCATGGGCAACATGAACGCCCAACAGCAGAGCACCAACAAGACCATGCTGCTCATCATGCCGCTCATGAGCCTCTGGATAGGCTTCGTCATGCCGGCCGCCATGGGCCTGTACTGGATCATGAACAGCGTGCTCGGCGTCATCCGCGACGTCGTGCTCACCGGCATCTTCAAAAAGCAGCTGGACAAGGCCGACGCGGAGCGCATAGAGCGCGAGCGTGCGCGCGAGGAGGAGCTCGAGCGCAAGCGCCAGGAGACGGAGCGTCTGCGCGCCATGAACGCGACGAACGTCAACCGCAACACCAGCAAGAAAAAGCAGCAGGCGCAGCAAAAGCAGCAGGATACGGAGCGCCGCGCCGCCGTCGAGCGCGAGGAGCGCGCCGCGAGGCGCGAGAGGCTCGGCGTGACCGAGCCGGAAAAGCCCGCCTCCCAGGTCGGCAACCGCCGCTATGCCCGCGGCCGCGCCTATGTTGAGGACAGGTTCGTAAATCCCGAAGCCGCCGAGGAGGCCACGCGCGCCGCCGCCGCTGAGAGCGAGTTCGGCGAGAGCATAGATACTGAGGTCGCCGAGGAGGAGGTCGTTGAGACCGCCGCCCCCGCCGCCGTTGACGAGGGCGCCGCCCCTGTTGACGAGAGCGAGGAGGAGGGCTTCGTGGAGGAGTCCTTCATCGACGAGGACGAAGACGAGGATCAGGAGAATAAACGATGAAAAAATACCTTGAGAAGTCCGGCAAGACCGAGGACGAGGCCCTGGCCGCCGCCCTGCGTGAGCTGGGCCTGGACCGGGACGACGTCTCGGTAGAGATAGTAGAGCGCGCGAAGAGCGGCTTCCTGGGCATAGGCGCCTCCCCCGCCGTCGTGCGCGAGGAGTACGACGCCCCGGACGAGGAGCCCGTCAAAGAGGCCCCCGCCGCCCCGGTGAGCGAGCCCCCGCGCGCCGAGAAGAAGGCCGAGAAGGCCGCCGAGCCCGCCGCCCCCGCCGTCAGCACCGAGCCCAAGTACACCGAGGGCGTCAAGGCCGACACGGAGCGCTTTCTGCGCGGCCTGCTCGAGCGCATGGGCGTGAAGGCCGAGATCGAGATCACCGACCGCGACAACGGCGGCATCCTGGTGAACCTCTCCGGCCCCGGCATGGGCGCCGTAATAGGCCGCCGCGGCGAGACGCTCGACGCCATACAGCACCTCACCAACTACGCCGTGAACCGCGGCAGCGACAAGCGCTGCCACATCAGCGTGGACGCCGAGAGCTACCGCGCCAAGCGCGAGGAGAGCCTCGTGCACCTCGCCGAGAAGATGGCCGCCAAGGTCGTCAAGTACAAGCGCAGCATGGCACTCGAGCCCATGAACTCCTATGAGCGCCACGTCATCCACACCGCCCTGCAGAACTTCGAGGGCGTATCAACCAGCTCCACGGGCACCGAGCCCAACCGCCGCGTGGTCGTCTCCTACGAGCGGCCCAACAAGCAGGACGACACCCGCCCCAAGAGCCGCGAGTGGAGCTGAGTCACCGGAGGAATAAGCCATGATTTTTGACACCGTTCGTGAGCTTCTCGCTCACCAGCTCGAGGTCGACCCCGAGACCATCACCCCCGACACCGACATCTTCGACGATCTCGGCGCCGATTCCCTGGACGTGGTCGAGCTCGTGATGTCCATCGAGGAGGAGTACGACATCGTCATCACCGACGAGCGCGCCGGCAACGTCCGCACCGTCGCCCAGGTGGTCGAGATGCTCGAGGACCTCATCCCCGCCGGCAAGGCGTAAATCACAGCGCGAAAAGGCCCGGTTCGGAATATCCGAACCGGGCCTTTTTTCTTGCCCGCGCGGCTCATTCGCCTTCCTGCACGTACCCGCGCACGAGGCCCCAGAGCTCGGGCTTTACCACGGCCTCGACCGTGACGCCGTCCTCGCCGTACTCGACGGAGAGCACGGCCGCCTCGCGCCGGAGCGTGTCGGCTATGCCGGCCTTGTCGTAGGGCAGCAGCAGCGTGACGCGGCGGCTCTCGCGGCCCAGGATCTCGGCGATCTTCTTCACCAGCTCCGCCGTGCCCTCCCCGGTCCTGGCGGAGATGCAGACGATGTTCTCCCCGCGGGGCAGGACGCCGATGTAGCGGTCGCACTTGTTGTAGACCCGGATGCAGGGCGTGGAGCCCGCGCCGAGCCGGTTTATCAGATCCTCCACGACCTCTATCTGCGTGAGCATGTCCGGGCTGGAGATGTCGATGACGTGCAGCAGCACGTCGGCGTATTGCAGCTCCTCCAGCGTGGCCTTGAAGGCCTCCACCAGGTGGGTCGGCAGCTTGCGGATGAAGCCGACGGTGTCGGAGATGAGCGCCTCCTGAGCCTCGTCCAGCTTCAGGCGTCGCGTCGTGGTGTCCAGGGTGTCGAAGAGCCGGTCGTTGGCCGGGATCTCCGAGCCGGTCAGGGTGTTCAAAAGCGTGGACTTGCCCGCGTTGGT
>ENA-UOJL01003110-UOJL01003110.1-human-gut-metagenome-genome-assembly--contig:-P47-NODE-3110-length-12191-cov-183.439354_pt1 | contig 12191 bp, 5 predicted proteins | sample MGYA00242347_ERZ723894 | MGnify/ENA metagenome assembly ERZ723894
AGCCGCCGGAGCGGTGCTTGAGCCGTTAGGCGGGAATTGTGCGGTATTGCCTTAGAACCCCCAGTGCAGAAAATCAGCATCTTGCACGATTATTTGAAATATTTTTTGTGAATACTCTTGACAGAGCGTGGTTTATCCGCTATTATAATAAATGCGTGAGTTAAGGGGTCAAGTGCGGCCAAAATGGAAGCACAACCCCCGCAAAAAACTGCGCGGAATAATCAAGAAAGGAGAAAAGAAATGCCTACTTTTAACCAGCTCGTACGCAAAGGCCGTGAGGTCCTGGTAACCAAGAGCACTGCTCCTGCCCTTCAGAAGAGCTACAACTCCCAGAAGAAGCAGTACACCACCATGAACAGCCCCCAGAAGCGTGGTGTTTGCACCGCTGTTCGTACCATGACCCCCAAAAAGCCCAACTCTGCTCTGCGTAAAGTTGCCCGTGTCCGCCTGACGAATGGTATCGAGGTCACCTCCTACATTCCTGGTATCGGCCATAACCTGCAGGAGCACAGCGTTGTCCTGATCCGTGGCGGTCGTGTTAAGGACCTGCCCGGTGTCCGTTACCACATCATCCGTGGTACTCTGGATACTCAGGGTGTTGCAAACCGTAACCAGGCTCGCAGCAAATACGGCGCAAAGCGTCCCAAGGCCGGTGCCAAGAAGTAAGGAAACATCTTTTCGCCATAAAATGGTCAGCTGACCCTTTTGTGGCATAACGGGAGTTTTCTTTAACTTTCGAGTACCGATGATATCATTAATGTGAAGGAGGGAAGAAAGATGCCCAGAAGAGGTAAAATCGCAAAGCGCGAAGTTCTGGCTGATCCTATTTACAATTCCAAGCTCGTCACCCGTCTGGTCAACAGCATCATGCTGGATGGCAAGAAGGGCGTCGCTCAGAAGATCGTTTACGAAGCTTTTGAGACTGTCAAAGAGAAGACCGGCAACGATCCTCTCGAAATGTTCGAGAAGGCCATGGAAAACATCATGCCCAGCCTCGAAGTTAAGGCCCGCCGTGTCGGCGGCTCCACCTACCAGGTCCCCCTGGAGGTCAGCCCCGCCCGCCGCGAGACCCTCGGCCTGCGCTGGCTGACTCTGTACAGCCGCAGCCGTGGTGAAAAGACCATGTCCGCTCGCCTGGCCGCCGAGATCATCGACGCTACCAACAACGTTGGCGGCGCCGTCAAGAAGCGCGAAGATACCCACAAGATGGCAGAAGCCAACAAGGCTTTCGCGCATTACCGTTATTGATCTGCTTACTGAGGAGGTTTAAGCCATGGCAACGCCGAGAGACGTATCCCTGCAAATGACCCGAAATATCGGTATCATGGCCCACATCGACGCAGGCAAGACCACCACCACCGAGCGCATTCTGTACTACACCGGTATTAACCATAAGATCGGTGAAGTTCATGACGGCGCTGCTACGATGGACTGGATGGAGCAGGAACAGGAACGTGGTATTACCATCACTTCCGCTGCAACCACCTGCTACTGGAGCCACACCGAGACCCAGCACGATCCGGCTCTGTTCAAAAAGAACCGTCATCGTATCAACATCATCGACACCCCGGGCCACGTTGACTTTACTGTTGAAGTTCAGCGTTCTCTGCGTGTTCTGGACGGTTCTGTTACCGTTCTGGCCGCAAAGGGTGGCGTTGAGCCTCAGTCTGAAACCGTTTGGCGTCAGGCTGACGAGTACAAGGTTCCCCGCATGGTTTACGTCAACAAGATGGATACCATGGGTGCTGACTTCTTCCGCTGCGTACAGATGATGCATGATCGTCTGCATGCCAACGGTGTGCCTATCCAGCTGCCTGTCGGCCAGGAAGACACTTTCCGCGGCATCATCGATCTGATCGACATGAAAGCCGATATCTACTATGATGATATGGGCAATGATGTGCGCGTTGAGGAAATTCCTGAAGACCTGAAAGAACAGGCTCAGGAATATCATGACAAGCTGATCGAAGCTGTTGCTGAGACCGACGAAGAGCTGATGATGAAGTACCTGGACGGCGAAGAGCTGACCAAGGGAGAAATCAAGGCTGCTCTGCGTAAGGCTACTATTTCCAACGAGATCGTTCCTGTTGTCTGCGGCTCTTCTTACAAGAACCGTGGCGTTCAGAAACTGTTGGATGCAATCGTTGATTATATGCCCGCTCCGACCGACGTTGCGGCCATCAAGGGCACCAACCCGGAGACTGGCGAGGAAGAAGATCGCACTTCTTCCGATGATCAGCCGTTCTCTGCACTGGCATTCAAGATTATGACTGACCCGTATGTCGGTAAGCTGTGCTTCTTCCGCGTGTACTCTGGTACCGTTGAGGCTGGCACCACTGTTTACAACTCTGTTAAGGATCAGGACGAGCGTATCGGCCGTATCCTGCAGATGCATGCAAACAACCGTAAGGATATCGACATCTGCTACGCTGGCGATATCGCCGCTGCTGTTGGTCTGAAGAACACCACCACTGGTGATACCCTGTGCGATGAGAAGCATCCCATCATCCTCGAGTCCATGAACTTCCCCGAGCCGGTTATCCGCGTTGCCATTGAGCCCAAGACCAAGGCTGGCAGCGAGAAGATGGGTATTGCCCTGTCTAAGCTGGCTGAAGAGGACCCGACTTTCCGTACCTGGACCGATGAAGAAACCGGTCAGACCATCATCGCCGGCATGGGCGAGCTCCACCTGGAAATCATCGTGGACCGTCTGCTCCGCGAGTTTAAGGTCGAAGCTAACGTTGGCGCACCTCAGGTTGCCTACCGTGAAACCATCCGCAAGGATGCTAACCAGGAAACCAAGTACGCACGTCAGTCCGGTGGTAAGGGCCAGTATGGTCACGTTAAGATCAAGATTGAGCCCAACCCGGGTAAGGGTTATGAGTTTGTCAACGGTATTGTTGGCGGCGCTATCCCGAAGGAATACATCCCCGCTGTTGACAACGGTATCCAGGGCGCGATGAAGTCCGGCATTCTGGCTGGCTATCCCGTCGTGGATGTCAAGGTCACTCTGTGGGACGGCTCCTATCATGAAGTTGACTCCTCTGAAATGGCGTTCTCCATCGCCGGTTCCATGGCATTCAAGGATGCTATGAAGAAGGCTGATCCCGTCATTATGGAGCCCATCATGAAGGTTGACGTTGTTGTTCCTGACGAGTATATGGGCAACGTCATTGGCGACTTGAACAGCCGCCGCGGCGCGATCCAGAACCAGGAATCCACCGATGGCACTGCCCGTGTCACCGCTATGGTTCCTCTGTCCGAGATGTTCGGTTACGCTACTGACCTGCGTTCCAAGACCCAGGGCCGTGGCCAGTACTCCATGGAGCCGGCTGATTACCAGCAGGTTCCCAAGAGTGTTGCAGATAAGATCATGACCGAGCGCAATAAGGGCTGATTCTGCACAAATTCGCGCAAAATACTTGATTTTTCTTGAAAAATCTAGTATGATAGCCTTACAACAGGCTATTTTATCTGTTTGAATTAAAGGAGGATACTTCCAATGGCTGAAAAGGAAAAATTTGACCGCTCTTTGGAGCATGTCAACATCGGTACCATCGGTCACGTTGACCACGGCAAGACCACTCTGACTGCCGCTATCACCAAGGTTCTGGCTCTGAAGGGCGACGCCGATTTCATGGATTACTCCAGCATCGATAAGGCTCCTGAAGAGAAGGCTCGTGGTATCACGATCAACACCGCTCACGTTGAGTACCACACCGCGAAGCGTCACTATGCCCACGTTGACTGCCCGGGCCATGCTGACTACATCAAGAACATGATCACCGGTGCTGCTCAGATGGACGGCGCTATCCTGGTTGTTGCTGCAACCGATGGCCCGATGCCGCAGACCCGTGAGCACATCCTGCTGGCTCGTCAGGTTGGCGTGCCCAAGATCGTTGTGTTCCTGAACAAGTGCGATATGGTTGACGACGAAGAGCTGCTCGACCTGGTCGAAATGGAAGTTCGCGAACTGCTGGACAGCCAGGATTTCGACGGCGACAACACCCCGATCATCCGTGGTTCCGCTCTGAAGGCTCTGGAGAGCACTTCCAAGGATCCCGATGCTCCGGAATACAAGTGCATTTGGGAGCTGATGGACGCTGTTGACAGCTACATCCCGACCCCGGACCGTGCTGCTGATAAGCCGTTCCTGATGCCCGTTGAGGACGTTATGACCATCTCCGGCCGTGGCACCGTTGCTACCGGTCGTGTTGAGCGTGGTACTGCTCATGTCGGCGATCAGATGGAAATCGTTGGTCTGAAGGAAGAGAAGCTGACCACCACCATCACTGGTCTGGAAATGTTCCGCAAGAGCCTCGAGTTCGCTCAGGCTGGCGACAACATCGGCGCTCTGCTGCGTGGTATTGACCGTGACCAGATCGAGCGTGGCCAGGTTCTGGCTGTTCCCGGCTCTGTTCATCCCCACACCACTTTCGATGGCCATGTTTACGTCCTGAAGAAGGAAGAAGGCGGCCGTCATACCCCGTTCTTCAACAACTATCGTCCTCAGTTCTACTTCCGTACCACCGACGTTACCGGCATCATCACCCTGCCCGAAGGCACTGAGATGTGCATGCCCGGCGACAACGTTGATATGCACGTTGAGCTGATCACTCCGGTTGCCATGGAAGAAGGCATGCGTTTCGCTATCCGCGAAGGCGGCCACACTGTTGGTTCCGGCGTTGTTTCCAAGATCGAGAAGTAATTTTCGGCTTGTGATATAGCTTTCAAGGCTCCTGCTGTTAAGGCAGGGGCCTTTTTGTTGTGTACGACTTATGGGACGGGGAGGGGGCAAAGGCCGGGTGTGGAAGACCAAGGAAGGCATCATGAAAACATCAGGAATTGTAGATAGGGGAGAGGACACCATTCGGAACTTTGAAAAAGTGGAGCAGAAGGGGGCACTCACACCGCCCTACCTTGGGAAGGTGTATTTCAGGTCGCGGTTAAGGGGCAAGGGTTGATCTATCCCTAAGTTTTCGGAACGGTCAGGAACGCTCTCTACAGTACAATTTATAATGGGCAATTCTCAACCTCCAATTTTCCCTTCAAGTTTCCTCCAATCTCTGCCAAATCTCTCAACAACAAGCCAAACCGAAATGACAAAAAATGCGCGATTACAATACCGGGTGATTGTATTAAGAGATTGCAAAGAACATTATCAGGGTAAATGTTTAATCATTTGATAAAAACAGGAATAAACCATTCAAAAATGTTAATAAATACCGCCAAAGGGTCACCGCACCGCAACGCAAATAATGTGCGAAAAACAGGTTTCAGTTGATTCAAGGACAAAAATTTACATAGAAACCGCTCTAATTAACTATGCAAATTCTGGCAACTGTGATATAATGTATATACCTAGATGTGTCGGAATGGTTATCATTTGCAGGATCAAGGCATGCAGCCGGTACAACGTTTTGTCAGCCGCTGTGCCGGGGCCAAAAGCCCCAAAAGCAGGCCGCAGCCCGGCAAGGGATCGCCAGACCGAGGGAGCACAACCAGGCGTTTTGCAATCAACACCTGCAAAGTGCCGCACATCTGCCGTACCACTTTTCACACAAAAGGGGAAAGTAGTAACACTTAAGGGAGGATAAAACTATGAAGAAAAACCTTCAGCGTTTTGGTGCATCCGTGCTGGCAGCAGCCATGGTTGCCCAGAGCGTGGCGCTTCCCGCAGCAGCCGAAACTACCAAGATTGATTCTTCGGTAGCGCAGTCTGTTGCAGCTAGCGCAGCAAGCGCGGCCAGCGCTGTGCAGTCCCTGCCCAAGTTCACCAGCACCGCAGACCTGATCAAGCAGACAGCCCAAACGCTGGCTGCCCAGGGCGAAGTGCATGAACTGGAGCAGGACGATGCCAAGCTGGAAGCGACTGCACAGAGCAAGGCGGGCATGAGCCTTGCAGCGTTGGAAAATGCACTGGCCGATGCCATGTACGCCAACGCCGCAGCCGGCAAGATCAACACCGAAGCCTATGGCCTGAACAAGGACGAGATGGCATCGGTGATGGCTGCCACCATCAAAACGTATCATCTGTCCAGCGCCGTTACCGACCTGGGCTATGAGACGAACGCCGCAGGCGTTGTGACCGCCGTTACCTTTACCGGCAGCTCCGGCATGACCTCTGCGATGGAGTCCATGACCAACAGCGATGATGAAGTGATTGCGCAGCAGGCTGACAGCTACGCACAGGCTTACGTTGCTGAAAACTCCGATACCTTTGCGGCCAGCGCCGCTGCAGACGGCCATACCTATGGCGAGCCGAAATGGTACTGGAATGACACCAACCCGGAGGATGGCCATACCCATACCTGGAAGGAAACCCCCGATGGTTACTGGACCAAGACCGATGACGGCTGGGCTTACACCGCTGTGTATACCTGTGAAAAGGACGATGCCTACCAGAAGGTAGAAGGCACCGTAACCAAGGATACCACCGAGGCAAAGCCCGGCGTTGCCGGCAAGACCGTTTACTCTGCCAGCGTGCCCGCTGACAAGAGCCCGGTTAAGAAGGAATACAAGGAACCCACCACCCGCACCGACGACATTGCCGCCCTGCCCTGCCAGAGCCATGTTGTGTCCAAGGATGCAGATGGCAACTTTGTTGCTACCTTCAACTGGGAAATGAAGAAGGTCGAGGGCGAGCTGGCCGCTGACTACAGCAACGCCCAGCTGTTCTATGACAGCGAAACCGGCAAAATTTCTGCCGGCGCTCCCGTTACCATTGACTGGGAATGCACCAGCGTCACCTTCAAGTGCGCTGTCTGCGGCGAAGAAATCAAAACCCAGCCGGTAATGACCATGCCGGTCAGCGTTGTGGTAGACCAGAATAACAATTCCGTCTACATCAACGTGGGCGGCACCCCGACCCTGGATACCACCTCCGGCGGCGTCGGCGTTACCCTGGTGTCCGCAATGAAGGACGGCAACTGGTACGATATGCAGAACAACCCGGTTGACGCAAGCAAGGTGAACTTCACCTATCAGAGCGGCGACAACAAGGGCAAGAACAGCCTGCTGCTGTACGACAGCCAGAAGACTGCCGTGTATGTGGACGACCAGGGCAACCAGGTCACCAATACTTACGATGTCTCGACTGCGCAGATGAACTACTACTACTTCCAGCTGTCGCAGTTCAACCAGGACGAAGCAGAGTACTTCGGCGTGGCTGCCCCGTTCTGGACCTCCAAGGGCGTTCAGAAGCAGGGCGAGGATGGCAGCATCACCGGCACCATGGGCGCAATCAAAGTGCTGTGCAACCTGGACCCCAACCAGGATGTGCCCCCGACGACCATGGCATATATGCTGCAGTTCCTGCCGCAGGGCTTTATGTCTTACGTCATGAACTATGGCGAAGCTCTGAAAGGCATCCGTGATGCAGGCTTGGCACAGGTTGCCAAGCTGGGTGACAGTGCTGACTATGTCACCAAGCTGCTGATCCTGCATGACTGGATCTCCCAGGTTGCAGAATTCGATATGGGCTCCATGGGCGATATCACCGGCGGCGGCAACAACGACCCCATCCAGATGACTGCTTTCGGTGCCCTGCTGGGCGGCGAGATCGGCGCTAAGGGCGTTGAGTATGGCTGCATCTGCCTGGGCTATGCATCTGCATTTAACTACATGGTCCAGAATTTGCCTGACAACAAGGAAATCTATAAAAAGACCGTTGACGGCAAAGAAGTTTGGAAGACCCCCGATGAAGTAGGCGATAACGCTGTTGTTGACTTTGCCCAGATCCTGTATTACTGCGATACTTCTGATACCAGTGTTGCCGGTAATGCGTTCGGCGGCGGCATGTTCAACAACGTCCACTACTTCAACGCAGTCAAGGTCAACAAGCTGCAGGGCGACAGCAATTCTGCTACGATGACCACCGGCGAAGCCAACAAGAACTGGTACTATGTTGACGTCTGCTATGATGACGTGAACACCGAGTGCATGGCCCAGACCCGCGTTGAGAACGCAGGCGACATGCGCCATGTCAACTTCCTGGTTTCTCCCTCCGGTCTGGAAGGCCGTTACAGCAAGTACTATGATTACATTGACTCGCTGTACGATGGCTACACCTACACCAAGAACAAGAATCCCGATGTGGATGATGACGGCAATGTTGTGTTGAACAACGGCAAGCCGCATTACTCTTACACCAAGGCGGAGAACAAGAACGAGACCCGTTACACCGATACCTGCTACGAGGATACTTGGTTCACCTCTATCTGCAGCCCCATCTACTTCGACAATAATTACTTCTATTACGTTGATACCACGACCAACCAGAACCTGTATAACAACATGCGCCGCCAGCAGTCCGAGAACGGCAACAACGGCAACTCTGGTTCCGGCAGCTCTGGTAACAACTCCCAGATGCAGCAGTTCATGAAGAAGATGCAGAACCAGGGCCCCGATACTCTGGAAGCACGTCCGCGTAATGCGAACTACTATATCCGCAAAGAGGATTCCAGCAGCAGCAGGCCCGGCGGCTTCAGCATGAGCAGCTTTACCAAGACGGATGACCCGTTTGATATCATCTTGATGTACTACAACGATCTGAAGGAAACCAGCAGCAACTTCAATGATGACGACAGCAATGCCAAGGTTCTGGCCGAAGCTGGCACCATCTATAAGATCGATACCAGTGCAAAAGATAAGCATGCCAAGGTTGAAAACAACCTGAACACCGAGTGCCTGGCAGACGCTGCTGCAAAGCGGATCTACCCCGCACTGGTACACTCTACCGCACTGTATGATGGCGAGCTGTACTTCAACGTCAACAACGCCATCTACCGCCTGAACCCCACCACCGGCGAAGTGAAAGAAGTGAAGGAATACAACACCGTCTATGGCGGCATTAAGCTGACCAAGGATAAGGACGGCAACAAGGTTCCCGATACCCACTTTCCCGGCATGAGCATGGTTATCATGGACAGCCCCCAGAATACCGACAGTGTGCAGTATCTGAAGACCTTCATGAACCATCCTCTGGCGGGCCTGACCCTGCGTGACAGCTACAGCTTTACTACCACCACCCAGCAGGGCCAGACTGTGATCACCGGCATCAACACCACCAAGGATCAGCTGATCGTTTCTGTCGGCACCAACCTGTCCAACACCTATAAGGAACTGGTGGACGGCAAGGCAGAAGTCAAGACCGATGCTTCCGGCACTTCTTATGCAAACCGTAAGAGCTACAAGACCGAGTCCTGGAACTACAACCCGAGTTACAACCAGAACATGGGCAGCTCTGACGAGAAGAACAAGAACGAAGAGTTCATGTGGTGCGCGAACCTGGTTGAAACCATGCCGATGTCCGACATGGTCAGCGACCTGAACAGCGGCGCAACCACCGATGTTTCCGTTGAAGCATGGTGCGATACCCCCGCTTACACCCAGGCCCGCACCAACAAGTATGGCCTGACCAAGGGTGAAAAGAAGTACGCTGACGGCGCACTGCCCAAGGGCCATACCTGGGCTCTGGACGAGCTGGAAACCAAGTCCGTTGGCAACAATGTGTACCTGTGCTCTGATTGCCATACCGCAACCGAAAGCGTACCTCACACTGTAACCCTGCCCAATGCAGTTGAAGGTGTTACCCTGACCCTGGGCACCACCAGCAACACCTACATCAAGGACGATACCGTTACCCTGACCGTAGAAAAGGAAGGCACCGATATCGTTACCGTTACCGCAAAGAACGGCGATACCGATGTTGCTCTGACTGAAGTTCAGGAAGCAGCGCAGGACGAAGCCGCAGCCCAGGCTACCGCCGAACAGGCTACCACCGAAAAGGCTAAGACGGTTTACACCTTCACCATGCCGGACGGCGATGTGACCATTAGTGTTACCAAAGCCGCTAAGACCTATGCGGTCAAGGTGGCCGATGCTAACAAGGATACGTTGAAGATCACCAGCCCCGAAGCTGACCTGGATAAGGTTGCTGAGGGCACCAGCGTTACCGTTGTGGCTACCCCGAAGGATGGCTATACCCTGACGGCTGACGGTGTGGTGGTTACTTACGGCGACAATCAGACCCTGAAAGCAACTCCTGACACAGAAAAGGCCAACACTTACACCTTTGCAATGCCCGCTGGCGATGCAACTGTCAGCGCAGCGTTTGAAGAGGTTAAGAAGTACACGGTTACGGTTGACCCTGTTGAAGGCGAAGCCGCTGAAGTTACCGCAACCCCAAAGGAAGCTGCGAAGGATGCCGAAATCACCGTTGAGGTTAAGAACATTAAGGATGGCTACAAGCTTAAGGATGACGGCCTGACTTACAGCTACAAAGACGGTGAAAAGACCGAGACCAAAACGCTGACCCTGACTGAAGGCAAGACTACCTTCAAGATGCCTGCTGCCAATGTTACCGTTAGCGCTGCGTTTGAAGCCGTTGAGGTTAAAACTTACAGCGTTGCTGTTGACAAGAAGGGCGAAGGCGCGGTAGAAGTAACAGCTAATGATGCAGCTGTTACCGAGACCACTGCCCTGAAGGCTGGCGACATTGTTACCTTTACCGTTACCCCGAAGAACGAAGCTACTATTCTGACCAAGTTGGCTGAAAATGGCCTGTCTGTTAAGGATAGCAAGGGTACTGCTGTTGATTACAAGGCTGGCACCACAGATGGCACCTATACTTTCGAGATGCCTGCCGATAATGTAACCATCAGCGTACAGTTCACGACTGTTGAGTACAGCATTGTAACTACGGCAGACCCGGCTGAAGGTGGCACGATTACTGTTACAGTTAATGGCAAATCTGAATTGAAACGCGCACCTAAGGGCGCTGAAATGGCTGTAACGGTTACGCCGAATTCTGGCTATGAACTGGAGCAGGCTTCCCATGGTCAGACCGTTATCACCGATAAAGTCAAAGATGGTGGTACGTATACGGTTACCATGAGCGATTGTAACTTTGAAATCACTGCAGAATTCAAGAAGATTGAAACCACTGACCCCACCAACCCCAGCGAAGAACCTCAGGCTATTGAAGCCGAGGAACGCACCGTCCATGGTGCCGCTGAAAAGACCACCATTACCGCAATGGCTGTCTTTACCTGCACCGATAAGAACTGCGCAAGCGCACAGTTCGTGGATGCAACGGTAAAGCAGACCAGCGGCGTTACCACCGCTACTGTTAACTTCAACGGCAAGGACTACACCGCCAAGTACGGCGAGAAGAACGGCTGGGTTGAAGAAAACGGCAAGAAGTACTGGTACGAAAAGGGCGTGAAGCAGGGTACCACCGGCCGCGGCAAAGAGATCTATGATCCCGATTCCGACGCCTGGTACTGGCTGGATGCTGTCCAGGGCGGCGCAATGACCGTCAGCAAGGACGTTTACCAGGAATCCGCCGCCGGCCAGTGGGCTGATAAGCCCGATGGCACCGGCAAGTGGGTCCGTTACGATGAGAACGGCCACATGGTCAAGGGCTGGCAGACGACCGATAAGGGCACCTACTACTTTGACCTGATCACCGGCGCTATGGCTAAGGGCGCAGGCAATATTGACGGTGTACCTTGCGCATTTGACGAGTACACCGGTATCGCTCTGGACGGCCAGTGGCTGACCATCAAAGGCGCTGACTTCTGGTACGAAAAGGGCGTTCGCCAGGGCCTGGATGGCCGCGGCAAGGAAATCTATGACCCGGCTTCCGACGCTTGGTACTGGCTGGATGCCGTTGACCAGGGCAAGAAAGCCACCAGCAAGGATGTCTATCAGGAATCCGAAGCTGGCCAGTGGGCTGACCGCGCCGATGGCACCGGCAAGTGGGTCCGTTACGATGCACAGGGCCACATGATCAAGGGCTGGAGCGCTGACAAGCGTTACTATTTCGACCCGATCTATGGCACCATGGCTAAGGGCGATGCAGTCATCGATGGCCGCACTTATCATTTCGATAAGAACACCGGCGTTCTGCAGTAATCCCACAGCCGAACAATGAGCTGTAACCAGCCCATTAACCTCTAAATAAAAATGCCGCAGCAGATGTAACAGTCTGCTGCGGCATTTTTGTATTTGTGGGCATAGGTTCGGTGAAATATTTGCCAGGCCAGTAGGGCGGGGGACCCCATGATTGTGGTGGCTCCCCTGGAGGGGAGCTGGACGCGAAGCGGCCTGAGGGGTGGTTCCTTGCCGCAAACCTAAGGCAACACCGCACAATTCCCGCCTTACGGCTTAAGCACCGCTCCGGCGGC
>ENA-UOJL01003115-UOJL01003115.1-human-gut-metagenome-genome-assembly--contig:-P47-NODE-3115-length-12177-cov-4.437799_pt1 | contig 12177 bp, 9 predicted proteins | sample MGYA00242347_ERZ723894 | MGnify/ENA metagenome assembly ERZ723894
CGTTGCCCTTGTCCGCCAGTGCGGCAGAGTACAGCGGCAGCTGCGGGGATAACCTAACCTGGGCCATTGAAGACGGTACCCTCACCATTTCCGGCGAGGGGGAGATGAACGACTTTGATGGTTACAGTCAGGTGCCGTGGTACAAGTATCGAGATTCCTTTACCAAGGCAGAAGTGCAATCGGGTGTTACCACAGTGGGTGAAAACGCCTTTGTCTGGATGGATCAGATGACGGAGGTCACCTTGCCGGATACTTTGACCAGCATTGGTGACTATGCTTTTCAGTGGTGTGGCGGTTTAGAAGGAATTACCATTCCGACAGGCGTCACATACATTGGGGATAAAGCCTTTTGCAACTGCGATACCATGACGTATGCCTCCATTCCCGAGGGTGTCACCTACATCGGCAGCAGTGCGTTTGAGGATACCGAAATGCTGACGGAAGTGTCCATCCCTTCCACTGTGAAGGAAATTGGAGCTTCGGCATTCCAGAACTCTGGTATCCGTCAGGCCTCCATTCCTGGCGCTGCTAAGCTGGGAAAAGATATTTTCTCTTACTCCGACCTGACAACTGTTGAGCTGGGCTATGGTATCACAGAGATTCCTCGGGGGATGTTTTATCAGTGTAAAAATTTGACTAGCGTTTCCATTCCCGGTTCCGCTAAGGTCATTGGAGCCATCGCTTTCTGCGATTGCACCAACCTTTCTTCCATCACGATTGAGGAAGGGGTGGAGCGTGTGGAAGCGAACAATACCTTTAATGGCTGCGACAGCTTGGAGGAAATCACTTTCCCGCGTTCCTGTTCCGTATTGGAAGGCGCTCCTGTAAACTCTTCCCCGGTAAAATATTGTACCATTCTGAACCCCAACTGTCAGATCAAGGATGATGAGGACCAGCTGGGCGTGGTGGGCGTCACTACCATTCGGGGGTACAAGGGTTCTACCGCAGAGAAGTATGCTAGCAAGTATGGGTACTCTTTTGAACCCCTTGAGGGCGAGGCGGAGGCTCCGGTAAACTTTTCCGATGTAAAGGCTGGGGATTATTTCTATCAGCCTGTGCTGTGGGCGGTGGAGAACGATATTACCGCGGGAACCAGCGCTACAACGTTCAGCCCCAACCAAGCTTGCACCCGTGCCCAGGCCATGACTTTCCTGTGGAAAGCCGCTGGCAAGCCGGAACCCGCCAGCAGTCGGAACCCCTTCACTGACGTGAAGCCCGATGCATATTACTACAAGGCTGTGTTGTGGGCGGTGGAAAAAGGTATTACTTCCGGAACCAGCGCCACCACCTTCAGTCCCAATCAGAGCTGCACTCGCGGCCAGATCGTGACGTTCCTGTACAAAGCGGCAGGATCGCCTTCCGTCAGTGGCAGCAACCCCTTTAAGGATGTGAAGAGCGGAGATTATTTCTACAACCCCGTGCTGTGGGCCGTGAAGAACGGTATTACCTCTGGTACCAGTGCCACCACGTTCAGCCCCAGCCAGAGCTGTACCCGTGGACAGATCGTTACCTTCCTGTATAAGCACTATGCTTAAAGAGAAAGGTATTCTGGTGCGGTTCGACTAGAAATAAATTGAATTTTGAGGAAGGGCCGGGAGTACTCCCGGCCTTTTGCTTGTCTATCCCAAAAGAACATAGCAAGGAAATGGCAGCGGAGACGGGCGCCGTAGCTCAGCTGTCACTGGTACCCACTCACCCCACGACACGCGCTGCGCGGAGCGCAGCCGCACCTTTGTTGCCAAGTCATTATGTTCGCAAACAAAAAAGTCAGATACCGCAAATGCGATATCTGACTTTTTTGGCAGGGCAGAAGAGTTAAACCTGTCGGTATCTGGTTTTGGAGTGAATATGGCGGTACGCCACCGGGAGTGAGAGAGGCAGTGGTGCTCCGTATAATCATTTTTTGAACCAATAATATCAACCAAACCAGGGACGCTGCCGATCACACTATCGTGAAGAAAATTTATACCATACAATCTTCTTGCGGCCTTTTGATCTCTGTCTTGGATATGAGCGAAAACTCACGTGTTGATGCCTTCAAGGTTTTACAACCTTCTTTTTGAGAAGCAGCAATCCGATCACAAGCACCGCGGGAAATACTGTTGCAACGAGCAGACCGGTTTTCAGATTACCACCTGCCATTTCAGCAAGGCTGCCTACCATGGTTGGGCTTACCGTAGCGCCCAAATCTCCGGCCAAGGCCAAGAACGCGAACATTGCCGTACCGCCCCGAGGACATTTCTGGGAAGAAATGCTGATAGAGCCCGGCCACATGATGCCCACAGCAAAACCACAAAGAGCGCAGCCTGCAAGTCCCAGAATCGGAGACGCAGACAGGGAAGCCAGCAGATAACAGCCGGCGCACATGATACCGCAGATCAGCATCACCTTGGTCAAATCTAATTTCTCGCTGAATTTACCGTACAGCATACGGGATATTCCCATAAACATTGCGAATAGGCCAGGTCCTGCTAAGTCGCCCACTGTTTTGGAAACGCCGATGGCAGCCTCGGTAAAAGCGGAGGCCCATTGCGCCATAGTTGCTTCAGAGGCGCCGGAGCATATCATGAGGATGATGATAAGCCAAAACAATGGCAGCCGGAGCAGTTGACCCACGCTCATACTCTTGCCCTCGTCAACCAACCGTTCCATGGGGCAGGATAGAAAGTTGAAAGTGTTATAGAGGGGCACTAACGCCCAGATAATTGTCAGGATTCTCCAGTTTCCCAGGCCAAAGACGGCGAAAAAGAGAGTGGAGCCTAAAATTACCCCCAATGCGCCCCAACAGTAGAAGGAGTGAAGAAGACTCATCATTCCGTCCTTATTTTCGAAGGGGCATGCTTCCACAATGGGGCTCACTAAAACTTCAATCAGACCGCTGCCTATGGCGTAGAGCACTACTGAAATCAGAATCCCTGCAAAAGGATTGGACAACCTATCCGGCAGGAATGCCATGGAAATTAAGCCCACTGCGGACAATACCTGGGATGTCACCACACAAGTTCGATACCCGATTTTGTCGGCAAACTTGGTAGCCGCAAGGTCAATGAGCAGTTGTGCAAAATAAAAGACCATGGGGATCATGGCGATTTTTTCCAGGGTGATCCCGTAAGTGCTCTTAAAGGTTAAAAATAAAAGCGGGGCAAAGTTGGCGGAAATCGCCTGAGTAATAAAGCCCAGATAGCAGGCCACTAGTGTTTTTTTATAATTCGGTTTTTTACTCATAGTGCAGTTTTTCACGGATCATTTGCCGGCACGAATATTTTTTACCGTTCTTTTCTCTATGCTGAGATTTTCATACACTCTGATTCCGCCGTTGCCTACCGGAGCCTGTGCCAAAAGCCCCACTTTTACAATGGGTTCCACAGGGAGATGGAAGTATCGCATCATATAAAAGTTTACCCCGTCCACAGAGTAGTGGAACGCAAAATTGTTTCCAACTCTGCAAACTTGCAGCCAAGCCGTGTTGCCTTCCAGGTTGCAGCCATTGGCGTCGTCGGAATCTCCCTTTGTCACCACACTTACAGCAGCGTGTGTGCCAAAATCGGTGAGTTCAAAGCAGCATTTCGCCCAGCAATTCATATCTTTCATAACCATTACGGAAGCAGAATCGTAGGTATCTTGAAACTCGTGGGAGACTTTGACCTTGAGCACAAAATCCCCTTCTATCTCCGTATAGTAATAGGGCGCGTTGCAAAGGGACTCAGGGAGAATTCCCTCCTCGCATTCATCGATGCTGCCACAGAAGAAATCCGTCTGAGCTGGTGCCATGATCTCAATTCGGTCTTCTGTCTGATGTACAGAGCTTTCGTTTAACCACTTAAATTCCATAGTATTCATCCTTCCGTTATAATTTTCGAACGTATTATAACATCGGGATTTTTCAAAATGAAGGAATAATCACCTCAAGAAAAAGCACTATTTACCCAAATTTCGGTTTTGACTGGGTGCATATCCATAGGCTTTCTTGAATTGACGGCTAAAATAGTTTACAGAATTGAATCCACAAGCAGTACTGATTTCCTGCAGGGTAAGTATTTTTTCACTCAGCAGCCTGTGCGCCGTTTGAAGCCGGTATTGGATCAGTGCATCCACAGGGGAACACCCCATATAGGTGTGGAAGCAGCGCCCGGCTTCGCTGCGGCTGATGTGAGCAGCATTGGCAATCTCTTCCAGGGTGACGGTTTCCGTAAAATGTTCATAGATGTACGTGAGCATCTTTTGCAGTCGGATCTGACTTTTCAGCTGGATGCGTGACGCTTCAAATTTTGGGAAAGTGTCAAGATTGCAGAATAGATACTCAAATATCCGGCTGATGTTGCGCTGTACCGTCATTTCATAGCATTGGGGTTGTCGTCTCAAACAGCGGTAGGTATCTTGAATCAGACAGTTCACTTCACGATGAGAACTGTTCTCGTGCCGAAATACAATAAAGGGCAATGAATCGCACTGTACAATAGGGTGAATATATTTTTGATAAATTGTGCTGTGTTCAGGAGCGATGGCAACGCCGGAAAAGACAACGATGGGTATGGGGTCAGGACTATCGCCGGATAATTGCTGGACTCTGTGGATCATATTCCTGTTGACAAAGATGCTGTCTCCCGCCTCCAGTGTGATGTGCTGCTGCCCAACTTGGTAATCCAAAACATTTTTCGCAGCAGTCGCTATTTCAAAGTCAGGATGCCAATGAAAAGGCCCAGCCCAATTTGGCAATTCAGCTAACTCATCGTGATAGTAGGTGACAGGAAATTCTGTGGCTTTGTGGGGGATTTGTTCCTGTAATTGGTGGTCAAGTATGATAGGCATATTTCTATCCGCTCCCGTAGAACTGTTGAAATGATTATACCACCGATTGACGCCGTTTTTCCACCGAGAGAATGCAGAAAAGCGGCAGAGCGATATGGAAACAACTAAGGTGAGAACCAAGTCTCGTGCAGTGCGTAAAGGAAACTTGATCTACACGATCCGCCCCATTCAAGCAGCCGTAAATTACAAGGTGGAGCAGGATTTCCCTGCTCCACCCGAATCAAAATGTAAAAAAGGAAAGACGGTGAGAATCACACAGACTACCATGTGCGGTTTTGAAGTGAATGTGGGAAAACGCTTCAAGAATCCAGAAAATGGCAGGGGGTGAGATGTTCTTCTGCAAAAATCCAGAAAAACTTGTGCTGGTTTGGTGCTGTAGCAGTTGGCCCATGGACCTGGGCGCGGAAACATATAGCAATATCAGGATGGGTGGGATTCATCTTGTTGGGCATAGTATTGCGCTTGTGCAGCCCACAACTCCTGGTACTTGCCCTGCCTCTCTAGGAGTGCGTCGTGGGTGCCTTGTTGGATGATCTGACCATGATCGAATACAGCGATTTCGTCGCAGAATTTGCAAGAGGAAAGACGGTGGCTGATGTACACCGCGGTTTTGTCCCCAACGATTTTGTCAAAGTTCTTGTAAACCTCCATTTCAGCCACAGGGTCCAGAGCGGCGGTGGGCTCGTCTAACACCACGAAAGGAGCGTCTTTGTACAAGGCCCGGGCCAGTGCGATCTTCTGTGCTTCGCCTCCGGATACTTGGACGCCGTTTTCATCAAATTCCTTGTAAAGAGGCGTTTCCAGACCCAGGGGAAGAGTGCGCATCCTGGGGCCAAAACCAGCCATATCCAAACAAGACTCTGCGCGGGAAGTGCTGTATTTTACAGCAGCGGCTACATTTTGCCCCAGAGGGAAGGAAAGCAGTTGAAAATCCTGGAATACCACGGAAAACAGGGCAATGTATTCCTGGTAGTAATACTTTCGGATGTCAATGCCGTTTAAAAGGATTTCTCCCTCAGAGGGATCATAGAGCCGGCACAGCAGCTTGATAAAGGTAGTTTTGCCGGAGCCGTTTTCGCCCACCACCGCCAGACGGCTTCCGATGCGGAACTTCATGTTCACATGGCGCAGTGCCCAGACATCGGTGTTGGGATATTTAAAGGAAACGTCTCGAAACTCGATTTCGTAGTTGCGGTCCGAACGCTTTTCCGTGGTCAAACTGCCCTGGTACATCCGATTGGGGGTGTCCAGAAATTCAAAAGTATCCCGCAGAAAAACAGCGTTGGAACGAAGCTCTCCCCAAGAGCTCACCAGCTGGCGAATGTTCCCGGACAGTGCGGTGATGGCCGCCACATACTGGGCCACACTGCCCACGGCGAAGGCACCCGCCCAGGCCTTCAGGCACACAAAGCCGTAGGCAAGCCCGGTGAACACCCCGGAGATTCCGGAAGCTGCTGCAACCAGCAGGCCGAGAGATCCTCTGGAACAACGGGCTATAAGGCCGTCCGGTGCAAATGCTTTGTCCCCGTCGTTGTAGTAATTTATGAGCCTGTCTTGACGGTACATACGCGCATCCACACTGCGGGAGGGGTTCTGCATGGCTCCGTAAATAAAGTTGAAGTACCGGTTGGAGTCTAGCGCGATCTTTGCAACTTTGACTTGAAAAGTCACTGCCTGATTTTCGCAGAGCGGGGAGAGCATAGTCACTCCCAGCAGGATTGCCAGCACAAGCAGCGTGAGCAAGGGATTGTTCAACAGGGCCCAGTTTCCGGCAGAGGCAGGCACCTGCTGTGTGAATAAGGTGACTGTCAGTGCGATGGCGCCGAGAATACCAAACAAAGGCTTGAGCAATTTTTCACATTGGACGATGACGTATGTGAGCCCATTGCCATTCCAGTTATTGCTTTCCCACATATGGGTTAGAAGCTGGTGGGTATGGGTGTCATCTGCCGCCTGGAAATCCATGGATAGGAGCTTTTTTGTCTCCACCAGTCGATTGGTATGGTAGATCTCATGGGTACAGGCCTGACGCCACCGGTTTGCCCCGGCGGTGAGCAGTCCCAGCAAGGCCGTCAAGCCGATGGTCATTCCCACTAGAAAAGTCAGTCTGCCCGGGTCCCGATTCCCTGCCAGCTCGTTTAAGATCTGAGAGGAGAAATAGATGGTCACATAGGGGGATACCGCTGCCAAGACGCTGTATAGCACCAGGGACGGCAGCATCTGCGGGGTGTACTTGTGCCAGATTTTGTAAGCTCGCAGGGTGGAGTGCAACGTCTCCCCAAAACCTGGCAGGGATTCCTTTTTATTCATGAGCATTGCCCTCCTTGTAGTATTGGCTTTGAACTTCGAACAGTTCTGCGTATTTTCCGCCCAAATCCAAGAGAGATTGGTGGGTGCCTTCCTCCAGGATTTTTCCGTCACCCAGCAGGAGAATCCTGTCGCAGAACCTGGTGGAGGCCAGCCGGTGAGAGATGTAGAACGAGGTCCGTCCCTGAGTCAGTTGGCTGTATCGCAGGTAGAGTTGGTGCTCGGCGATGGGGTCCAGAGCAGCGGTGGGCTCGTCCAGCACGATGATGGGCCCGTTTTTGTACAAGGCTCTTGCCAGCATCAGCCGCTGCAGTTCTCCTCCGGAAAGCTGGACGCCGTCTGTATAGATTCCCGTGCCAATGTGGGTTTCCTTACCCTGGGGCAGGGATTGATATTTCTCCCACAGCCCTGCCCGTTTCAACGCATCTTCCATGCCGGCAAGGTCGGTGCTTTCCGGGTCTGGGAGAATGTTATCGGCCAAAGTGGTGTCAAATACGGAAAAGTCCTGAAACACCGTGGAGAACAGAGTGTAGTAATCCCGGCGATTGAACTGCCGGATGTCCTCCCCGTTTAGGAGCACTTGCCCGCCAGTGGGGTCCAGCAATCCACAGACCAGCTTCATCAAGGTGGTTTTGCCTGCGCCGTTGAGGCCTACAATAGCCAGCTTTTCACCAGGTTCCACCGTCAGGTCGATGTGGGAGAGTGTATCCTTTTGCGCTCCAGGATACCGGAAGGACACATCCCGGAGCTGAATCCGGTAAGTTTTGTCTGTTTCCGGCGTTATGGGTTTTCCATCCTCGAAGAGGAAGGGCTCCGGGGCTTCCAGATAATTTCGCACACTGCACAGCTCCAAGCTAAACTGATGCAGCTCCCCAAAGCTTTTCAGGATTCCAGTGACCCAGGTGGTGAAGTTTCCCACTGCGGTAAAGTACAGCAGAAATTCCGAAGCGGGCAGCCCTTCCCGCAAAGTCAGTACCAACAGGTAGCCATAGGCGGCCCCATTGCGCAGCAGGGTCAAAACTACCTCTGCCAGATCTCCCAACAAATACACCCGTTGTTTCCGAAACTGAAAATCCCGGTAGAGTTTGAGCACTGAGCTGTAGACCTCTTCCAGCCAGTACCCCATGCAAAAGATGAGAATGTCCTTGAGGGCACCCCGATCTGCTGCCTTATTGCGGATGTAGGTCATTTTCTGACCCAAAGCGCCCTCTTCTTTTCGATGGGTGAAGGCCCATTTGGCGCCTCTGCGGGAACAGAGATAGCTCAAGCCTGCTGTCACCACGGCGATCAGGATCAACACCGGGTCCAGACTGAGGAACAGAATCAGGTAGATGCCGAATCCCACCAGGTTTTGGACGATTTCCGTCAGCACCCGCCAAATGGCTTCTCCCGGACTATCGTTGGAGCTGAGAGATTCCATGGCCCGCTCTTTTTCCTTTTCTAAGTCCGGTTTTCCCACATTTGGGTAGGAAGTAGTCACTGCTTTGAGGACAATTTGCAGTACTAGGTCCATTCGAAGCTGGATTCTGCCGAACATAGTGTTCTCATCCAGATAGGCTTGTGCTCCTCGCAGTACAGCCAGTGTCCCGGCCATAACCGCGATGGTGGTGAACAATTCCCACAAGGGAGCGACGGTTTCCACTTTGCCCAGAACAAGGGGGGCCAAGAACAGTTCCGTCAAGCTGATGGCCACATGGAGCATCGCCAGAACCAGGCACAGCCACAGCACGCTTTTTCGATTGCGCCAAGCCAAACGGATCATGTATCCAGCGTTTTGAAACATGCTGTATGTTGGCTTGTGGGTTGATGTATCTTCCATGAGATAAGCTCCTTTCCAATGTCTGAGGAAAGTATACCGTAAAACGTCAAATTCAGGGGATGAATTACACAGACTCCTGGGGAAGCAGGATCTCCGTGGTAAAGGCCCCTTCTTCACTGGCCCGCCTTAGATACCCGCCCAAGCGCTTTACCACCGTATCCATCCGGAAGAGCCCGTAGCCATGACCGTTTCCTTTGGTAGTGGAAAAGCGTCCGTTTACTTTGGCTTGTTTGCCCCCGGGGGCAAAATTGGTAAAGGAGATGTACAGTTGGTTCCCTTTCATGTCCATGTATACCCGGATCATTCGATGCCCCTGGGGCAGCTGGCGGTTGGCCTCAATGGCGTTGTCAAAGAGGTTTCCCAGAATGACGCACAAATCCACGTCGGAGATGGAAAGTTTCACCGGAATGTGAGCATCCACCCGCACTGGGATCTCTTGTGACTTTGCCAGAGAGATCTTACTGTTTAGGATGGCGTCGGCTAGCACGTTGCCGGTTTTGATGGCGGGGTCCACCTGTTTCAGGTCGTCCTCCAACTCTGTGAGATAGGAACTTACAGCCTCCAGGTCGCCTTTTTGCACATAGGTCTTCAGCAGCTGGATGTGGTTGCGAAAGTCGTGTCGCCAACCCCGTATTTCCCGATACATGTGCTCGATTTCTCGGTAGTGGGTCTCTATCAATTGTTGCTGGGTAGCGGCGATGCGCCGGTCCAGTATTCTGGAAAAGAATCCCATAGGCACCTCCTTACAGCTTTTGAATGATCGCCTGGTTTAAGGTCTCATACCCGCCCCGCGGAAGGGGAACCGTGGCTCCGCTGAGCATTACGGCCTCCCGTTTGGTGGCTTTCTGGACTTTGCTCAGATTCAAGATAAAGGAACGGCCCACCCGAAAGAATCGATCGTCCAAATCTCGTTCCATGGCGGTGAGCGTCTTTTTTACGGTGTAGGAAGTGTCCGGCGTGTGAACTGTCACATAATTCTGACGGACTTCCAAATACTCCACTTGGAAAAGAGGCACCCGGACCAGCTCTTCGGGAAGTTCCAACAAAAGGAAGCGTCCGTCACGTTTCAAACGCTCTACCGCCCGATTTAACACAGAACAGAGCTTTTCCCGGCTGACAGGCTTGAGAAGATAGGGGAGGGCCGACACATCGTAACCTTCCGCAATATAGTCCGAGTATCCAGTGACAAAGACGATCTGGGTCAGCTTGTTTTCCAGCCGCACTTGTTTGGCAAGTTCCACGCCGTTGTATCCGGGCATTTCTACATCCAGCAGCAGAATATCCCAAGCCTTGTCCTCGGTGTATTGAAAGAGAAAGGCATCCCCCGAGGAAAATTGACGCACTTCCACGTCAAATCCTCGATTTTCGGCCCATTGGTGCGCCAGCTGACACACCAGGTCTCTATCCTCTTTTCGATCATCGCATACGGCGATTCGGTAGTCCATGTAGGTTCCTCCTGCAAAATGATGACAAAATTATATACCAAAACGAGAATAAATAAAAGAACGAAACCCTAGCGCATAATTACCCCAGTCGATTGTGAAGTGTATCCCGGAGTGCATGATCTTAATTGTAAACAACACGTACATGAATATAAGGATATTGCCGCCAGCCTGGTGAACGGCATTGAGCGATTAGGTTGAAAAAGCCGAAAACGGCTGCGTTTTTGCGTGAGACGACTTCCTGTTTTGCGATGAAAAAAGAATCGACGTCCTTCCAAGCAGGGGAATCCGGCTTCACCAGATGACAGCGGAGGAGATCACCCAGCATTATCATTTCAGCACTGCCACAGAGGGGTATTGCGCATCTTGCTTGGCGAAAGCGTGTAAAGAAAACCCAGAAAATCCCTACGCCCGAAAGCTGGAGGAAAATCTGACCGCCACCTGGGCAGTAGTGGATTCCCCCATGGGCTTTTTCAACCACCCGGAATTGCAACAGGTGTCCAGCAAACTGTCTCGTCGGGATATTTGCCAGTGCCACCAGCAGATTTTGGATGCTGTCAAAGCTGGGGATCCGGTGCAGGCCTACCTCGCCGTCATGGCCCACGCCGCCCTGATGCACCAAGTCGGGCCGTGAATTTCACAGGGCACAGGACGTACTTGTGAAGATAGAAAAGGGCCTGACAGTGTCTTATCAGGTGTGCAAATTGAAAGAGATATTTTTCTACGAAGGCTGGGAGCAATCCCAGCCTTTTGCTAACCATGAAACAAGGGAATGCCACCTCAAACTTGCCTACCTGATGTTCTGTGAAGATAGGAAAAAACCATCAGTGCTGGCTAAGTGTCGGATGGATTTGCCAACACATGGGGATGATCGCAAACATGGTTTCCAAGTATATTCAACAGCTGGAAGAAAAGCGACAGTCACTTCGGGCTGTTTCGGGATTCTGACACCTCGTGAAAACTGAGGGGCGGTAAACGGGTTTCCGGCTCGGCTTGGGCGTCATGGGTGTGTGAATAGCCGGAGTAGAGTTGTTCTCCAGGGTTAGGATAGGGGCGGAAATTTCGTGCTTTCGGCAGGGACAGCAGGGCGCCAGCGCTGTGATCGGAAAAAGGCAAATGTCGGACATCTCCGGCGAGGGCAGTGTAGGGGATGTTTGGTAGGATTTGGCGTACTCCACAGCGGCGGGTACCAGCTCCAGCATGGTGACCTTGTGCCCGAGTCCTGCCAGCCAGTTGGCGTAGTATCCCACGCCGCCGACGATGTCATAGATGGTGGTCTGTTCCGGCAGCCAGTGCAGCAACAGTTCTTTGGTGTGGGCAGTTTCTAGTTTGCCGATGCCCCGTTCCAGCCGCCCGATTTCTGCCTCGTTTTCGTGGAATTTGTAAGCGTAAGCCTCAAAATTGATCTCCAGAGGTTCGCTGCCCAAAATTATTTCGCTGATTATTTCATTGTAAAATGGGAATGACAAGAAAGCTGCTGGACCCCAACACCAGCCAAAGTACAGAGATGCACTACGTCAAGGAAGGTACCGTCCGGCTCAATGGAATCATCAATGAATTCAACCTGTGAACGCAATGCAACAGAGTGTCCAAAAGAACAAAAAAAGAGAAAACGCACCCGGAAAAGCCCGAATTGGTTTTGTGAGGGACTTCAGAAAGAGTAATTTAAAAAAACTTTCATACTAGTATGGGAGTTCTTGGCTAGAAAAAGCTTATTTGGTGGCAAGCATGGTAACTTTGATCGGTCAAGCAAATCTTCCCAGCAAAGTTTATACAGAATTTAAAAGCAATCTCGCATGG